>Ga0316611_1000127_pt1 | contig 31924 bp, 30 predicted proteins | sample MIS2016202_MG_FD_207675 | JGI IMG/M metagenome (GOLD analysis project Ga0316611, IMG submission 207675) | Microbial mat bacterial communities from Middle Island sinkhole, Lake Huron, Michigan, United States - MIS.2016.202 | ecosystem: Environmental > Aquatic > Freshwater > Lake > Sediment... | reverse complement strand
CCATTGTCCTACAGTGAGGACAAGTGGATAAATCAGAAACCCATGATAGACCTGCTTTTAAGGGCATTTTAAGCTCTGGCTCTTTTGTCAAGTACAATTTATACCAATTTTGATGCGTTTACCCTGCGATTTGTAGGGTGCGTCAGAGCGATTAATTTATGATGCGAAAGAGCAGCGTCACGACTGACGCACCATTTATTGAGCAACTTGCGGAATTTCGGCTACAGGGTTTCAATTTTCAATAAATTTAGCTTATTATCTTAAACCTTGAAGACCCAAAATAACTTTTTAAATATTGGCAGATTGAACGAGAAGCGTCTCGATACTAATTGATTATTGTTAATCCATCAAGGTCAAAGTCTGAAGTGTTCTATACAATGCTGCTTGCCAATGGCGAGGCGTGATTGCTAGCTGTTTCCAAGTACGAGATTTATCCAACACAGAATAGCTGGGACGTTTAGCTAGGGTAGGAAATTTCAGGGTGGAAATCGGCTGCACAGGCACGACTCGATCCAGCAAATTTAACTGAAAACCATATTGTTGTATCGTCACGGCTAAATCATACCAACTCGCAACACCGGCATCAGTAAAGTGATAAATGCCCCGTATATCTTGAGCGATACATTGCCACAGAGCCTGAGCTAAGGTGTCGGTTGCAGTCGGTGTACCGACCTGATCCACGACCACTTGCACTTCATCCCGCGTCTTCATCAGTCTCAACATGGTAGACACGAAATTGTGGTTGATGGCGCTGTACACCCAGGCTGTCCGAACAATGAGGCTCTGCTCTCCTAGGATATTTAATACTTGCTGCTCTCCAGCAAGTTTACTCTCACCATAAACACTAAGAGGGTTAGGGGTATCGTCCGGTTGATAGGGACTTGACGCTTTGCCATCAAAAACAAAATCTGTGGAAATATGTAATAAGCGTCCTCCCACCTTATCGACGGCCTGCGCTAAATAGCCAGGGGCATCGCCATTGATGGCAAAGGCTAAAGCGGGTTCTTTTTCTGCTTGATCAACAGCCGTATAAGCGGCTGCATTGATGACCCAAGTGGGTTTAGCCTCAGTGATCAGGTCAATGACTGTTGCGCGATCGCTAATATCCAACTGCTGACGGTTGAATGCTTGAATTTGCACTTGGGGGGGAGCGGTTGCTTTTAAAGCTTGTCCTAGTTGTCCCCCAGCCCCCATGATTAGAACGGAAATACAGGATTGATTCATGAAAACCTTGGGTAATAGGGAGGGAGTTGAGCAGATTCTATTTCAGCGAGATAGGGGGCTTGGGTATCTTTATCTGAAAGTTCTGGGTTGTTAATTGGCCAAGCTATACCAATATCCGGGTCATCCCATCGCAAATTTATATCCGTTTCTCTGTGGTAAAAATCTGTACATTTATAAGCCAATAATGCTGCATCACTGGTGACACAAAAACCGTGGGCAAATCCTTCTGGTATCCATAGTTGATGTTTATTTTCTGCTGAGAGGGTTTCACCGACCCATTGTCCAAAATGAGGTGAGCCGACTCGCATATCTACTGCCACATCAAAGACTTCTCCTTGTAACACAGAGATTAGTTTTCCTTGAGAGTGAGGATACTGAAGGTGCAGACCCCGTAAGATTCCTCTCCGAGAATAGGATAAATTATCTTGTACAAACTGCGGCCCGATACCCTGGGCTGCATAGCGATCGCATTGAAAGGTTTCCACAAAAAAACCTCGGTGATCATGATATACCTTGGGTAAAATTAGTTTCACTTCCGGCAATTGAGTCGATATTACTTGCATGGTGTGATTATTTCTAATAATTGGGATAAATAGTGGCCATAGCTATTTTTAGCTAGTTTATCTGCCATCACGGCTAGTTGCTCTGGAGTAATCCAACCCTTGTGGTAGGCAATTTCTTCTGGACAGGCCACTTTCAAGCCCTGACGATGTTCAATGGTTTGAACGAACTGAGAAGCCTCCAATAAACTATCATGGGTTCCGGTATCAAGCCAAGCAAAGCCACGACCGAGTAACTCTACCCGTAACGTGCCTTGTTGAAGGTAGGCTTGATGGACATCGGTAATTTCTAGTTCGCCTCGGGGTGAGGGTTGAATCTGTTTGGCAATGTCAATGACGTGATGGTCATAGAAATATAACCCGGTAACAGCATAATTAGACCGTGGATGTTGAGGCTTTTCCACAATAGATAATACTTGTCCTTGATGATCAAATTCTACAACCCCAAAACGCTGAGGATCTTTGACAGCATAGCCGAAAATGGTCGCTCCACCTTGAATATTGGTGGCAGTAATGGCACGATGTAACTGTGTGGTGAAGCTTTGCCCATAAAAAATATTGTCCCCCAAGACTAAACAAACAGTATCTTCGCCAATGAAAGATTCAGCAATCAAAAAGGCTTGGGCTAATCCTTCTGGTTGGGGTTGAACAGCGTAGCTGAGATTTAATCCCCACTGATTCCCATTTCCTAGGAGACGCTGGAAATTTTTTTGATCTTGAGGGGTGGTAATTACCAAGATTTCCCGAATATCAGCAAGCATCAAGACCGATAGGGGATAGTAAACGAGGGGTTTATCATAGACGGGTAGGAGTTGTTTAGATGTCCCCAAAGTGATGGGGTGTAAACGACTACCTGATCCTCCTGCCAATACAATACCTTTCATTACTTAAGTTCCAGTCACTGTTATTAATAATAATCGATGAAAGCCCATTAAAGGCGGTGCAAAAAGAAATGTAAAGAGAGTGCAAATAAACTAAAGTAAGGTCTGAGAATGACGGTGATCTAGCGTGCTAAGACATTCCATGGCTTAGGCCAGTGACCACTCAGACCAGCAATGGCAAATCCTTGAACCTTTGCTCCTGCCCCAAAAGCTCGGCGATCGCAAACGGCGAGTTGATTTAAGAGTGGTATGCAACGCCATCTTCTATTCCCTGAAAACGGGATGTCAGTGGCGTATGCTGCTTTAATCACCCAGCCCGTAGGGGCGCAAATTATGAATCTTTCGCCCTCTAACGGAGACGGTTAACCCGCCAATAAACCCGTTTGCATTGCACCGAGCCAATCGATGAGATTACTTAATTGCTGCTCCGGTTTTAATACCCCTAAACCCCGCACCGTCACCTTTTTGGGGGCATAGACAAAGCGCGATCGCAGGTGTTGGGGTAGATGTTCAATTAAGAGCCGCCAAGCCGGTTCCTCCATCGGGGTTTCCAAGACAATATGTTGGGGGCCATCGGGTTTGATGCGGGAAAAACCGAGGGATTTGGCAATTTGTTTTAACTTCACCACTTGGATTAACTGTAAAGCTGGTTGTGGAATTGAGCCATAACGATCGCCCCAAGCTTCCTCAATTTGTAACAATTCCCGCTCCGATAGTGCAGAGGAAACTGCCCGATAGGCTGCCATTTTTTGCTCTAGATCGGGGATGTAATCCGCTGGAATAAAGGCCGTGAGTTTGAGATCGATTTGAGTATCCTCCACTTTGGGGATTTCCTGACCCCGCACCTCCTGCAAAGCCTCCTGCAACATTGACATATAGAGATCAAAACCAATCTCCATCATTTGCCCCGATTGTTCCGCTCCTAAAATATTGCCCACACCGCGAATTTCCATGTCCCGCGTTGCCAATTGATACCCCGAACCCAACTGGCTAAATTCCTGAATGGCCCGCAGTCGTTTTTGAGCCTGTTCCGATAAGGATTGATCCACGGGATACAACAGCCAAGCGTGGGCCTGCACCCCAGAACGCCCCACCCGGCCCCGCAGTTGATACAACTGAGATAAGCCAAACCGTTGAGCATCTTCAATGATGATCGTGTTCACCCGGGGAATATCTAAACCCGATTCCACAATGGTTGTACAGACGAGAATATCCGCCTCCCCATTGTTAAAAGCCAACATCGTTGTTTCTAAATCCTCTTCCTCCATTTGGCCATGGGCGATCGCCACCCGCGCACTGGGCAACATTTCCCCCAATTGCGTTGAAACCGTTTCAATCCCCTGAACACGGGGAACCACATAAAACACCTGGCCCCCCCGATCCAATTCATTGCGAATCGCCGTGCGGATCACATCGGGATTGTAGGGGGAAAGGTGGGTTTGAATGGGGCGGCGGGAAGGGGGCGGTGTCGTGATTAGGCTCATTTCCCGGATGCCGGAGAGGGACATATAAAGGGTGCGGGGGATGGGCGTGGCGGTGAGGGTGAGGACATCCACTTGGGTTTTCAGAGCCTTAATTTTCTCCTTTTGATTCACGCCAAACCGCTGCTCTTCATCAATCACCAATAGCCCTAAATCGCGAAACTCTACCCCTTTTCCTAAAATTTGTTGGGTTCCCACAATCACATCCAACTCGCCGGTTTTGAGTCGTTGGAGGAGTTCTTTTCGTTCCGATGCGGTGCGGAAGCGGTTGAGTAAACCAATTTGGATCGGGTAGGGGGCAAACCGTTCTTTGAGGGTGTGGTAATGCTGTTGGGTGAGGATCGTTGTGGGGGCTAAAAAGGCCACTTGTTTATTCCCCGATGTCACCGCTTTAAAAATGGCCCGGATCGCTACCTCGGTTTTACCAAAACCTACATCGCCACAGACGAGGCGATCCATGGGGCGATCGCTCTCCAAATCCTGCTTCACATCTTGGGTGGCCTTGAGTTGATCCGGCGTGGGTTGATAGGGGAAAGAATCCTCTAATTCCCCCTGCCAAGGTTCATCGGCGGGATAAGCAAAGCCGGTTTGTTGCGATCGCTTCGCATACAATGCCAACAAATCCACCGCCACCTTTTGAATCGCCTTTTGTACCCGCGCCTTCGTCCGTTCCCAGGTTTTCCCCGCCATTTTGTTCAATTCCGGGGGCCGTTTCCCAGTTTGTTGAAACCGCGAAAGACTATCAACGGAATCGGCGGGGACGCGCAAAATACCATCGTCGTATTTAATCGCTAAATAATCCCGCCCCTCCAACGTTTCCAACTGCAAAAACTTACCAATCCCATGGTTGCGATGCACCACATAGTTACCAGGAGAAAGTTTATTAAGATCAACTTGTTTAGAAGCAGCGCGGCGGCGTTTGCGGATATAGGTGGGGCTGGCTAAACTATGCTGGCCAAAAAATTCCCGGTCTGTCACCACCACGATCCGATAGGTGGGCAGAATAAACCCCTCTAATTCTGCTAGTCCCGAATATTTTAAACCAACGGCGCAATGCTGTTGGTGCGATCGCTCAATGGCGGGATAATCCTTGGGATTGGGGATAAATTGGGCGTTGCAGTCATGTTCTTGCAACAGGGAAACAGTGCGGGACGGTTGGGCAGAAATTAGCCATTGATGATACTGTTGCAGGTTTAAACCGCTGGCTACCTGCCGTTGCCCCCGCAAAATTTCCGCTAACTTGGGAAATTGGTGGGGAATGGTCGGAATCGGGCGGCTGGAAAGATTAATCCCTTGGCCTTCAATCACCAATTCTGAGAGGAGGAGCGTAGTGAACTGGGTCGTGATCGCGGTTTGAATGGTGGCAAAATCCTGATGCAAAGGGGGTAGGGATGGCTGGGCCTGTTGTTGCACCGTCACATATTCCACCCAGCGGCCACAGTGGGCGCGGCATTGCTCCGGCTCATCCACCACAACGAAGGTATGAGTGGGGAGGTAATCGAGCAGATTGGCGGGTTCGGGATAGGCCAAGCCTAAATAGCGGCGCAGGCCGGGGAGCCATTCCCCAGCGACGAGGGCGGCTTGTTCGCTCTCGGAGAGTTCTGAGCAATCTTGAAGAGCGGCAGCGAGCAGCGGCGTGAAACTGGTGGGAGTGAGCAGGCAGGTTTGAATCGTATCGAGCGATCGCTGCGTCGCCGGGTCAAATTCCCGCATCCGCTCAATATCATCCCCATACCATTCCAACCGCAGGGGCAACTCCGTCGATACCGGGAAAATATCCACCAAGTCCCCTCGGCGGCTCCATTGCCCCTCACTTTCCACCAGCGCCACCCGCTCATAACCCAAACTGGCCAAGTGCAGATCTAAATCCTTGGGGGCGATCGTCATGCCGGTGTGCAATTCCCGCAGTTGAGCGGCCAAAACCTCCGGCGGCGGTAAATGGGGCTGTAAACCGCGCTCGGTCGTGACGATCGCCCCTTTAAATTCCGGGTTCCGCACCTGCTCACTGAGGATCGCCAACTGGCCCCACACCATTTCTGATTCCGGTTCGAGGGCTTCGTAGGGGGAAGCCTCGGAGGTAGGGTAAAACCGCACCGGCTCCCAACCCATTAGTTCCAACTGGGCGGCCCAACGGCCTGCTTCTTCGAGGGTGGGGCAAACCACCAACAACGGCCGCTCTAGCTGTTGGGCGATCGCACTACTAACTAAACCCTTGGGAAGTCGTGCCACACCCGTGAGGTGCAGCGGGGCAGCATTGTAGAGTTTTTGGATGAAATCCTGAGTTAAGGGCGAGCGGGAAAGCGATCGCACCACGGAAGAAAGAGCCATAGCCAACAAGGAAAAGCAGCGGTCAGTTGTTCCATCATACGCTGAATTTAGGGGGGGATGGCTCGAGCCTGATCCGGATCAAGGTCAAGGGCAGCGGAATAAAATAAACTGGAAAGCGCCTTTTTAATCTGAGATACTGCGTTAAGGGTTGGATCAAAAATATGATCAAATCTAGTTAGATCTAGCAAAACTTAACGCTTTGATCGACATTTCTTGCAAAAGCATTCCGTTAATCGTATTTTCTTAAATACAAATTTCACGGCATTAGTTCAATTTTTTAGAATTACTTGGAGTTACCTAAAGTTATGTTAAAAACGTGGAAATTTCGCCAAAAAATTCTCTTGGGGTATGCATTGCCAATCATGGCATTATTTGGGGCTTCAGGCTTTGGATGGGTCACGGCTCAAAATATCTTACAAGCATTTAAAGCCATTGAACAAGCTGAAGCAATTCTCGATAAGTCTAATGCCATTGAAATTGCCAATATGGAAATGATCAAAACAGTCCGAGGCTATCTTATCTCTCAAGAAAATAGTTATTTGCAGGAATATGCTCAAGCAAAGCAAAACTTTGAAACGACGATGAACGCCATTCGTAATGATTTTGAATTAACCGCAAGCCAGCGAGAGCACCTGAAGGAAATTGAACAATATACCCGGGAATATCAAGAATTAGCAGATCAGATGATTGCTCTGAAGCAGGCGGGAGAGACGGCACAGGTTTTAAACTTGTTTCGCATTGATTCGGGGCGACAATTAAGTAATCGCTTTACAGAATTAGATCAGGAATTTGAGGCGGAAATTCGGAATTCAATATGGGAATATCAAGAGGGAGCGACGGGAAGTTTAAACCTGTTAATTGTGGGGTTATTAATCAGTGCTTTGGTGTTGGGTTCGGTGGCGATCGCCCTTTCCCTATGGATTACCGGTAATGTCAGCCATACCATTCAGCAAGCCACCCAGGCGATCGCCGCCTCTTCCAATGAAATTGCTGCCACCACGGAACAGCAGGAGCGCACCGCTAGCCAACAGGCCGCTTCAGTAAATGAAACCACGACGACGATGGATGAATTGGGAGCCTCTTCCCAACAATCCGCCCACCAAGCGGAACAGGCCACCCTCACCGCTCAAGATGTGCGCCAATTGGCGGATCAGGGTAATCAATCCGCTGCCCAAACCTTAAGGGAAATGCAGGCGTTGCGAGAACAGGTGGGGGCGATCGCCACCCAAATCAGCAAACTCAATGATAAGGCCAATCAAATCGGCAGCATTTCCCAATTGGTGAGCAATATTGCCAATCAAACAAATTTATTGGCCCTCAATGCAGCGGTGGAAGCGGTGCGGGCAGGGGAGCAGGGGAAAGGGTTTAATGTGGTGGCGACGGAAATTCGTAAACTCGCGGATCAAAGTAAACAATCTGCTTCCCAAATTAATACCCTCGTTGCCGACATTCAAAACGCTGCTAACTCGACGGTGATTGTCACCCACACCGGCACACAAACCGTGGAAAGTAGTATTACCATCACTCAAAAAACAGCGAATACATTTGTGCAAGTAGCAGAGGCCATTAATCAAATTGTCCTCAATAATCAGCAAATTTCTTTAAATGTTAAACAACAGGCGATCGCCACCCAACAGGTTGCGGATGCCATGCTAGCATTGAACAAAGGCGTACAGGAAACCGCCGTCGGCATTCGTCAAACGCGGGTGGGAACAAAGCAGTTAAATCAAGCAGCATTGGATTTGCAGGCTTTGGTTTAATCATCATCGGGGTGAAAAATCTTTCGCCCCCACTAGACAAAATTAGTAGAACAACTCAGTCCGCTCCCTCGTGATTTTAAAAATGTCTTAATCTCCTTGGCTATTGTTCTTGGGTTGATCCGGGGCAATTCTGGATCTTCACGAGCAACAATCACCACGGGTTGTGTTTTAGCCGTTAGTCCGAGGTCAGCCAACCAAACTTCACCTGGTTTCGAGTTCATCCATTAAATCCAAAACTTCTTGTTCAATTTGACGACAACGAACTAAATTCAGCAGATCTTGATCGGCAAGTTCCATGATTTCCGCGATCCATTGTCGGGCTTGTTCGGCGATCGCAGGTTGCCAGGTTTTGAAGCGATGATCGAGTTTTTGGGCGAGTGTATCCATTCGGTTTTGGGTGAGCCTTCTGTTTTAGGCTTCTGCGGAGGAGTGGCAATATTCGCACAGAAACTGAGCACGATCGCGAATCCGTTGGCGACTGGCGGCGCTGATGGTCATGACTCGGCAATGATGCGGGCGTTCATCAGGGTGAAGATGCGATCGAGTGCGAGTTCGGCGGTTTCTTCGGGGGTGAGGGAATGCTCTTTTTGGCGATCAATGAGGGTTTCGAGGCGGTCTTGCCGGTCGTCGGTGAATTTGAAGAGGTTCAGTCCTCGAACTTGTTGAAGTTGGATACTATGGGCGACCCAAGAGGAGGGCTGTACCATTGTTTGGGTAATCATAGCCAGTGCCTGCCGTGAAGGATGATGATGCTTGTTATTTTACTGTTGTTTTTGGCTGGGGTTGTTACTGGTTGTGAAACGTGCCGATGGGGTGGGGTGAGTTGGGTTAAACTATGGGCGGTATTGACGCGGGAGTATGGCGATCGCCGTTTTTTGCTGGGCTTCTGGGCGTAGATCGGGATGACGAAAGGCGGGAATTAGGGCGGATTCTGGAATACCTTGTTCAATTAATTCATCAATGATGTCTTCTGTGCCGTTCCACTCAATGTGAATCTCTTCATTGATAATGCGTAAATGAAAGAATACGCCGTACTGTCTTTGATGGCCTTGCCAGCCAAGATTCATTAAGAGATAATTTTCGGTTTTTTGATCACAAATTGCAATAGTATCTGAGGCTTTATATTTTGAAAATACAGCAAAAATATGCTGCCGGTATTGTTCTAGTCGATCCATTGTTCAATCTCCTTGGATATGGGATTAAATGTCATGAGATGAATATTTAATTCAGCAATATATGGCACTAGACAGTATTGTTAGGACGTTCCAGAAATCCGAAACCCTCTCCTGGTGGGCATTGCCCACCCTACGCAATGTATACGTGATGTCCTAACTCTCTTCGCTACTGCTATAGTTTGCGATTTCAGCTTCTGTGAATAGGGACGAAAAGGCATCACTCCCATATTTCCTGCCAAAATACTCCAACCAACAGCGAAACGTTGACCATCCCGCATCACTAATCGACTTAGCCAGATGCCGATTGCGAACCAACCCTTTCACATTCAAGTCTTCGTAGGCAACCAAATCGTAAATTGTGGATGGCCATCCCTAGGTTAACTCACCCCTGGTGTGTTGTATCACTGGCGGCGGGCTGGGGGCGATCGCTCCCGCTATCTGAATCGAGGTGTGCGAGTACAGCAATGGGGCGATCCTGCCCAACAAATGCGGCGAAATCCCGATTAAATCAGGAAATATTGGGGATAGGTTCGCATTAGCCAAGCAATGCCCCCCAATAAGAGGGCTAACCCCAATAGGCCCCAAGCGGCCCATTCTTTTTGCCAAGGAATTTCGGCATATTTCTCTAATAAATAGAGGACGAAAAACGTGCCGCCGATCGCTTGGAACTGTTGAATTTGCAAGATTCCGCCCCCATATACTGCTGCTAATCCAGAGAAGATCGTTAAGCCTTGGAGGACAACATAAACCCAGGGGTGACTGTGGCCATACCAGCGGGAAGACCAGATTAATAGGCCAATAAAATAGACAAATGTGCCAACAAATAACACCCCCGGCTGAAATAGGGGGGCAAAGGGAATCACCCACCAGCCTTGATGGAGCGGGATATAGAAGCAGATCAGGGCGAAAGATGTAAAAACAGCGCGGGGGAGGGCGGTTTTGGAGGTGAAGCCGAGGGTATAGAGGCCGGGGAGGAAGGCGATCGCAAACCCTAAAAAAGCCTCCAACATGATCACGGTGATAAAGCCTAAAACCTGGCTCTCTTGCCAAATCGTACAGGCTCCCCAAGCGAGGGTCAGTAAGAATGTGCAAACCGTCCAGGGATCAAGGCGGAGTTTTTGGTAGCGGGGTTCTAAGGTTTTGGCGTGCGCCCCATGCGTCCAAGCGAGGCAACCGGCTAAACCTAAGCAACCGGGCAACGCGCCAAATTCCCCCGGACTTAACACCATCGCCGCCCCTGAGATCAGATAGGCCAGGGCCTCATAGGCGATAAGGGGAATGAGGGCTAAGAGGGCAATGAGATAAATTCCCCCTAACCAGGCGAGGGCGAGGAGAAGGAGGACAGAGGCGATCGCCCAAATCACATTGGCAAATGTCACCACCCCCCGCAATTTTGACCAGAGGCCGGGATCGGCATGGGTTTGATAGTAACGGCGTTGGCGGGCCGCCACAGGCGGCGTAATCACCTCGCGGGCTTCGAGGTCGTTAATCACCTCAATCGCCGCCTCCCGCGTCACCGTTGCAGCCAAGGCAGGGGCTAGAGGGGTGAGCCAAAGGCTGAGGGCAAGGAGCAAAGCAAGCCAATATCGCATAGAACCCAAGGAAAGCATCACCCTATTCAAACCGATCCCGCCCTCAACCGTGCCGCTGATGGGCAGTTGATCCCATTGGCCCCCAAGGATCAAAAAATCCTGCCCTTTTCAGGACAGGATCTTTCCCCAAACTTGGGAGTTTTAACAAGGCTGGGGATTATTCAACGATGATTTTAGCAACCATGCCTGCGCCACGGTGGGGTTGGCAATAGTAATCATATTCGCCTGCTGGCGCACCTGCGAAATCAGCCTTGTAGGATTCACCAGGGGAGAACAGCAGTTGAGTTTTAGAAAGTTTGCCCAAGTCTGCACCAGCGGGGCCTTTGTCAAAAACAGCATTGTGGGGGCCGAGTTTATTCATCTCAAACTTGACCACATCCCCAGAACTGATCGTCAGTTCGCTGGGTTCAAACTTAAGCAGGCCATTATCTGCACCCATTTTAACGGTGTATTCTTGGGCGTTGGCGGGTTGAGCGGTGAGGGCGAAGGAGGCGATCGCCAACAGCACAGCGGAAAGCATTAAACCTAATTTTTTTAACATGGAGTTCTACGGGTCGTCGAATTTTGCTGTTTTTGATTCTATAACGCCACGCTCCGAAAACCAAGACAAGCCGTCGAAATTCACACCCATTCCCCCAAACAGCAAAAAATCCAGGGGATTGTTCCCCTGGATTTTGTCGATTTGCCCTCTCCCCCCTCACCCTAAATCCCTCTCCCAAGTCGGGAGAGGGACTTTGAATCTGGTTCCCCTTCTCCCAAAAAGGGAGAAGGGGCCGGGGGATGAGGGCATAAATCCCCTAGTTCACGGTTTTACCGCCGCCCCACATATAGCCTTGGAGCTTGGGCTGCACCAAAATATAACCGGCAATATCCCGGAGATCATCTTGGGTGTAGCTGCGCATTTCCGGCCAGAGGTCGGCTCGTTTCGTGCTGGGGTGCAAATCACTGAGATCCAATTCCCCGTCATAGCTGGTGGGGCTGTTGGCATAGTCCACCAAAGCCGCCACGTTATCCAATGGGGGTTCAGCCCCTTCGAGATCTTCTAAACGGAGGGTAATGTTGGGGTTGGTTTTGGTGCGGCCCGCCATGTGGCATTGGGAGCAGGTATCGTTAAATAGGCGTTTGCCATGTTCGAGATCAGCGTTGCTGATCACAGCGGTATCGCCAGCGGGATTGATTTTGATGAGACGATAGGCTTCACCCACATCAACGGCAGCCGCTGGGGCCGCAGCCAGTTGCCAGCTAAAAACTAGGGTGGCGATCGCCACTAGGATTAATCTCACAGGACGCATCATTCTCCTCCAAAGTGATTTGTGATCCATGTCTTAAAATATTGATTCAGCAATACAGCAGGTTGTTCAAGGATCGGGGCGATCGCTCCTCACCAAAGGGAGTAACCGAACTCACTCCCGCCGATGACTGGCTCAAGGGAACCATGGCCCCATCCATGACACAATTTGAATAGATTATAAGGTGCAAGGGGACGCTAGCAGAGAAGAACCTCAATCCTGGGGGCGATCAACAACGGATTTTAGAGGATCAGCGTCCCATCCTCGGTAAATATGGCGATAATAGGCAACATTGTGGTTTCTTAACCATGGGGGGTTTCCCCCAATTGCGCAAAAACTTTGCATCTTCAACATTGAGGAGTGTTTCATGGCATTACAATTCGTGAGTTCCGGCGGTGATCCCCAAGTGGGGAATCTGGCAACGCCGATTAATTCCTCCGGCTTAGTCCGGGCTTGGATTAACAATCTGCCAGCCTATCGCCCTGGCTTGGTGGCGAAACGCCGTGGCTTAGAAGTGGGCATGGCCCACGGTTATCTGCTCTATGGCCCCTTTACGGTGTTGGGGCCGTTGCGGGATACGGCTCAAGCCTTGGGGGTGGGTTTGATTTCGACGCTGGGCTTGGTTTTGATCTTGACGATCTGCCTCAGCCTTTATAGCCGCGTCGGTGTGGGCAAACCCATTGCCACCTTCACGACCCCCAATCCTCCCGAATGCTTCAGCACCGCAGCGGGTTGGAAGGATTTCAAAAAAGGCTTTTTTGTGGGCGGTTCGGGTGGGGCTTTAGTGGCCTACCTCCTGACCATTGGCTTAGGCGTTCTCGGCCTCTTCTAAGGTTAGCCCCCTGCTCATGCCCCATTCCCCTAGGAGTGGGGCTTTTTGTTCTGGGTGGTGAATTGATCGATTTGGGCAAAGAGGTGGTCAAGGTGCGATCGCTCCGTATAGGGATTGAGCAACACCGCCTTAATCCACAGATTGCCCCGATAACGGGGGAGGGAAAGGAAAAAATCCCCCTGAGCCGTTAAACATTGCTGAAGTTCGCGGTTCCAATCATCCCAAGCCTCTGGGGGCAAATGGGCCGGCGTGGCGCGAAAACAAATAATATTCATCTCTGGCAGGGTGGCCAGGGTTAAATCGGGGCGTTGGGCGATGTGGTGGAGAAAATGGCGGGTGAGATCATAGCTGCGATCAATTAAAGCCCCATAGGCCGATCGCCCCAAATGTTGAAACGATAACCAAAGTTTGAGAATATCGGCGTGGCGCGTCCCCTGGATCGAGATTTCCCCCAAATTGGGGCAGTCGGGGGCCTGATCCATATAGGGGGCGGGGATTTGGATCTGTGCCGGGAGGCGATCAAAGGCCCGGAATAAGACCATGGCGCAAGTTTTGGCCACATAGAGCCATTTTTGCGGGTTGAATGTGATCGAATCGGCTTGCTCAATTCCTTCTAGGCGATGCTTTTCTGCTGCGGAGAAAATCACCGCCCCCCCATAGGCGGCATCCACATGGAACCAAAGGCCGTGATCATGGGCGATCGCCCCCATCGCCCCTAACGGATCAATATTCCCCGTCACCGTCGTTCCGGCAATCCCCACGAGGGCGAAGGGGGTTTGCCCTTGGGCGCGGGCAGTTTTCAGTTGGTTCTGAAGATCCTCTAAATCCACTTGCCCCCGCTCATCGGTTTTGAGGGCAATCACCGCCTCAGTTCCCAACCCTAAAATCATCGCGGCCTTGTGGATCGAGGTATGCACTAACTCCGAAGCGAGGATCACGGGCCGACCCATGCCCATCATCCCCGCTGTTAAGGCTTGGGGAAAGGCGCGATTGCGGGCCGCCGTCAGGGCCGCTAAATTGGCCAATGTGCCGCCACTGGTGAGCAATCCCCCCCCTTGGGGGCCAAGGCTAAATAAACCCGCCACTTCTGCTAAGAGCAACGCCTCCAGCCGGGAAAAAACCGGCGACATTTCCACAGAAAGGAGGTTATTGTTCAACGCCGCTACGAGGAGATCGCCGATGATTGAAACCGTTGTGGGCAAGGAATCCATGTGGCCCATGTAGCCGGGATGGGCGGCGTTCATGGAGGCATGACAAAGGGATTCAAGATCAGGAAGCCAATCGGTTTGGGGATCGGCGGGGAGGGTGGCGATCGCCTTTAAATCCTGAATTAAGGGAGGGAGGGGCGATCGCCCCGTGGCCTCGCTCATCAGTTTGAGCAGCAAATCTAGGCCCTCCTGGAGTAAGGCCTGAACTTCGGCAACATTGCCACCCCTGGGATCAATGAAGGCAGCGGGAATCTGGGGGAGGGGTTGCTCCATTTAGGCGATCGCCGCTTTCAACGTTTGGCAAAATGCGCCGATCTCCCCTAAGGCCGCCGCCGGTTCCCCCGTCGCCAACCGCTTCACAATCGCACTCCCCACAATCACGCCATCAGCCCCCCAAGCCCGCAACTGTCGCGCCTGCTCCCCATCAGATACGCCAAAACCCACCCCAATGGGTTTATCCGTATGTTGCCGCAATTGGGGCAATAAATCCTGGACTTGGCTGGCCACCTGAGTTCTCGCCCCCGTCACGCCGGTGACACTGACCAGATAAATAAACCCTTGGGATTTAGCCGCAATGGCGGCGATCCGTTCTGGGGGGCTGGTGGGGGCAACGAGGAGAATCACCTCAATGCCATACTGAATCGCGGTTTCTAGCACCCCATCCGCTTCTTCTAGGGGCAAATCCGGGATCACCAAACCCTTCACCCCCGCCTCAGCAATCTGGGCCATAAAGGCATCCACGCCGCGATGATAAATGGGATTGTAGTAGGTGAAGAGGATAATCGGGGCTTTGATTTGGTGATGGTGCGATCGCACCACATCCAGCACGCCCTGAAGGGTGACACCCTGTTTTAAGGCACGGGTGGCCGCTGCTTGAATCGTCGGGCCATCGGCCAAAGGATCGGAATAAGGCACACCCAATTCAATCAAATCCGCCCCCGCTGCATCTAACACCTTCAATGCCTCCCCCGTCGTAGCCAAGTCCGGATCACCGGCAGTAATGAAAGGGATCAGGGCGCATTGACCTTGGGCGCGGAGGGCGCGGAAGCATTCAGAAACGGAGGTCATGGAGGCAGGGGGATAGATTTCCAGAGTTCGATTCTATCAAGAAATGCGATCGCCGCTGGATTTGATTAACCTCGTGCCTTGGCTCTGCCAAGGCCACGAATTCCGGCGGCTCTGCTGCCTACTCTGCCGCAAAAGGCGTACAATTGCCCCCCAATCCATCGACGATCGCGCAGGTATTGGCCGCCATCATCCCAACATAGCTCCCCGCTGTGCCGGTGGTTTCGGTGAATAGGGGGATTTCAGCGACTTTGACCCCGGCTTCCCGGGCCACAGTGGCGATCGCCCGATTTGAGGCGGTCAATTCCGTGAAAATCGTCGGTACTTGGGTGGCTTGAATTTTTTCGACGGTGGCTTTCACCGTGGCCGCACTGGGGGTTTCTTCGGTACTCACCCCTTGGAGGGCGGCGCTGGACTCTAGGCCATAGGCAGCGACAAAGTAATTAAACGCACCATGGGTGGTGACTAAGACCCGTTGGCCAGCGGGAATTGTTTCGATCTGCTTGCCAATCCAATCATCCAACTCGCTCAACGTGGCGGTTAAATCGGCGGCATTTTCTTGATAGGTTGCGGCATGATCCGGGGCAACGGTGGCGAGTTCGGTGGCGATGATCTCGACAGCAGCGATGATGTGGTCAACGTCATGCCAAACATGGGGATCGGGGACTTTCTCGTCATCAGGGTCGTCGTCGTGGTCATAATCATCATGATCATCGGGATCATCGTCGTCGGGATCAGCGTGGTCATGATCATCGGGATCATGATCAGCGTCGTCGTGATCAGCGTGGTCATGATCATCGGGATCGGGATCATGATCAGCGTCGTCGTGGTCATGATCCTCATGATCATGGCGATGTACCGCCAAAATGGGATCGGGAACAGCTTGCTCATAAACCGCCAGCGTTTTCACCCCAGCCTCGGCACTTTCTGCCAATCCCGCCGTCCCCGCTGAAAGGTTGTAGCCGTCGTAAAGAAACAGATTCGCTTGGGCGATCGCCCGTCGATCCGATGGCGTTGCTTGGTAAGTATGGGGATCCTGATCCGCATCCATCAAGCAGGTGAGATCAACGGTTTCCGCCGCTACTTCACGGGTGAGATGACATAAAATATCACTGGAGACGACCACTTGGGCTTTTTCCCTTGCTGGGGATTGTTCTGCGGTCGGGGGAGGCGTAGCGGCACAACTGACTAAGAGGAGCGGGAGCATGGCGAGAAAGGGACGATGATCCCGCCGCCCGCCTTTAACGAGGAAGGTTGAGGTTAAGGAGGAGAGGAGGAAAGACATGATTGGCTAGAATGAGAACGGTTATCATTCTAGCGAAGTGAGCATTGGTTGACAACGGCAAGTTATATTAATGATAGTCATTCTCACACTGACCATGCTCGAAGTCTGTCACCTCACCGCCAGTTATCGCAACCACTTAGCCCTCCAAGATGTTTCCTTTGTGTTGCATCCGGGCCAGGTGACGAACCTCTTGGGGCCGAATGGGGCGGGGAAAAGTACAATGCTTAAGGCTTTGCTGGGGTTGATTCCCCTGCGCAGTGGTGCAGTTTTTTGGCATAAAACCCCCTTCCGGCAACATCTGCGCCGCGTCGCCTATGTCCCCCAACGCAGTGCCATCGATTGGGACTATCCGATTACCGTGGAAAATGTGGTGCGGTTGGGGCGGGTGCGCCAAGCGGGTTGGTTGCGGGATTTGTCGCCCCAAGGGAAGGCGATCGCCCATCAAGCCCTCGATCGCGTTGGCATGGCTGACTATCGCCGTCATGCGATCGGGGAACTCTCCGGGGGGCAACAGCAACGGGTTTTTATTGCCCGTGCTTTAGCCCAAGAAGCAGATATTTTCTTTTTTGATGAACCCTTTACCGGCATTGATCCCCAAACGGAACGGGTACTCTTTGACGTTTTTGCCCAACTCAAGGCGGAGGGCAAAACCTTGTTAGTTATCAGCCATGATCTGGGTAATCACCTCGCCCACTATGATCAATTTCTCCTCCTCAATCAAACCTTGATCGCCTCTGGAACGCAAAAAGAGGTGATGTGTCCCGATTGCTTAGAACGGGCCTATGGGAAGGGGTTTTTCCTGCGGGCTGCCTAATTTGTGAAATCCTGGTGAATCTCACGGTCGAGGCGGATAACGACTAAAGTCGTTACTACGAGTTTATGGAGGGGCGAAAAATTTTTCGCCCCTACTTTGTTCAGTCAATTGCTCATTGATACCATGTTGAATCTCTTTAACTTCCTCTTTGAACCGCTGCAATTTGGCTTTATGCGCGATGCCCTCTTGATGGGGGCAATTTTGGGGGTGTTGTGTGCGGTGACGGGAAGTTATTTAATTGTGCGGCAGATGAGTATGATCGGCGATGTGATTGCTCATTCCGTCCTGCCGGGGCTATCTTTGGCGTTTTTTTGGGGGTGGGATCTGACGTTCGGGGCATTTATTACCGGATTATTGAGCGCGATTCTGGTGGCGGTGGTGGAGCAGCGATCGCCCGTTAAAGTCGATGCGGCTATGTCCCTCACCCTGACGAGCTTTTTTGCCTGCGGCATTCTCCTCATTGCCCGTCTACGCACCAATCAAGTCGATCTCACCAAACTCCTGTTTGGGGATATTTTGGAAGTAACCCCCAGTGATGTGGGGCGCACAGCGGTGATTACGCTGGTGATCCTTGTTTTGGTGAAGTTGTTTTATAAAGAACTGTTGTTTTATAGTTTTGATCCCCTTGGAGCGCAGGCCAGCGGCTTGCCAGTGCAATGGCTTTATTTGGGGTTAATTAGCGCGATTACCTTAACGATTGTGGCGACGATGCAGGTGGTGGGGGTGTTGTTGGTGACGGCGTTATTGATTGGCCCGGCGATTACTGCCTATTTATGGGTGAAAGAACTCCATCAGATGATGGTTTTGGGGGGAATGTTCGGGGCTTTGGCCACGGTGGGGGGGATGTATGCCAGCTATTATTTTGATTTGCCCTCTGGGCCGGCGATCGTTTTGGTGATTTTTACGGGCTTTCTGGTGACATTGCTGTTTAGCCCCCGTCAAGGGTTGTTAACCCAGCAGAGGCGATCGCCCCCCTCCCAACGCTGAAATCAGGAATTTGCGATCATCCCGAACAGAGCAAGCTATAATCGCCACAGACTCTTTCTTGTTACCTGATCAACCTTGGTGATTGCCATTTACCCCGGTAGCTTTGATCCCGTTACCCTGGGACACTTAGATATCATTGAGCGTGCTAGTCGTCTCTTTGAGCAAGTCATTGTCAGTGTTCTGTGTAATCCCCGTAAGTCGCCTTTGTTCGATGTCCCCCACCGCATTGCGCAAATTCAGGCTTGTACGGGACATTTACCCAATGTGGCGATCGAAAGTTTTACAGGTCTGACCGTGGAATATGCTCGCCTGCGGGGGGCAGGGGTGCTCCTGCGGGGGCTACGGGTCTTGTCTGATTTTGAAAAAGAGTTACAAATGGCCCACACGAATAAAACCCTATGTGATGAGTTGGAAACTATTTTTTTAGCCACATCCACGGAGTATAGTTTTCTCAGTAGTAGTGTGGTGAAAGAGATCGCCCAGTTTGGTGGTATGGTTGATCACCTTGTTCCTGTCAATGTTGCCCAAGATATCTACAGATGCTTCAACAAGACTCCCCCCGCAGCGACACCGAATATAACCCCATGACTTCATCGGCTCCCGCGACGGAGGCTCATCCCCTTGGCTATGATATCCAAGCGGAGTTGAATCGTTTGGAAGAATTAATTTTAGACAATAAGCGGGTTCCCTTCACGCGGAAGACGTTGGTGGATGAGGAGCAATTGCTGGATCATCTGGATGTGATTCGGCTCAATTTACCGGCGGCCTTTGAGCAGGCGATCGCCATCATCCAACAAAAAGAAGATATTCTCCTCCAAGCGGAAGAATACGCCCAGAGCATTATTGAAGCGGCCCAACGCCAAGCCGCCCAACTGCTCGATGACAATGGTCTTGTGCGCCAAGCGGAAGCGGAAGCGTCCCAAATTCGTCAGCAAATCCAACGGGAATACGAGGATATTAAGCAGCAAACGGTGGCGGAAATTGAGCAGATGCGGATGCAGGCGATGCAGGAATTGGAGCAAATGCGTCAGGATGTCCTTTATGAATGTGACGATATCCAGGACGGAGCGGATGACTACGCCGAAGCCGTTTTAACGCGGTTAGAATCCCAACTCACGGATATGCTGCGGGTGGTGCGTAATGGCCGCCAACAACTGCAAGCGGAAATGGCGGAGGGAGAACCTCCCCATCTGGGGCAAGTTTAATCAGGGTGATACCAAGGCAGGTAGGGCATGGCACAGGCACACCGACGGGATCAACGCCAGAAGGCTTCTGGTGAGCAATATATTTCCCTTTCTGATTTGATGGCGGTGCTTTCTGGGGTTGCGCAGGACGCGAAACGTCCCCCGGATCATGGGGCGCGGTTGTCGCCGCCTTTGCCGACGCTGAAACCCAACGGCTCCCGGCCCAATAATTTAGTCCCCCTGCCGCGATCGCAGCCTAAACCCCACCTTCCCCCCCCACTGGCCCCCCTCCAATCCCCCGATCACCCCGGAGCATCCAGCCTCCTCCAACAGACGGGAACGGCTCCCAAAACCCTGGAGGATCTTTCCCAGGATCTTTGGGAAATGAAACTGGTTTCCCTGTCGGATTCTGACTATTACAATCGGGAAATTAATCTCCTCAAACGGCGGTTGTGGTGGGTGACAGGTCTCGCTGTGGGGATGATTGGCCTGTTGGTGACAGCCTTGGGATGGATGGCGATGAATTTGAAAGAAGCCCAGATGGCAACAGCCCGCTATGAAGATGCGATCGCCACCAACGGCCGCCGCCTAGAACAACTCGAAGCCGAAACCCTCGTCGATCTAGAAACCCGCCTAGAGCAGTTTCAAGCTGGCATCCCCGAAGATTTAGCCGCCGATGTCACCACCGCCCGCAAAGATCTAGACCTGCTCAAACTTCAGGTTAGCGACATGGAAAACACCGTCAACTCCCACGACAAAGCCCTCAGCGTCTTAGTGAGTGCGATGCAGGGGTTGGTGGGGAAGCGGGAATAAAGGGAATGGGCAATAGGGAATAGGGAATAGGGAACAGGGAACAGGGAATAAGAAAGATTTAGTTTTTTCCTCACTTCTCACTTCTCACTTCTCACTTCTCACTTCTCACTTCTCACTTCTCACTTCTCACTTCTCACTTCTCACTTCTCACTTCTCACTTCTCACTTCTCACTTCTCACTTCTCACTTCCTACTCCCCCCTCAAAGGAGGATCAATCCGCTTACGCAGAATCAAACAATTGTAATCCGGAGCAGGGCGGATGTATTGATATTCATCTGTGAGATTGTGGATCCAGCGCAAACCCCGGCCCCCTTCCTTGCTGAGGTCATCTTCCTGTTGGAGCACTTCCTGAATTTTGCCCTTGAGATCAAAGGGTTTACCTTGATCCCAAATTCGCATTTCTAAATAGGTGGGGAAGAGTGTAAACCCTAAGGGGATGGGGGTTTGAGCGGGTAAATCCTTATGGGCGTAGCGAACCACGTTCGTAAACCACTCGACTAGAGCGGTTTGCGATTGCCAATAAATCATCGCAGAAAGGTGAGTCGCTGCAAACTGCTCAAAGCGATCGAGGAGTTTCTCTACTTCAGCGAGGTCACTCAGTAGGCGAAAATGCATCTGTTGAATGGGTCGTTCTTGCCTCACCAAACTCATTACAAGCTAGACAGCACCGCTTTTTTTATTAAATAAAATCAAGACCGTTCTGAAAATGAGCTTGACATCGTACCACAGGCTCCAATGGGCTTGGTAGCGAAGATCGAGCTTAATCACATCCTCAAAATTGCGGATGCTTGAGCGGCCATTGACTTGCCATTCTCCGGTCATTCCCGGCTTGACATCTAACCGTTGCCATTCCGGAATCTGATAGGTTTCTACCTCCTCCGGTGTGGGGGGACGGGTTCCCACTAAGCTCATTTCGCCTTTGAGAACATTCCAAAACTGGGGCAGTTCATCCAAACTGGTACGGCGCAGGAATCGACCCACTGCTGTCACCCTGGGGTCGTTATCATTTTTGAAAAACGCGCCGCTGGCTTGGTTTTGCACTTGTTTTTTCAGGCGCTCGGCATCACTACACATGGAGCGAAATTTCCAAATTTGGAACCGTCGCCCCATCCAACCGCAACGGGTTTGGCCGAAGAGGATCGGGCCGGGGCTATCCTGTTTAATGGCGATCGCGATCGGCACAAACAGCACCGCTGTAATCCCCAGCCCCACTAAACTGCCAACAATATCAAGGGATCGCTTCAGCCAAGAGCGGACAGAGGGGTGAGTTTCCGGCGGCCGGACATTGGCAAGCAGGGGGGCGGTGGCCTCGCTGGTGGTGCGCTCAATGGTTAACACTTGATCCAGGCTAGTCATGGAGAGTACCGCCATCACCGGAGGCCGGACATTCCGTAAAATCAGCTTCATCCCTTGCTCTTTGGTGACTTTTAAGTTACTCACCAATGCGCCGACACCACTGCTATCCATAAACTGAGTTGCGGCAAAATCGAGAATGATCAGCCCTTGGGGCTTCACCTCCTGCAACAGTTGTTGATAGGCCGTTTTAAATTCAACAGCTTCTAGCACACTGAGGCGTGGTGGTGTATAGACAACCGGCGTATTGTTCGTGAAGATAATTGTGAAATTATCTCCGGGTGGATTACTCACCATCAGTTCCCCAAATATGGCTTGCGATTGTGATCACGATCTTGATACGCTCAAATCTGCGATCGCCTCCGGACTGTATTGAATCATGATTCCGAAAACCCTGGTTATCAGCAGACCAGCGATAGCTGAGGGTGATGGGTCATCAGCCGCACAACGGAGCGGTAGCCTGGACAGCAGACAGAACACCCCAATTTTAAAGCATTGTTTTGTTAAATTGACCGATCGCCCCTGAGGACTGGCCTAGGGGATTGGCGGCTGGGGCCAATCTTCTTGATCTCGGCTATTTTCTCATGAAAATCATCCAGCATACCGCAGGGTAAGTTCATGTCCCCTGTGGAGGAAAACCAGGCATGGGGATTGCGGGGAGCTTGCAGGGGTTTAATTCCCAGTATTGAGGCGGGCATTCGCTTCCACAAAGCCTTTGCGCAATTCGATCATGGCTTGAATCATATTGGTTTCAAGCTGATCAAGAAGTTGGGGATTGCCCTGGACTTGATCGTAGTCTTCCTTAATATTTTGTAAGCGCTGTAGGTAGTCTTGGGCTTGGGCTTGTTCTTCCGCACTTAAGCTTCCGCCGCTAATTTGACCTTGAATCTGGCTAATTTCATTGGTGAGTTCGGTGGCTCGCTCACGATTGGCGACTAACTCAGAGAGTAAAATGCGCCGCTGGAGCAACTGAATCGGGCGGAGCATCCCACTGTAATAGCGGCCCACAAAATCAAATTGCCGGAGGGCGAGATCTGCTTCCTGATTGCGTCCGAGGGCATTGAGGGCTTTAACCTTGCCATACCAAGGGATGGCATCTTCTTTGTTAATGGCGATCGCCTGCTCACAAGCTTGGAGAGCAGCTTGAGCATTGCTGGTGGTCAAACATTGTTCCGCCAAACGGGTAAACTCATCGGTGGTTTGGGCCTGGGCTGCGGTCATCCCCCAGGAAAAACTTGAGAAACCAACGACCATCGCCATGGCGATCGCCATTAACCAAACTTGAAAACGTTTCATCAAAAAAATTAGGCTTGGATTGCGCCCCCATTATAGAACTTTCAGGCGATCGCCCCTCTGCCCCCCAAAAGGAACCTCACCAAAACCCTCGGCGGCCATGGGGAAGCACCGTAGACCAATTGGTCTTCGCCACCGCCAACTGATCCTCACCAATTTTCGCATTACTGAGATTCGCGCCACAGAGGTTCGCCCCCTTCAGATTCGCCTGGCTCAAATTCGCATGGCTGAGATCCGCCCCCCGCAAATCCGCCCCCTCCAAATCCGCCCCCGCCAAATAAGCCCGGCCTAAATTCGCATCCCGCAAATTTGCCCCCGCCAAACTGGCGCGGCCAAAATCCGTCCCCGCTAAATTAGCCTTCTGTAAATTCACCTTACGGAGCTTAGACTGATGAAAAATGCTCCCCGCTAAATTAGCCTCCACCAGTTGTAACTGGCTGAGATTCTGCTGGGCAAAATCCCGCCGCCCCTTAACATAGGAATTTAACACCGTTTCAGCATCCAAACGACTAGGAGCTTTGCGGCGGTTGGCGGGGTTGCCACTGGCAGAATCCGGCAAACGGCTCGGTGTCGCTCGTGTTGCCGGTTTTGTCTCCTGATGTCCATAGCTAGCAGCCCCCCCCATGCGAGATTTGCCCGGTGTCCCCCCCTGGCGGTTGGCCCGTTTTTCCCGCAAGCGTAGTGCTAACCGTTCAGTAGCGGACATATTAGCTGATTCAGGCAGTTCATCAATGGAACTGGGCAACCCACTGCCATTGGTGTTGTTATTATTGGGCGCTGTCACCAAGGATTTCGCCAAATCATCCATGTAAGGCTCCATGTCCAAGGCATTAAGCACTTCCATCGCATTTTGGTAGCGATGCCGGACGGAAACCTCCAGCATTTTCTTTAAAACATTGGCGAAGTTATCGGAGATATCAACATCTTTGCGCCAGAGCATTTCCCCCGTGCGTTGGTCATAGTCGAGATCCTTCGGGGATTTACCCGTTAACAAATAAATGCAGGTCACACCGATGGCGTAGATATCACTGGCAAACACAGGACGGAGAGCCATTTGTTCGGGGGGAGCAAAGCCCGGTGTACCAATGGCAAAGGAGGTGAGGGCGGTTTGATCCGAGCTATTGGCCGCCGATTGAGGGTTAACTTGATTTTTAACGGCCCCAAAGTCAATGAGGACTAATTTTTTATCTTGTTCACGGCGAATTAAGTTCGCGGGTTTTATATCGCGGTGAATTACCTTATTTTCGTGAATATACTGGATCATGGGGAGAATTTCGCTGAGAAATTGACGGGCACCGGCTTCAATGAGGGGGCCGTTCCGTTTAATTTCCTGCTGAAGATTTAATCCCTTGACATATTCTTGAACCAGATAAAAATCATGGTTGTATTCAAAATAATCCAGGAGGCGGGGAACTTGGGGATGATTGCCAACCTTGCCCAAGGTTTCCGCTTCCCGTTCAAATAGCTCTTTGGCCATTTGAAACACTTGGGGATCGTTACTTGAGGGGCGAAGCTGTTTGATCACACAGAGGGGATGGCCCGGCAAACCTTGATCGGCGGCTAAAAATGTCATGCCAAAACCTCCTTGCCCCAGGGATTTTACCCCGAGGTAGCGATCGCGCATCAACATTTTTGAACCGCAAGTTTGGCAAACTTCAACCTGATCGGGGTTCTTGGGTTGGGCGCAGGCAGGGTTGAGGCAGTAACTCATGCAGCGTTTTTAAAGACAGTAGCGTGATTGAGAATTATGGGTTTGGGGGTAGGGGTCATTCCCCCCAGTGCGATCATCTACCCTCCACTTTCGGCCATCATGACCTGAGGTTCTCATTCCTTCCTAGCATATCCTACTTTTTCGCCAAATCCTGTGATCACAACCCCTGTCAAGACCATTCAAATTAACTTTTTTGAAAAAATTTTAAGGAGATGCGGGAAATTTGCCGCCGTTGGTGGGGGAGTTTTCCCTTTTGTGCAATATGAAACTCCCATTTTGGCAACGGTGGTGCTGGCTGAGGCGATCGGGGCAGGCCCAGCGCCCATTACCGCCCAAGGTTCGTCGTACAGATCTCAGCCTGATCCCCCGCAGACTGTGGGGACGGTTGTTGATCAAAGCGGTATCGCCGGTTTAAAGATCGGAGCTATGGAGGTTAGCGGACTCGAACCGCTGACATCCTGCTTGCAAAGCAGGCGCTCTACCAACTGAGCTAAACCCCCTCTCGGTGCGTTTTTTTGAGACGCATTTGCTATTATACACCCTGAGCCTCATTTGTCTAGGGATGGTTCAAATTTTTTTTTGCCTTGAGCTTTTACTACTGCCATGTCCCCTTTAACGATCGCGACGTTTTACGCCTTTGTCCCCCTTCCTGACCCCGCCGGTTTAGTCCAACAACTCCGGGATATGAGTATCGATTGGCCGGTGAAAGGGACGCTCTTGATTGCGGCTGAGGGGGTGAATGGGGCGATCGCCGGCCCGATTGAGGAGGTGGAAGGGGCGATCGCCTCCCTAACAAGCTTCCCCCCCCTGACCACCCTCCAACCCCGCTACACCGCCATCACACACCAACCGTTCCAACGGCTCAAAATCAAACATAAAGCCGAAATTGTCACCTTGGGCATCCCCACCGCCAACCCCAATGTAGCGGTAGGAACCTATGTGCCACCAGGGGATTGGAATGATCTGATCCGCCGTCCCGATGTGGTGGTGGTGGATACCCGCAATGATTACGAAGTGGCGATCGGCACATTCCAAGGGGCAGCAAATCCCCAAACCGCCTCCTTTCGGGAATTCCCCGCCTATGTCAAAACCCACCTTGATCCCCAAACCCATCCTAAAGTGGCGTTGTTTTGTACCGGCGGCATCCGCTGCGAAAAAGCCACCTCTTACCTCGTGCAACAGGGTTTTGAGGAGGTTTACCACCTCGAAGGAGGCATTCTTAACTATTTAGCCACGATCCCCGCGATCGAAAGCCTTTGGGAGGGGGAATGTTTTGTGTTTGATCAGCGGGTGTCTCTCCAACAGGGGTTAGCCCCCGGCCATTACACAGTCTGCCAAGCCTGCGGCTATCCCATTGAGCAAGATACGCGCCAATGCCCCGATTGCCATACCCCTCAGGATGTTGGCAAGGGCAGTTGAATGATAAATGTCGTGCCTTCTCCCTCTTGGGTTTCAAAGCGGATTTGGCCTTGGTGGGCATCGATGATCGATTTGGCGATCGCCGTCCCCAGACCCGTCCCCCGCTTCTTGCCATAGGTGACAAAGGGTTCAAAAAAACTATCGCGAATTTCCAAAGGAATCCCCGGGCCATTATCCTGGATCGTAATTCTGACCCAGTTGGGCAGCGGTTGCGCCGTCATGATAATTTCCCCCCCTTCACCATCAAGGGCTTCAACCGCGTTGACAATCAAATTTTGCAGCACCCGCATCAGTTTATTTTCATCCGCCTCGACGATAATCGGCTCCGAGCAATGGAGCATAAACTGAACATTCTCTTGGCTTAAATAAATCCGATTCAGCTTCTCGAAGCGACGGAGAGCAGCGGCGAGATCCATCGGCTGTTTTTTAAGGCTGGCGCTCCCCTTGGAGAATTCGAGCAGTTCCTCCGCCATCGCCGTCATCCGTACCGCCTGCTCCTGAATCAGATCACACCATTCCGTCGTGTCTTCATCCTCTAAATACATTTCCCGCAACATCCCACTGGAGAGATGAATACTACTCAGCGGGCTTTTGAAGTCATGAATAATTGTGTTGACCATTTCCCCCAACAGCACCATTTTGTCTTTATAGGTGACTTGTTGGACAAATTCTTGAGTTGTCACCCGTAGGCGTTGAATAATGAAGTTAAATAAATGGAGTACAGTCGATCCTTTAGTATTGTTGAGGATCTCAATCAAGACATTGCGGGGAATTTTAGCCAACGTTGCCCCCTCACAAACCATGGCTTGGGCGCTGCGGGGCTTGCCGTCTAAAATACCAAACTCACCAAAAAAATCATCGGGGTTGGCCTGGGCTACCGTCTGGTAATGATCATTGATGGTATGTTTCCGAAATAAAACTTTACCTTCTAAGACAAGATAGAGGTAGTCCGGAACCTCTCCCTCCTCAAAAATGATCACATGGTCGGGATAGCTTTCAATGATCGCCTTGGCAGCGAGTTGCGCGGCCTGTTCAGGTTCAAAAAACGCGATGAACTGGTGGCTGTGGATATCCATACGCCTTTCTTGGCAACTGAACGATGGGGGGCAATGTGGTTTAATCATACCCTACCGGTACTAGCAGGGAAAAAACTACCTTAATTCTTGCCCAGGATTGGGGGAGGAATCCGGACAACTATGGCAATTTATTTGGGTTTAGATTTTGGCACGTCGGGGGCGCGGTTGATGGCGATCGCTGGTGCGGGGGCTGTTGTTTATATGGCTCAAGTGATGTGGACTAGGGGAGATTTAATTTTCCAATGGCGCGGGGCGTTGGGGCAGTTGTTGGGGGGGCTGCCGCCGGAGATTGCTCAGGGGGTGGGGGCGATCGCCCTCAATGGCACATCGGCAACGGTGTTATTGTGCGATTGCACGGGCCAACCCCTCACGCCCCCCCTGGTCTACAACGACGATCGCGGCCAAGCTGTGGCGGAGCAATTGCGAGCTTTAGCCCCCCCGGATCATTGGGTACAAAGTGCCACCTCTAGCCTCGCCAAGTTGCTGTGGTGGGAAACCCATGAAGCAGCGACCTACAAACAAGCGGCCTTTTTGCTCCATCAAGCCGACTGGCTCGCAGCGCAACTCCATGGCCGATGGGGCATTACCGACTATCACAACGCTTTGAAATTGGGTTATGACGTGGAAAATCTAGCCTATCCCCATTGGTTACAAAATTGGTCAGGATTTAACCGCTGTCCTCAGGTGGTGGAGCCGGGTACACCCTTGGGAACGATTACACCGAAGGCGGCGGCGGCGTTTGGTTTACCCCGTGATTGTGTGATCTGTGCGGGAACAACGGATAGTATTGCGGCATTTTTGGCCAGTGGGGCTACCACACCAGGCCAGGCGGTGACATCCCTCGGTTCTACCTTGGTGCTGAAGTTGTTGAGCGATCGCCCCGTCATGGATTTAAACGCGGGAGTTTATAGCCATCGTTTGGGGGGGTTATGGCTCACCGGGGGCGCGTCCAATACCGGCGGGGCGGTGTTGGCCCATTTTTTCACCCCAGGGGAATTGGTGGAATTGAGTCAGCAGATCGATCCCCAAGGGGCCAGTCCCTACGATTACTATCCGTTACTGAAGCCGGGCGATCGCTTTCCCATTAATGATCCCCATCTCCCCCCTCGCCTCGAACCCCGCCCCGCCGATCCCGTCGCTTTTCTCTCTGGTCTACTCCATGGCATGGCCCACATTGAAGCCCAAGGTTATCAACGGTTGGCGGCCTTGGGCGCTACCCCCTTAACCCAGGTATTCACAGCGGGGGGCGGCGCAAAAAATCCAGTTTGGGGTGAGATCCGTCAACGGGTTTTAGGGGTTCCCGTTGCCGCCTCGATCCAAACAGAGGCAGCCTATGGGACGGCGCGATTAGCCCAATGGCAGGGTTTGGGGCAATTCCAAGCCTAAGCCGTTGGGGTGTGTAGGGGCGAAAAATCTTTCGCCCCAAAGGTTGGGGCAATTCCAAGCCTAAGCCGTTGGTGTAGCAATTAACGCCACTTCGATCATGTCTTCCTCGGTTTGGGTGAGGGTGACGCGGATGCCAGGGCCAAAGAATTTGGCGATCGCCTCCTGTTGCCCCTGCCAAGTTTGCAACTCTACAAAAGGGGAACTAAATTCCAACACCAGGGCATAATCGCCATCAATGGCGGTTTCGAGGATCGTTTGTAAAATGGGCCGTTCATCATCGCTAGGACTCAACCCCAACCGCCCTAGAGAATCATCGAGATGGGCTTCTTGGCCGTAGCGGTAGCGGGTGACATCCTTGCGAATTTGGTTTTGGGTGGCAGTGGCGGTGCGATCGCGCAGGGCGATAATTTCCGGGGGCGTGGTTTCGCGGTAGGGGGTGGGGCGCAGTTCAGCGGCTCGGAGGGCGAGGCCACCGAGGAGAACGGGAATCCCATAGAAAAAACCAATGAGATTAAAGGTAGGGTGGCCGGTGGCGTAGGCTCCAAACCCCATGATGGTTAAGGCTCCCCCCACGATCAAGCCAAACCGCGCTAATGAAAACTGACCAAACATAATGATTTGATGATATTTCTTCAGATTTTACCGTTCAACTCAAAGATAAGGGAATCAAAATCGTAAATTCTGTACCCTCATTGAGAATAGAACTGCACAGCAAACGCCCCCGGTGCTGCTCATGGATAATGCTATAGCTCACCGATAGACCTAAGCCCGTGCCTTGACCAATGGGCTTCGTCGTAAAGAAGGGATTGAAAATTTTATCAACGATCTCCGGCGGCATCCCCATCCCATTATCACAAATCTGAATCAAGCACTGCTGATCAACAACGCCAGTTTTGATCGTAATGGTGGGATTGGGAAAGGATTGTTTTTCAGCTTTGGAGGCGATCGCATCCAAGGCATTGGTAAGAATATTCAGTAAAACCTGATTAATTTGGCTAGGGTAGCATTCCACCAAAGGCAATAAGCCATAATGCTTATCAATTTTGACTTTACCCTGACTGCTCTTTTCTTGAAAGCAACTATTTAAAATCATCAACGTGCTTTCAATCCCCTCATGAATATTACAAACCTTATAAGCAGATTCATCGAGCCGCGAAAAATTGCGCAAGGATTCCACAATCGACTGAATTCGCTGGGTTCCCAATCGCATCGAACCCAAAAGTTGAGGGAAATCTGCCAAGATAAATTCTAAATCACTATCATCCACTTCTTGAATAATTTCACCAGCGGGTTCAGGGTAGTGATGTCGATACAAATTTAAGATCGTAGATAAGTTATTCAGATAAGATTCTACATGAACTAAATTGCCATGAATAAAATTAACTGGATTATTAATTTCATGGGCAATGCCACTCACCAGTTGTCCTAAACTGGACATTTTTTCAGATTGAATCAGTTGGGCTTGGGTTTGGGTCAGTTCTGCCAGCAAAACCTCTAACTTTTCTTGGCGATTCGTTAATTGTTTTTCGGTTGTTTCCAACTGTTTAACGGTATGATCTTTTTGACGATTAATCTGGACATAGGAAAGACATAAACCCATAAAGGGGGTGAGATAGGCAATGATTTTGAGGAAATGGGCAATATTAAAGGCATTATCAAACAAACGTTCTGAACCAAAGGTCATATAGACTTGGGTCATAACTTGGGGAATAATGCTAATGATCAATGTTTGTGAAAAAACCGTTGGGTAGCGTTTTTGGAATTGGGGCAAAAGCCACAGACCTGCTCCCAAGAACAGTAACAGGGGCAGTAAGTCCCAAGGGCGATTAATCCAATGATCGGGGAACATGGTCTGTGGGAGTTGTTCAGTTCGCACGCAGAAGAGAATTGTCCCGTAGGCAAAGATGCCGCAAAGGAGACTAATTAAAGCCAAAAAACTGATTTTTCCTGCGGGTCTAATGGTTTTGGTGATCAGGATTAAGCCAGTGCCTACGATTAAAATCAAGGCACTAAATAGGCGGCAAATTGCCCAAGTAAAGGGAATTAAATTATTATAATCAGCTACGCCGTCAATCAATCGGTCTGAGGCTAGGGTATGGAAAGCATCCATACAACCTGAATAAAAGAGGGACACGCCAATAATGGGTGTAACAACATCATGATTGAGGGAAAAGTAAACAAAGGCTAAGATGGCGGTGAATAGTCCGGTACAAAAGGCAGTCCACTCTAGGAGGGTATGGACAAAGCTCCCGGCTAGGGTGACATGAATTTGATCGAGAAGTTGCCCATCTTTTAATCCATGAAGGTTATGACTTAAGGGAATGGGTGCGCTAAAGTCAAACCCCATTATGTTTAGTAGCAAAGGTGACAGACAGATTGTAATGGTGGTGTATAGTACAGCCTGGATTGCGTTTTTGGGGATCAAGCTCTCCCTAAGTACAAGGCTGAGTCGGTAGGGTGTTGCCATTTTCATGATAGGAAGCAATCAGGAATAGGGGAATGATGTGGATGCAAGACCCTTGAGGCTATTTTTATCACTTTAGCGAAAGGGAGGGGTGATATTCTCGCTAGGTTGCGAATTTTTACGATTGATCACAATGATATGGAGGGATTTTCCGGCGATGGTTGCGGTGGAAGGTAGCCCCCTAGGATAAAACCGTCCTGGCGATCGCCTCCAACCTCTCCGAGCGATCGCTTTTGGTTTAACCGAGAAACCGGGTTTTTTTCATCCCCGATGCGCACCCCAAGCAAACTCTAACAACCCGGTTTCTGAGCTTCAAGATGAGAAACCGGGTTGCAAGATCTGCTCATGATCAACGCAGACCCTCGCAAAAACCCGGTTTCTGAAAGTAGGGTGGGCAATGCCCACCTCTAATTTTTTTGCTGATGCACTGTATAGCTGTTGGCGAAATGTTCACGAAGGAGGTCGTGAAAAAAGCGATCGCCTCCAACCTCTCCCAACTTTCATGGAAGCCGCGCTCTGGGGGTGAGTTGTCTGGGGGTGGCTAATGGTGGGTTGATGAGATTTGGTTTAGCTGTGGGCGATCGCTCTCTGCTTGATCTGAATCATGGTTACAATTGACCTAAGTACAGGACAAAAGTTGTAGGGAGTGAAAAAAGTCAGCATCATTGGATGGAGAAGGATTGAGCACCAGATGGCGCAAATGATCCAACCCCAACCGAAACAGACTTTTGCTGCGGCGACCAT
>Ga0316611_1000124_pt1 | contig 32409 bp, 31 predicted proteins | sample MIS2016202_MG_FD_207675 | JGI IMG/M metagenome (GOLD analysis project Ga0316611, IMG submission 207675) | Microbial mat bacterial communities from Middle Island sinkhole, Lake Huron, Michigan, United States - MIS.2016.202 | ecosystem: Environmental > Aquatic > Freshwater > Lake > Sediment... | reverse complement strand
TTCCTGCGATTATGCCTAGATGGTCTAAATCTTGCACATCTATCTGACTTTCTGGTGACATTTGACTGCTTCTTTGACGCATTGTTTAAATATTATATTTGACTTTTGACCTGCTGAATGTAGGTTGTTAAGCGTCACCGCAGACCATTTGGCAATCGGCAACTCAGTCAAAGCATCATTCGCGATATCATATAGTCTGTAATCTTCTTCTTGGAAGGTTCTTGTATGAGGTCTAGCAACGAAGATTGCAAAATCAACGTCATGACCAAGGCTACTACGGACTTTATCCTTGTCTCCCAGTACAGTATCTCCCAAACCAGGAAGATCAATTAGTGCAATTTCCCCAATATCTTCATTTGGGAAATGACAAAATATCTTAACTTCCCTTACAGCTAAATAATTAAAGTATTTTGATTGGTTATCCTCGCGAGTTTGAGCAACATATTCGCGAATCTCACCCCTCGAAATTCTTTTGGGAGAATTTTCTTCAAGCAAACTTTCAAAGCTTGAATAGTTGTCGTGGCATTTAACCAAAAATGCATAATAGCTTAGAGCTTCTGCTCCAGCACCTTCAATTATTTTAGGCAAAGGATTGGTAGTAAACGAGCTAAGGCTTGTAGGTTTTTCCCCTAAATGCAGAAAATCATAGTATGGATAAATAACCTCTTGGAGAAATGACTGTTTAGAGTAAAAATATACCTCACCATATGGCTCGTCAGTTATTTCATTGCATACAGTACATTTAACTCCAGTGCAGTTGCCTCCAGTTCCATCTGGAACTTCAGACTTCGTTAAGCCTGTAATGGATTGAATGAGGCGGCTTTTTCCTTGCCCTGCTCTACCAACAAAAGCAATTGCTAAAGTGTCTCGTGAAAATCTACTTTCAAGCCTAGATAAGATGTCTAAGCATTGGCGAATCTTATCACGTTCAGAACTAAATCGTAAATCCAAGAGTTTGTCCCTTATAGAGGGATCTTCGGCTCTCTGCAAAGTCTTCTCTCGGCAACTCTCAACTTCATCTAAAATGCCTTGGAGGATACTGAGAGCCTTTTTAGCTCGACGAACCTTTTCAGCCTGAGGCTTACGCTTCTCGATAATAGACTCAATTCGTTGTTCTCTACTCATTTCATATACCTCATTTATAGGATTAGAGTAATTAGCATCTTCCGCAGCCGTAAAACTAGATTTCGCAATTGCAAAAGATATTTTTGTTTCCGAATAATCAGGAAACTCGCTTAACTGTTTAGACGATATCAGGGGTAATTGATCTGGGCAATAGTCGGAATTTACCATTTGCTTAGTTTTATTTGTCATTTGATTGGTTTTATTCGTCATTAATTGCTCAATAAGTTTTGCCTCGCTATCAGCCCCTACTGCTATAAGCAAAGACCTTATGTAGTTAAGCATTAAACTGATATCGGCATCATTATCAAATTTGTTATGGCTATAAATGCGTAGCAAGCCTAACGACCAACCTTTAACTTGAGGCTCTAGCCCCACAACGTCAAACACATCATGCCAAAAATGATCATTAGCTAGGATCTCTAATAGATGCTGACAAGTTAAATCATTTAAATTAATTTTTCCTGAAAGAATATTATCAGTATCTGGACTTTCTTTCCATCGCAAGCCCAAAACCTCAATCATACAAAGCTCAACGAATGGATATAAACTTGATTTCAAGATATCCCAACAATCCTTTGACCAAGAATCATTACTTAGTTGATTAATATTTTTAACAAACCTTAAAACAGGAATTCTATCTGCTATTAGTTTTCGTCTTGTTTCGCAAATCCATTTTAAATTAAAAATGTGCTTGTAAATAGAATTAGCTACCTTTAATAAAGTCACATAGTCCTCATTCTTCTTTACAACCAATCCTGAAATTAAAAGATTCATATGTGATTCATTGTCATACCCCCAATTAACTAAATGTTCTTGTAGAACCACCTCGTAACAACTAAGCATTCTTAGTGCAATCTGAATACTCTCTCCACATTTTAAAAAGTTGTTTTCAATTTCTTGGAAATGCGACTGTGGATCTAAGCTTCTCCAGTAATCCAGTAAATTCCTTCTGATTATAGAGTCAACATAAAATGAATAATTTTCTTCAGGGATAACTTCGCTATTTAGAATTGTCAAATAGCATAGATATTGCGTTAGAAATGGCTGGCCATTCGTCCAAAAATAGATTCTGTTGAAGACTTTATCACAATCATTTGTTATATTAGCTAACCCTTTTTTTAAAGATGTACAATTTTCTTCTAAATACTCCAACTCAATTTTAGATCCAAGATTTAATGTTGTCTCTCTACCAAGATTAAAATCTGACGGTTTAGAAACTCCAAGAAGGACAAAACTAATTTTGTTAAATATATCACTTAAAACATTGTCTGCAATTGCTCTAACACAAACCAAAAATTCTTCTTGAAGATTCCAAGAATATAAAGACTGGATTTCATCTATAAAAACAACTAGCTTCTTCTCACTCAATTTAGCAATTATTTGCTCTGATAGAAAATTGATAAATTTTTGACTAGACGATAAGGTTTGATGTTTTTCTAAATACATCTCAAATTGATATAACAGATCTTCCGCATTAGAAAAAGATTTACATATCTGCATTAACAATGAAACCCATAGTACTTCCGAAGAAGCAACTGCACTCTTTCCTCCCATTCCTTGCAAGTTGATAAAAACACTTTTTATGTTCTCTTACCTCAATTTATTCCCAATAAAAACCATCAAACTTGACTTACCCATTTGTCTTGGTGCAAGTACAAAACATACACGATTTCCTTCGTCCGCACTTCTACAAAAATCAAACAAATCATTATCTGACTTTCTTTCTACATAGGTCTTACTTCCAACTGGTAGAGTCCCTCCTTTCCAATGATAATAATTGTCAAGTGTCTTAAATTCCATGATTTTATATCTGATTTAAGATAAAGTAGTGTTACTGAAATATTGTTTGTATAAATCACATCGAAATTCAATTTCATTGCTATCGATGTTTTGTTTAACAATACCCAACATTGTTAAATAAAATTCAGATCTTCGATCAATTTTTTGTCCATTTAACAATTTCTTAATCGAATTATATAGATCTGGATTTTTTTCTACTGCGCTCATACATTTTCTCAAATGAGAGATAAATGGACTAGTTTCAGAAATCGCTATTTTTTCTAAATGTTCTAGTGATATAATCCTTTTAGTAGAAAAATTATACAAAGCTAAATTAACCAGATATGGATGCCCCTCAATCATTCCCATAAGTTTAGAAATATCATTTGTATTCCAGTCTAAACCATAAATATCAGCTAGATTAGAGATTTGATCTACCGTAAACTCATATAAGTCAATCGGAGTTCCTACATTATCAAAAGGTGAATCCCTAATATCATTCTCTGAATAAGGTTCAGTAGAATAAGCAATAGCAATTCTTGCCCATGAGACAGAAGAATTGTCGATCATTTTCATTTTGGATTCATGCCACGTTCTCAAAAGACCAGTAAAACTTGTTTTTAATGATGGAAGGTGAAGAATGCAGTCTACTCCATCAATTATAAGAACAATATTTTTTGATCTACGAAAAACAGGTTCTAATAATTCAGTACATCTTTGTGCAGCAGACATCTTCGTCAATAAAGTGCTACTACGGTTATACTGATTTTCTTCATTGAATTCTGACAATATTAATTCAGTAAATTTATTGAAAAACTCTGTCTCATCATTAAGAATACTATGGTCAATAGATTTCAAATCAACTAGTATGACTTTACACTTTTTCTCATTTTGCAAGAATTGTCTCAATCGAATTAACAAAGAGGTTTTTCCATTATGTCTTGCTGACTTGATTCTGATAAATGGAATCGTCCCCGTATGACTAACTGCACTCATGAGGTGCTTACATGACTCATCAGCACCACGATTAATATACAAAGGAGAATCTAAAGGAACTACACCTGTCAGGCATATTCCATGGTATTTGTATTTCTTAAGGAAGATGTAGTTAGACGCTCTTCCTCCATGTTGTCCTCCTCTTTTTATCTCAATAAATCCATTATCTTCTAATTTTTTCAAGAATCGATCTACAGTGGATTTAGAAGGATAATCCTCATCGTTATCTTTTATTAGTTCCCAGTATCTACGACAAGAATAATCGGCTGACCATCCCCTTGGGATAAGATATTGAGCTAATAAATCTAGCCACTTTTTTTCTTGAAAACTTAATTCTTCCAAAATTATCCCTTATCTTAATTTTTATTTACCTAAATTTTACATTGTATAACTGTACATGGGGTACGACAACGATTCGTGCATTTTAGGGACCAATACTTCGGACATTTTTCTAACGTAGCTATAAGCCTTATAGGGTGGTGCTTTGATTTAATTGGCTGTTAGCCCAAACAATAACAGGAATTTAAATAAAAATCAAAATACTGGCTCTATACAGGATCGGCAATACAAGGTTTTGAAACTATCCGAAGTATTGAGGGACATAAGAGTAGATTTATATCTCAAACACTCCTGATCGGGGTAGACACAAGAATGGTTAGATAACTTTTAATCTGGATTGTGATGGTCAAAATTTTACTACTGTCAAGCCGAAGGTATTTAAAAACCTAGAAGACTCTCAGGCTAATTTCCCTATGTGAGTGGCGGCGATCGCATGTAAGTTGGGCTTACTTTTTACGGCATCTCTGAAACTCTCTGTATACAAGGGTTTCAACAATAATTTTATTGGCAATAAGTTTTACTTAATGACAATGTACAACGATAGAATTAGGCTTGTGGCAGTAGGCATATTGATGCCTATGATGGAATAGAAAGATAACGGGAAAAGTAAGATCAGTATTTACACTCTCGAGTGTGGTAGTGCCGATCGCCATATTGATATTTAAGCCTGTCTATATTTCTCGTACATAGTGGTAGCTCTAGCAGTATTGGCGGATTCCTGACGGGTTCTTAGGACTTGCTTGCCGATCTCAATAAGCTCTTGTTCAACTTCAGGATGTTGTTTTGAGTAAATGGCGATCGCTTCGAGCATCCCATCGAGGGTGATTTTGTTGTTGGTTTTTAGCTGTGCGTAGTAGGCGATCGCCTCACCAGAAATGCGAACCGTTTTTTTCTCTAGTTCGTTGGGGCTGGTTGTCGGGGTAGTTGTGGTGGTTGGTGCGATCGCCGCTTTAACACTGGAGTCACGATTTACTTTAGGGCGGTTCGTGGTTGCGATTTTTTGCATTATTGGTTCAGTCATACAACACCTGCTAATTCGATTAGTTTGTTAAAGGGGCTATTTAGTTCAGTGGGTAAATACTCGGCACGGTCGATCGCCTGTTTATATTTCTCGCTATCGACAATTGACGGGGTAATGGCGATGTCACGCTCTTGGCATAGCTGCTCAAAATAGGTGATTGCCTCGCGGCTGGTTTTAGTGCGGTTTAGTCCTCGGATGGTGTCGCGAAATGGGACGATCGCTAATATTTCTCCTTGCCAAGCCATGTTTTCTGATAGCTCATCAATGGTTTCGAGGGTGCTTTGTAGGCAAGCTAAGCCCTTGCTATTTGTCTCGACAGGGATAATTAGTTTGTCGGCGGCACAAATACAGGTCACACATAACTGCGATCGCTGAGGTGGTGAGTCGATAATGCAGTAATCAAAATCAAGATTTTTAAGCCGCTTTTTTAGTAATAGTTCGCCCATTGTTACGTTAGCAAGGTGAGTTTGCGACTGTTCTAAGGCGCGATCGCTAGGCATGATCGAGAGGTTTTCCCATTCGGTTGGGTAAATAGCATCGGTGGGTTGGACTTGTCCAGTGATGCACTCTAGCAAGGTTGGCTCATCGTTTTGATGGGGCGATCGCCCGTACAGTGAGAGGTTATGCTGTGGGTCGCCATCTATCCAAAGTGTCTTGAAGCCTAGACTAGCTAAGGTCAAGCCTAAAAAGAAACTTGTTGTCGTTTTGCCTTGACCACCAGACAAGGAGACGACAGTTAGTATTTGCATTATGTTTCTTTTATGTATTTAAGTTTTAATGTCATAGAATCTTATTGTTAATAAGTCATGTCGTCAAGACTAAATGACTACTTTTTATAAATTGGTCAAATTGTTAGGTGGGCGTTGCATGGATTTCTAGAAAAATCAAAGCTGAAGGGCTAAATGCTGTCTAAAGGGTGTAAGACTGTTAATCACCCAAAATTTTTCGACTCAAGCGGATAAGACAGGCAAACTATGATCTCAGGGGAAATTAAAAGTCAAATCGATCGCATTTGGGATGCTTTTTGGTCGGGTGGGATATCTAACCCGCTTGAGGTGATTGAGCAGATTACTTATTTGCTGTTTTTAAAGCGACTTGATGACCTACATACGTTAGAAGAAAAAAAGGTAAACCACCCGACCAAGGGAAACCAAACTAAGAAACCGATGGCACGGCGAATTTTTCCAGAAGGAAATGATGCTAAAGGACGTGCCTATGATGAGATGCGCTGGTCTAGGTTTAAAGAACTGGGATCGCCTGCGGAGATGTATGAGCTTATTAACGATCATGTGTTTCCGTTTTTGCGATCTCTAGGTGGTGACGGTTCGACTTACGCGCACCACATGAAGGATGCTAGGTTTTCGATTCCGACTCCTGCGCTATTGGCTAAAGTGATGGGAGAATTGGAGAAACTGCCGATGGAAAAGCGTGACACCAATGGAGATCTCTATGAATATATGTTGGACAAGATTGCCAGTGCTGGTCATAATGGGCAGTTTCGGACACCTCGCCATATTATTCAGTTGATGGTAGAGCTAACTGCACCGACGGCGGGAGATGTAATTTGTGACCCTGCGAGTGGGACTTGTGGCTTTTTGGTGATGGCAAATGAGTATTTGCGATCGCATTACCCTAAAATTTTGTTTGATGACAAGTCAAGAGAGCATTTTCATCATCGGATGTTTCATGGTTTTGACTTTGATAACACGATGCTGCGAATTGGCAGTATGAATATGCTGTTGCATGGTGTGGAAAATCCAGATATTCGCTATAAGGATTCATTGGCTCAGGAACACGCAGGGGATGAAGGGGCTTATACGCTGATTTTGGCTAATCCTCCGTTTGCGGGTTCTTTGGACTATGAGAATACGGCTAAGGATTTGTTAGAGATTGTCAAAACTAAGAAGACGGAATTGCTATTCCTAGCCTTGTTTTTGAGGCTTTTGAAGACGGGCGGACGAGCTGCGGTAATTGTGCCTGATGGGGTTCTATTTGGTTCATCGAAGGCTCATAAGGAACTTCGCACAGCTTTGGTAGAAGAACAGAAGTTAGATGGGGTGATTTCTTTGCCTAGTGGGGTGTTTAAGCCCTATGCAGGAGTCTCGACGGCGATCTTGTTATTCACAAAAACGGAATCGGGTGGTACGGATTTTGTCTGGTTTTATGATGTGAAGGCGGATGGGTTGAGTTTGGATGATAAGCGATCGCCTTTATTGTCTGATGATAAACAGGGGGCTGTACCTGCTACACCGTTGATGGATGAGGAGCATTCTAAAAATAATTTACCTGATGTGTTGAGTCGTTGGCAGGGGCGCAATACGACGGAACGCGATCGCGATCGCACGGCTCAGAGTTTTTGTGTGCCGAAGGCGGATATTGTGGCGCAGGGCTATGATCTGAGTTTGAATCGTTATAAGGAGGTGATACATGAGGAGGTCGATCATCGCGCTCCTAAAGATATCATTGCGGATTTGGCGAGGTTGGAGGTTGAGATTCAGCAAGGGATGAAAGAATTAGAAAACATACTGGGATAAAATGCTATGAAAAATATTGTTGTATGGGGTACGTTTCAGCATTTTTTACCTTCATTAAAGGAAGTTGTAGAACAAGAATTAGCGGAGATTCTGGGATGAATATTAATATGATTGCACTTGGCAAATTAATCAAACCAGCAAAACTACGTCGTGCTGATGATAAAAACTACCCAGTTTTATCCATGACAATGCATAGTGGTCTTGTCGATCAATCTGATAAATTCAAGAAAAGAATTGCTAGTAGTAGTACGTCGTCCTATAAAGTAGTTACAAGAAAACAACTTGTTGTGGGATTCCCAATTGATGAAGGAGTTCTCTCTTTTCAAGAACTTTACGATGCGGCAATTGTAAGTCCTGCTTACGATATTTGGGATATTTGTGAGGCAATAGAATTAGAAACACCTTATTTAGAGAAGTTCTTACGATGTCCAGAAACACTTCACATTTATAGATCAAAGCTTCGCGGAACTACAGCAAGACGTAGAACTATACCGAATGACATATTCTTGTCTATTCTAGTACCACTTCCTCCGATCGCAGAACAAAAACGTATAGCAGAGATACTCGATCGCACTCAGTCACTAATATCAAAACGCAAAGAGGCGATCGCAAAACTCGACACCCTCACCCAATCCATCTTCATAGAAATGTTCGGCGATCCAGTCACAAATCCGAAAGGGTGGGATATTAATCCACTCTCAAAATTAACGTATGAGTTTCGGTACGGTAGTTCTAATAAGTCACAAACAACTGGAAAACCTGCGCTAAGGATTCCCAATGTTTGTGGTGGATCATTAAATTTATTAGATTTAAAACTTGTTCCAGTCGATGCCTCTGAGTTTGAGCGACTTCGACTAAAAAATGGAGATATATTATTTGTTAGAACAAATGGGAATCCTGATTTTGTTGGACGCTGTGCAGTCTTTGATTACAAATTAGTGGCTAAAACTGGATTTCCAGAAGATGAGTTCATTTTTGCCTCTTATCTGATACGCGCCCGAATAAATTTAAATTTGATTGCTCCGATTTTCCTGCGAGAATTTCTTCTTGGAACTTCTGGAAGGCGAGAACTTCGCTCTCGCTGTAAAACATCTGCTGGGCAATTCAATATTAATATTGAGGGGCTTGGTGCGATTTCAATACCACTTCCCCCTCTCCAATTACAAAAAGAATTTGCTCAACGAGTCGAAGCCGTAGAAAAACTCAAAGCAAGACATCGCGCATCACTTAGCCAACTCCAAGCCCTCTTTGCCTCATTACAACATCGCGCCTTTAGAGGAGAATTGTAGACATACTTTACCTATAGCACTAAGTGATATAAACTAAACTTAGTGAGGAACAAACAGTGATCTATAAAACTAAAGTGTTTGACCGATGGGCAAACGAGCAAGGGCTTACAGATCAAAGCCTTTGTCAAGCCGTCAAAGAAATGAGTACAGGGCTGATTGATGCCGATCTAGGTGGTGGCTTGTACAAGAAACGAGTTGCCCGAACTGGACAAGGCAAAAGCGGCGGCTTTCGTACATTAGTTGCTACAAATAGAGGCGATCGCTGGATATTTGTATTTGGATTTGCTAAAAATGAACGAGATAACATCAACAAAAAAGAGCAAGAATCCTTGAAAGTTCTAGCTAATCAACTCTTAGCACTGCCAAAACAAGATTTGCTTAGGATGCAAAGTAAGTTCAAACTAATAGAGGTAAATTGTCATGACAAAATCGCGAATTCTTGAAGCCGTTCATGAAACAGCTATGGATATGTTTGAAGCAGGAGTGATGAATCAAGTCACCATGCGCGAATTTGACATATTGTGTTTACCAAAAATTGAAAAACTCGAACCACAAAAAATAAAAGCCATCCGCGAAACCGCCCAAGTCAGCCAAGCCGTATTTGCCGCAGTGCTAAACACCAGCGTCTCCACCGTCCAAAAATGGGAAATAGGACAAAAGCGCCCAAGCGGTACGGCTCTAAAATTACTACACATAGTCGAAAAACGTGGACTAGAAGCGATCGCTATTTAAAGCTCAAAACTAGTAATAAACCTTTTAAGTTAAGGTTAACAAGTTTGCAAGATGCTGAATAGGTAAGGTTTTCTAAAGCATACCATTAAAATTTTCGGGCTATAGATTGCAGTTTATTAGGATATAGAAACATGGCACAGTTCACCTTTCTCAAACCAGAATTTCCCGCAATCTACGAATCCGCCCACAAAGCCTTTAGAACCGCCTACCGCGATCCGCGTACAGCCTGTTTCTATGCCCGTCGCGCCCTAGAGCTAACCGTAAATTGGCTATACAAATACGACACATCCCTGCGACTCCCCTATCAAGACAACCTCAGCGCCCTAGTCCATGAGCCAACCTTTAAAGAACTAGTTGGCGAAGCCGTCTTTAACAAAATCAAATACATCATCCGACTAGGCAACCTCGCAGTCCATAACGAGCGAGCCGTCCCCGCCAACGATGCCATTAACGCCGTCCGTGAATTTTTTCATGTCGCCTACTGGTTAGCCCACACCTACGGACGCACCCACAAACCCGAAGCAGGATTACAATTTGACCCGCAAGCAATACCCCAAGAAGCCACATTACCAAAACAAACCGTCGCCCAACTCCAAAAACTCGAAACCGAACTAAGCGATCGAGATGAAAAACTATCCATACTCTTAGCCGATAAAAATGCGATCGACGATGAACTAAAACGCCTCCGCGCCGAACTCATCGCCGTCAAACAAGCCAATACAGTCCAACCAGATACCCACGACTATTCCGAAGCCCAAACCCGCGACCTATTTATCGACCTATTACTCAAAGAATCAGGCTGGGTATTGGCTTCGGCTCCGATGGCTTCGACTCCGCTCAGCCATCTTAGACAATCTAGCTCCCTGAGCGAAGTCGAAGGGACGGCAAACGTAGCAAGAGAGTTTGAAGTCTCAGGAATGCCCAATGAGACAGGTAAAGGCTTTGTCGATTATGTCCTCTGGGGGGATGATGGCAAACCTCTCGCCCTAGTCGAAGCCAAACGCACCAAAAAAGACGCAAGGGTAGGACAACAACAAGCAAAACTCTATGCCGATTGTCTCGAAGCCCAATTTGGACAACGCCCGATCATCTTTTATACGAACGGCTACGAGCATCACATCTGGGACGACACCAACTATCCACCCCGCCAAGTCCAAGGCTTTTACAAAAAATCTGAACTAGAACTACTCATCCAACGCCGCACCACCCAGAAACCTATCGCAACAGCAAACATCAATCCTGCGATCGCCTCCCGCCATTACCAAGCACGCGCCATCCGTAAAGTCTCCGAAGCCTTCGAGCAGAACAAAGAGCGCAAAGTCCTAATTATTATGGCGACAGGCGCAGGTAAAACCAGAACCGCGATCGCCCTAGTCGATTTATTGATGCGTTGCAACTGGGTCAAACGCGCACTATTTCTCGCCGATCGCATCTCCCTAGTTAACCAAGCGATTAAAGTATTCAAAAAACATCTACCCGACTCCGCACCCGTCAACCTACTCACCGAAAAAGAAACCGAAGGGCGCGTCTATGCCTCAACCTACGGCACGATGATGGGGCTAATCAATGACACTAAAAACGGACAAAAGCGCTTTGGTGTCGGACATTTTGACCTCATCATCATCGATGAAGCCCATCGCTCTGTCTTCCAGAAATACCGCCATATCTTTAACTACTTTGACTGCCACATACTCGGACTCACCGCCACACCAAAGGATGAAATTGATCGCAACACCTACGGCTTATTTGACCTAGAAAACGGTGTACCGACCGATGCATATCAACTAGAAGATGCTGTCAAAGATGGTTATCTAGTCCCCACTCAAGCCATATCCGTACCCCTCAAATTTCAACGAGAAGGGATCAAATATGATGAACTTTCTGAATCTGAGAAAGAAGAATGGGACGCACTGGAATGGGATGAATCAGGCAATATACCCGATCGTATTGAAGCAGGGGCATTAGACCAGTGGTTATTTAATCAAGACACCGCCGACAAGGTGCTAGAGCATCTCATGACTAGAGGTTTAAAAGTAGCAGGAGGCGATCGGCTCGGTAAAACCATCATCTTCGCTAAAAATCAGAAACACGCTGAATTTATCGAAAAACGCTTTAATGCCAATTACCCACACCTAAAAGGTGAATTTGCAAGACTAATCACTAATGAGACTAAATACGCTCAAAGCCTAATCGATGACTTTTCTAAAAAGGATAAAGCCCCACATATCGCCATCTCCGTCGATATGCTCGACACAGGCATCGATGTGCCTGAAGTCGTTAACCTCGTCCTTTTCAAACTGGTGCGCTCCAAAACTAAATTCTGGCAAATGGTCGGACGCGGCACTCGTCTTTGCCCCGATCTATTTGGCGATGGTCAAGACAAACAATTTTTCTACCTATTCGACTATTGCCAAAATCTCGAATTTTTCAAACAAAATGTTCAAACCATTGATGCCCCTATCCCCAAGTCTTTAGGCAAGCAACTATTTACCACCAGATTAGATCTAATCGCCGAATTAGATAAAAAATCTAGCTCCCTGATCGCAGCCGAAAGGAACGATACGACAAACAAACTCAAAGACGCTGCGGCTACTTACAACGCAACAACTCCTGAAACTGACTTACGCCAACAAATAGCCGATCTACTTCATACAGAGGTTGCAGCTATGAATATTGAAAACTTCATCGTGCGACCCAAAAGGCAACTCGTTGAAAAATATAACAATCCCGAAACATGGCGATCGCTATCAGAGCAAGATCTAACCGAACTCAGCCAAGAAATCGCAGGATTACCCGCCCAAACTGAACCCGAAGCCGAAGAAATTAAAAGGTTTGATATCCTCATCCTCAAATTACAACTAACCATCCTGCGATCGCACTCATCATTTACACGGCTACGCGATCAGGTTAAGGCGATCGCCAACCTACTAGAGCAAAAGTCATCTATCCCTCTAGTCCAAGCCCAACTAGAACTAATTCAAGAAATCCAGACCGATGAGTGGTGGCAAGACATAACCTTACCTATGCTAGAAGCAGTTCGCAAACGCCTACGCAGTCTAGTTAAGCTCATCGAAAAACAACAGCGTCAACCGATCTATACCAATTTTGAGGATGAGATGGGTGATGAAACGATTGTCGAATTACCACACTTCACCTCAGCCGATAGCTTTGAAAAATTCCGAGCTAAAGCAAGAGACTTTTTGCGATCGCATCAAAACCAGATGGTCATCTTCAAACTCAGAAACAATAAACAACTCACTGAAACCGATCTATCAGAGCTAGAGACAATCTTGCTAGAAAACGGTTTAGGCAATGCCGAAGACATTAACCGTGCCAAGGAAGAATCTCATGGACTAGGGTTATTTGTGCGATCGCTAATCGGACTAGATCGCGAAGTAGCTAAACAAGAATTTGGCAAATTTCTCGCAGACAAAACTCTAAACGCTAACCAAATCGAATTTATCAACATGATCATTGACTACCTCACCGAACACGGTGCGATCGAAGCAGCACGACTCTACGAATCCCCATTTACCGACTTCGCATCCCAAGGCATCGACAGTTTATTTACATCTTCTCAAGTTAATGAATTATTTGCTTTGCTAGATGATGTTTATACAAAAGCCGCCGCGTAAAGTTATTACCAATTTTGTAACGGGGAATCCAAAGGGGTGTCCCTTTTGGCAAGCGGTCATGTTGCTGTCGGATAAAAATCAAGCGATAGCGCGATTTCTTGTCCGACAAGCAACATAGCTTGCTCCAAACCCCGCACACACCTCAAACGGCGCAAACTCGTTCGCAAAAAGTTACAGGAAGTCTACGCAGAGTTTACTCAAAGACTCCACTTGGTCTACAGCAGAGATCGCCCAGTTTGCTAGATACGGAACAAACAGTTAACGGTTGAAATATTTCAATATTTTTGACTGTGCCACATCATCGTTAAAGTCATCATCATCTACAGGATGAATCTTCGGGACAATGCTTTTCGGCTTAATTTCGGCATTGCTGCTAGATAAATTGGTTACTGGCTGCTCATCCTCAACAGAGCCAGATATTGATTTTTGTTTTGATTCCCTTGCCGCTTTACCCGCAGTGCGTTTAGTTTTTGCCTTGTCTTGCTTTTGTTCTTTATAGATTTTCTGTAAATAAACTCTGACTGTAGAAACCGAAATATCGAGATGCAAATCCTCTTTTAACTTCTCGCAGACGGCTTTATAGGTGTACCCCGAATTAATTAAAGCTGTAATCCCTGGTTCAAGAGTACGGACTATATCTAATTTTGTAACGGGCTTAATTTTTTCCTTCGCAGACTCAACCCACCGATCGGATACGGTGGTTAGCTCATCTATATTTATTTCTGGCAATGGTAAGCATGGAATATTTGCGGTCATTATTTAAACCAATTTTTGCTAATCAAAGTAAATTTCCTTGCTGTCACTATCGTAGCCACAAAAAAATATAGTTTGCGTCTTGAGAATTTCATTTTTTGATTTGTTTTGTACCAATTTTTATTGAGCGTCTTACCAGTCCTATTTTTTGCGCTCACATTCTTGATTTTTTGTATACGCTTTTGTGATGCAGCAAATATGTTTGTTGATTTTTGGGCGATCGCTCTTATGTTTTTCGCTATTTTCTGGCGAACGATTTTGCGCCGTTTGCGGTATGTGTGTCGATTGCGGCAAGCTATGTTGCTTGTCGGACAAGAAATCGCACTAACGTTTGATTTTTGTTCGACAGCAACACGACCGCTTGCCAAAAGGGGACACCCCCTTTGGATTCCCCCTTTGACAAAAAATTTATCTGTCACAAAAAAAATAATTCACACAACTTTTTTTGCGTGAATTATTTTTGTAAAAATTAAATTTTTTTAACTGAGGTTTATTTAAAAAAATCTAGCGATCGCCCACTCAGATTTTTTTGTTTTACTTTGTTGCGGTTAAATTCTGTCAAATTGCTAACGGGTTAGTCTGGTAATTTAGGACAACGCCGATCGCCAAAAGGAATAATTGTAAAGTCCTCGGCTGGCGATAATCTGACGATGCACCTTTGCGGATCGATGGATGTGATTGGATGCCCTCCAAGCTGATTAACTTTGTCGGCAAATGTGGCTACAGCAATCACAATCAAGGCTAGAGGCAGTATCACGACTAGCAAGGGGACAATGCAGATAAATAAGAAAATGGCGATCGATTGATTGGAAGAAATCTTCTACCCTTTTCTATTTCGGATTTTTTACCCCCCTATCAAGTTTGTCCAAGCTCTGCTGCATTTCAGTAGTGGGGGGATCTTGTTTCGGATGTGTTCTTTCCCAAATAGCCGATCCAATCCCATAGACAACAAACAACGCAACCACAGACAAAGCAAATGTAAGAGCAATATTGATAGATGTAGGTAAGTCATCTACACTAAATGCCCTTTTCAATGCTGGTTTAGATATTAGCCACTTTGTTGTTTTATTTTGATTCGCTTTGATCGGATTGCCACAATTAGGACAGCTTAGAGCTTTATCTGAAATATCTTTTGAGCATTCGGGACATGAAATGATCGCCATAAGTGCTTATCGCTAAAATTTTATAAACAATGTTATTTAGATATAACAAAAAAGCAACCTCACGTATATTCGGACGGTTGCTTTTTTGTTGCCAGTGGAGATCGCATAACTTTACAAAATAATGTGATCGCTTTGATGTTGTCTGTCTTACTATAAGTGCGAACTATTCATATATTATGAACTTATAGCAATTAATTAATGTGATGTCAGAATGATTTTATTGTCTATGCCTCAAACAATGCCAACTAAAAACCCTAGAGTTACGGCTGTTTTGCCACCAAATCTTTTTGAAATAATCGAAAAAATGGCAAAAACTGAGGAGCGATCTATGTCTCAAATGACGGCGATCCTTATTCGGGAAGCTTTGTCTAAGAGGGACACAGGCGATCGCGCCACAGCCAAAAAGCCATGAGTGAGTCAATCAAGGCAACCCGCGCTACTGTGGCGATTTTGTCGAGATCGCAAAACTTTACAAAATAAAGCGATGTATTTACGGGTGTATCGTTCCGACTGGTTAACCATGCGAAAAGTTTAGCGGGCGCTTTTTTGAGTAGTGCTGAGCGCACCTTTGCCCAGTCGATATTGTTTAAAAGTTCATCGGCGATCTGCTCTTCAAGATCAAAGGCGATCGCGTCAGGCGTGAGTGATTCGGGCTGTGTAGTTACTTCTACAGCCTGTTTGACGGCTTTTGCTGCCATAATTTAGTTACCTATGTAAATGGGTAGGGCGATCGCGAAGTTTTGAACGGCTATGCGATCGCCTTTATATTATGATGCTACCATCAAATAATTAAATGATGTAATCACTCAATGAATCAAATAACAGTGCAATCATGTTTATCTGTAGGGTATGAACATGAAATGGCTAAAGCAAAATTACAAGTACTGATTGACGCTGACCTTAAAAAGACCATTGCTAAGCTTGCAATAGATAAAGAAACTTCTGTGACTGAATTAGTAGAGCAAGCATTAATTAAGCAATATGTCACTAATGACAAATTAAGCGATCGCACCAATGCCAAAAAGTCATGAGTGAGTCAATCAAAGCAACCCGCGCTACTGTGGCGATAGGAGCGTTAACTGTTGATGCGTTCATGTTGCCTGATGGGAGCTATCGGATGTCGCAAACTCAAGCATCTGAAGCAGTCGGATTGTCACGACAAAACGTGTCCGATTTTTTGCGTTCCAATGCCATCAAAACATTACTGGGAGAAGGTTATACGAGTCCGATTTCTGGTAATGAACAAATTGAAATTGAGTCTGAAGGTGATAAACGAGGTCAAAGCCGTTTTAACTCAGTGCCTTTAGAGGTTGTTGGAGCTTATTGGCTTTGGCAGTCCTATCGTGGCAACAAAAAAGCCTTATCCCTTTGCATGGCTCTTATCATAGAGAGCCTAGAGCGTAGGTTTGATGACGCTTTTGGGGTTGTTATCAGTGAGCAAGAGCGTAATAGGCGACTGTCTCAACGAAATAGCCAGTTAGAGCAAGATTTAGCTAAGTTGGGAGAAGGGTTTGCGATCGATGCTGACAAGGATCGAGAAATCGCTTATTTGACTTCATTACTTAAAGACAACGGTATTGAACCTTATGGTTTACCAAGTAGCGATAGTAATGAAAAATAATTTTTTCATTTGTCAAAAATGCCTCTTTGCTTTATTTTCTTGGCAGTACAGAAAAAAATAGGTACTTAAATGGAAACCAAAACCCAAAAACTAACGATTAGGACTACACCCGCCCAACTGCAAAACCTTAAAGCAGTGGCGGCGGAATCTAATATGAATGTTTCTCAATTCGTGCGATCGTTCGCAGATACCCCTAAACAGCAAAATGCCGCCTAGGTTCTTGGGGAACTCAGGGCGGCGCGATAGATAGAAACTGGACATTTCTATTTATCCGTTGAATGTTTGATACTGAAAACATATTGACACATGCTAACGCTAAAAATGTCAAGACCTTAAAATTCTCCTAAGACTGAAAGCGGCTGTAACAACCCATAAATAAAGGTTACAGTCAAATGAATAATAGACATTCTAACAGCAAGACGCGCAAGACGCAAGTTAAGACTAAAGGAATTGACCGCCAAGAATTGCATCGCAGGTTGCAGGATCTGACCTATTTCGAGAAACGAAACGGATATGAGTTTAATATCCGTTTTGAAGAACTGAAGCGCGATACAGGCTTTAGGGTTTGCGGTTTGCGAAAAATCTATGACTCCCACAAAGGATTATTTGGGGTGAAGTCATTATGAAAAATCCTATCAGGGTTCCAAAAATCGATCCAACTGTTAAGCAGTGGTTTTTTGAGGCATTTCTAGGCACTGAGTTGCAGGCGGAAACGGCTGCAAGTTTGGGAGTGCCTAACGACTTGGAGCATATCCATAATGCTTTGCTAGCGCAACGTAAAGCTTCATTGCGGAAGGCAAAAGTTAGCAAGGGCTTTTGGGGGAAACGCAAATGAACTCCCTACAAGACTTTGAAAAAGCAACATACAGAGAATGGGTAGAGCAATCAGGCATAGACCCCGATCTCTATCGGTTAAATGTCGAGTGCGTACCAGACGAAATACAAAGCTACGGTGGTGATGTCTCCAGACCTATAGAAGATGCACTGAACTGGAATCCGTCTAGATGGTCACTCAAGGGCAAACAGCGCAACTATGGCGGGATTATCCGTAGCCATGACGGATCTGTATTTCAGGTCAAACTATCACAACCCAGACGAGACAAAGACGGGAAAATCCGTAAATACGAAACCCCACTAGGAACTGCGACAAAACCTTTTTACGCAACTATCACATTTAACACTTGGCTAAAAGTTGCCAAACGTCAAAATGTTCACTTTGATACCGTATCAACATTTTTGTATAAATACTATTCAAAAAATTACTACCAAGGATTAACTACCGAAAAAGGGACTACCGAGTTTAGTCCTGCCCAAATTTCGGCGGCTTTCTGGGAATGGGTACGAGTAAACAACATCGAGATTAAATGGTGTGAAGGCGCTAAAAAGGCTTGTTGTCTCCTAAGTCATGGTTATGTAGCGATCGCCCTTAGTGGCGTTTCTAACGGCTACCGCACACCAAAGGACTTATTAGGAAACAAGATCGGTAAGTCCTACTTGGTTGAAGATGTTGTCAAGTTTGTAAATGGCGATCGCATTCATGACATTTGTTATGACTCTGACACCAAACCAAAAACGATTCAGGGCGTAAATGCCAACATAAAAGCGTTTGGGGCGCTGATTAATGCCAAGTCTAAGGAAGTATCCAAGTCTAAGCATGATGTAGATGTAGTTCGAGTACCGACATGGGAACCAGAATTAGGTAAAGGAGTTGACGATCTAATAGTTGCCAACGGGATCGAAACTTTCGAGGCGATCGACAACACAGCAAAATCTTATACCGTCTGGAAACTGGAGACAGAGCGCAAACTAACCCACCCTGTAAGCCTTGCAGTATGTCGCAGATATTTAGGCGCGGTCAATATTCCAAAAATGGCACGGTTGATCGTAATTAAGTCAGCAATGAATACAGGTAAAACTTACTCTATTGCCGAAGCAATCGAAGACAAGATCGGCGATCCTAATCATGTCATTTTCGTGATTACCCATAGGGATAATCTAGCTGTTGAGTTGGGTAACAGATTTAAAATCGTTCACCGCAAAGACATCTCTAGCAGTGGTGAAGGAAAACTATTTGGTTATGTGATGTGTGCTGACTCCGCACATAGTAAAGCCGATCCTAGTTTTAATCCTGACGACTACGCAGGGAAAACAATCACCGTCATCATCGATGAGTGTGAGTCAGTTGCTTGGCATATTTTGAACAGTGATACCGATATCAAAAAGAATAGGGTTGAAGTATTTGAAAACTTGTCAAAGCTCTTAGCAATGGGTTTAAGTGGCAATGGTCAAGTATTTTTAGCGGATGCTCATGTTAGCGATCGCTCGGTCAACTTCTTCCATCAACTAGCTTGTCAATCCAAACCAGAATTAATCGAATTGGAGCCGTTTGTCATTGCCAATAGCTTTAAGTTTACTGAGACACCGTGGGGCGTTTGTCCGTTCAGTTCTAAAGTACCGAGCTATTGGAAAAAACGACTTGACAGCTACTTAGAGCGTAAGTCGGACGCAAAAGTATTAATACAGCTTGAGAGTCAAAAAGTTCATAGTAAATGGTCAACTCAGACCATCGAAAAGGATTTAAAAGCCAAGTTTCCAAATAAAAAAATCGTGCGTGTGGATTCGCAAACTGTCGCCAATCCCGATCATCCTGCGTACAAGGCACATCAAAACTTTACTGAATTTTGTCAAAACTGGGATATCGTGATCTGCTCCAATGTCCTAGAGTCAGGTGTAAGTATTGACCTAAAAGGTCACTTTACCTCTGTTTGGGCTTGCATTTGGGGTGTCAGTTCACCACGTCAAGCGAACCAAATGCTCGCACGATTACGAGATCCTGTCGATCGCTATGTGTGGATAGCCCCAAGAGCTATCAACCGTGTTGGTAACGGTTCTGATAATGCCTATGCACTCCTAAAATCAACCGACAGCCACACCAAGGCAACTATCAAGGCATTGCAACAAAACGGCTTAGGAGACTTAGAAACCGAGGACGGGTGCTTAAACCTAGCACTCAAAACATGGGCTAGTTATGGCGCTGAGATTAACCACGATGGACGCAATTTAGTCGCTTCAATTCTGGGAAACATCAAAGCAGATGGTCACTTTGTTGGGGATATCATTAGCGACAAAGATAAAGACACTAATCTTCAAATGGAAGTAGTACGGGATGAGAATTACGATCAATATTCTGAAACCATTGAAAATCAGCCATTGATTGACGACAAAACTGCTGAACTAATCGGCAAAAAAATTCAAGGGAAAATAAAAGTACAGGGAGTAGTTCAACCTGCAACCGAACCAGAAAAACAACAGCTAATCAAATACAATTTGCAAAAGAACTATGGTGAAAGCAGTGCTGACACCGTAAAGAAAAACGATAAGCAATGGTATTCACAGCTTAATCTGCATTACCTGTTAACTGTTGGCAGTCCGTTCCTAATGTCCAAAGACGTAGCCAAAACACAGGAACTAGAACACAACGGTAAAGCTTATGCAGTCGATGTATTAAAAAATAGTCAATGGCGAAAAATCAAAATTCTGGATGCAATCGGAATACTTGATCTGATTCCTGCCAATGGTGAAAAGTTGGAACTATATCAAGGTTGCGATCGCCTTGCTAAGTTTACTCAAAATGTCAAGCATTGGCGCTATGAGATTAAAAACATTTTTGGCATAACCTTAAATCCTTTGTGGTTTGGTGAAAAGCCAAAAGGTCAGGAACTAGCAGACTCAACTCACGAAACAGCCCACGATGATAATGATGGCAACGAAACTAAGGACGTATTGATTGCTAAGGCAATGCTCAAACTGTTGGGCGCGAAACTTATGCCAGTTGGTAAAAAAGGACAGCGCGGTGAACAGGTACAGGTTTATGAATTAGTACGGGACTATAAATCGGTTTATGAAGATGGTGAACGGGTTTACTTTGGTATAGTCCCGTGGGGCGGTGATAATCGGTATCAAGTGTTTGACCTCTGGTTAAAACGTGATACTGAATATCAAGAAAAGCAAAATGTATCAGGTGATACCGTATCAACATTTTTGTATAAAGATATAAATAAAAGTGAATACCAAGAAGTGACTACCGAGAAAGGGGATATGGCGATCGCTCCTGGTCCGATCGCACAGCAAACACGACAAGCTGAAAATATTCCTACAGCGATCGCACCAAATAGCAAGCCAAATACACCGCCCAAAAATGTAGATGCATCAGAGCTTCGATTAAGGGCATATCAGCGCGGCTGGGATGGTTCGCCATTTAGCCTCATGCAGTATGCGTAACGGCGGCGCGATACAAGAGGGATTGATTTTTTGAAAATATTTTGAGCAAAATAAATAAAAAAACAAACAATTTGCTAAAAAATATCTTCATTAGCCAGATCGAGATATTCCTGTGTAGCCTTGATTAACTCCTTAAAAACTTGGTTATGCTCTCTCATCAGTTGCCTATGCTCTCTATCAGCTTGCAAGGCGGCGGCGGTAAAGTTGCCAGTCTTGAGAGCGTTCTGACTAACCTTAATTTTGCCCTGCTCAGTTTTCGCACCTGTACTCTGTTGCCACGGTTGCCATGTTTGGATTAAAGCCCTCTGTCTTGCTTTCTGAGATTCTGTCCACTGTCGCGCCGCCATTGGTATCACCTAAATTAATTTGGTTGAGTTGCTGCTTTACGAAAGTTGCTGCCCGTTTAGGGTTGCGAACTTCATTGAGAGCCATGAGACATTTACGACTCAACTCGATAGCCTTGAAGCCGTGTTTTAAGCTGTTTTTGGTAAGCCGTTCGATTACGGGATTGCCCTTAACTTGCATCTCCAGATTGCAGCCAAGCTCAAAACTTTTATTTGCGATCGCATTAAGCGTGATTGCCTGATTACTAAGCATCATCTCAATCTCATCGGAGCTTAGAGGCTTTTTTAGTTGCGAGCGATAAAGGTCAATAGACGCATCTGGAGATCCCAAAATTGACGATAGGGTAACAGCCTCAATGTGTCCCTTACCTCTAATTTCATCAGCACTAATTGTTTTTCGATTATCCATAAAATTACTACTCCTAGAATGACCTGTGAAGCTTACTAGATATAACTTAGGTGTGTTTGTACCTTGCTAAAATCAAAGCCCATAGCGCTTAAATTAGACTATAGGCTAGGATGCTTACGGGGTGAGGGTTTTAGCTAACTTATCGAGCCTAGCCTTAAAATCATCTATCGGTAAGAACTCGCCATTATCATCAAAGCAGATCGGCGCTAGGCTGCTAATACTTTCTCCCTTGCTATTTGCAGGTGAGACTTTTTTGAGCTTTCTTTTGCCTCGCTGGTTAATGTGGCGATCGCTTTGTTAGTTTCATCAAAACGGATATCTACATCAGCTTTGAGGGATGTATAGAGCAGTGAGTAAGTCTCTTGAGAGTGGACTTTTAACTCAAGATCTCGAACCTGACTTAAAACAGCTTCTAGACGGCTCTCGACAGCAACATTAACACTGCTCTCAATATCCACACTGTCAGACACTTGTTTTACATTGTCAGACTGTCCAAAATGCTCTCTCAAGAGTGCAATGATAGCGCCGCCTATATTTGCATCGCCCGATCGCACCATACCTTTGTCAGTGGCATAGGTATTCAACTCATTGAGTAAGTCGAGAGGCAATCGAACCGACACCGCCTTAGTGTCTACCATAATGTTTTACTCTTGCTTTACTTTATGTTTTACATCATAGCATATTGTCATACTCTGTAAAGCAAAATGTAATACATAGATAAAATACTATGTAAACCATAGAGTTATACACAAGTTTTACAAAACCGCTCCCTTTTGTAAAATCGTGTAAAACATTTGTCAAACAAAATAAGTATGTTTTACAAAATGTAATACAAAATGCTTTACAACTAATAGTTAATGTCTTACAATGTTTTACATAAAGTAAGACAAGGTAAAACAAATGACTAAGGCGGTAGGTTACGTTAGGGTTTCGACACAAGAGCAAGCCGATCATGGTTACAGTGTTGATGCTCAAATAAGCAAAATTAGAGCTTATGCAGATTTGTATGACATTGTTTTACTTGATGTAATTATTGACGCGGGTGTATCTGCCAAGTCCTTAAAACGTGATGGTCTGACAAATGTTTTACAAATGTTAGACAGTGGCGAAGCAGACGCGGTGATTATTTTCAAGCTAGACCGATTAACCCGTGATGTATCCGACTGGAACTACCTGATTAAAAATTACTTTACCGATAAGGCTTTGCTCTCAGTCAGTGACCAGATCGATACAAGAACGGCTGCGGGGCGGTTATGCCTAAATGTTTTGATGAGTGTTGCACAATGGGAGAGAGAGGCGATCGGTGAGCGTACCTCTACAGCTTTACGTCAAAAACAATCGCAAGGCGAACACGTTGGATCACCCGCTTACGGTTACGAGATGGTTAACAAGCAATTGGTTAAGGTTGCCAGTGAGTTAGAGGTTATTGCGTTTGTAAAACAAATGTCTGACGATGGTTTTACACTGACTGCGATCGCTAATGAACTGAATGAACAAGGCATTAAAACCAAGCGGGGCGGTAAGTGGCAAGCAGTCCAAGTTAGTCGAGTTATTAATCGTGAGGTTGCCTAATGATCGAGATTCTGGTTAAGGTGCTTGGCTGGCAGATGGTTAGCCAAGCATTAAGGGATAGGGATAAAGCAAAGGATTATGCAGATAAACATAATGAACTTGTCAGACAATCTTGTAATACATTGTCTGACTATTGGCTTAATGGCAATCCTAGCGATTATTTAGAGGGTCTAGATACTGATTTAAGGAATTGCTTAATATGTGTCTTGGCTACCGATATCAGCGCTGATGCGATCGCAGATATGGGATTAATCGAAGTTTAGCTATGTTGGACTTTGTTAAATAAAAGCAACCCTAGTCAATCGATTAAGGTTGCTTTTCTATATTCTGAATGAAGAGCAGTGTGTTGCGATAATTATTTTCCCCCTAATAGACCTGTTGGGTAATAAGCTCAAAAAACCTCGAAAGTCAATCTGGGCAAAGGTTTCAAGGCTTTAGACTCAAAATCCTTGAAACCTTTGCTGGGTAACGGTTTCAGCGATTTTAATTGTTATTTCCCAACAGGTCTAATCTTGATACCCTTGTGCTGATAGTCTTAGAGAATATACTGCTGTTTTTTTATACGAGTATCTAGCGAGAATAGGACTTTTAAATATGGCTTTTGAGCAAATCAAAGCATTTTTAAAGAAAATGCAGTCTGAACCTGAACTTAAAAATGAGGTGGTCACAGCATCAACCGCAGATGATGTTGCGCGAATAGCACTAAAGCTTGGTTTTGAATTTTCAGGTGATGAGTTATTGAGAATGTCAGGTCAGAAGGTTGACAGGGTTACTGTTAGAAAAACTGATATTCCTGGTGAGTACAACTAAATGCTTTTTGCTTCACAAAATTTAACAGAGAGTGCTTAGCCAACTCCTAGTAGATTCAAAATAGCTCACAGATTCAAAGCAAAATTTAAGCCAGTCACAGAGGCGATCCTTGAATGCCTACAATGTGACTGGCTTTTAATTTTTATGTGTTGTGCGCTGCCTTACTACTTAGTTCATCTATTGTTAATGAATCCTAGTGTTGGAAGCGATTTCTTGTTGTTATTAACATTACTCAGTTTTTTATGATATGTCTTCCATCTAAGTACATAATCGCCTCTGTGTCTTACTGAACATCTAAATACCAATAGGGTTAGGTAGTAAGGATTAAGTCTAAATACTCACCGCTTCGCTATGTCTCTACCCGTATCCAATGTAGCGGTTGGGCTTACGTTGTTGCTTTTCGTGCGTTGACCCCTACGTTAACCACTTCCTTTATGTATAAAAGCACCCTCTTTTATAAATTTGTCTATTCCTGTTCTATAAATTTCGCTTGTTTTAACTGTGTGATTATTTGATTATTCGATTTAGTGGTTTTCCTGTAAGGGGTCAAATGAGCATCTGTACAGAAAGTTACGCTAAGGCTGAAAATGTTTCTGAGTAAACGTTTCAGTTAAAAGTATTTTTGAACTTCAAAAACGAAGAGAGTTAGGTTCTAGGCGTACCAATTAATCTCTAGGTTAATTGGTACTGAAAATGAGTATGACACAGCAAGGGTTTCAATCACCTGAATCTGAGAGGGTTCAATTGGTACAGCTTTTTGATGGGCAATCTAGATATTGAAAACAAGTCGTTTAATCCTTAGCGTAACTTTCTGCTCGACTACTCATTTCACCCCGTCACTTAGCTTAACTTTACTACGTGATCCCCTATCTCTTTTTTGATTTTATTTTCTAATAGAAATAGAATCTATAATTTTTCGATGACTGATTCTCCATTAGGAAGTACTTCTTTTGTTTGACCAAAAGCAACTCTTAGAAATGGAGGTGCGAGAAAAGTTGTCAAAATTACCATGATGATAATTGCTACTTGTAACGGTTTGTCGATTACACCGCTAGCAGTACCGATACCTGCAAATACTAGTCCAACTTCTCCTCGAGGAATCATCCCAATACCGATCGCCAATCGGTTAATTTCTGGGATACCGAAGACTACCCAGCCTGTAACAACTTTGCCAGCGATCGCGATTCCAAGTAGAAATACCGCAATTAGTAAACCACTCCGATTTTCAGGAATCATTGGATTCAGTACCGTCAAATCGGCTCTAGCGCCAACAGTCACAAAGAACACTGGAACTAGTAAATCGGCAACAGGTTTAATCAATTCATCTAACTCATTACGAGCATCAGTTTCATCGAGTACTAAGCCTGCGGCGAAAGCTCCTAAAATTGCTTCCAAATGGATCGCATTACCGATAAAGGCCATCAGAAAGGCAAAGATAAAAGCAGGAATGACAATATTGCCGCGAGTTTTGAGATTAGAAACTAATACAACAAAGGTTTTGTTAAAGAATCCCCCTAACAAGATTGAACCAAATAGGAAGGCGATCGCGCTAACCAATAGAATTACGACGTTGGTAATATCGACTTCACCTGTTTTTGCCAAACTCGCTACCACAGCCAAAACGATGATTCCTAGTACATCATCAATGACAGCCGCACCAACGATGATTTGTCCTTCTTTGGATTTAAGCTGACCGATTTCGGCTAAGACCTTAGAGGTAATACCGATACTGGTGGCGGTGAGAGCGGCTCCTGCAAAAATTGCGGGAATTGCGGCAACATGGAAAAAGTACATTAGCCCGATTGTCCCAGATGCAAAGGGAGTAATCACACCGATAAAGGCAACCACAAAGGCTTGGATACCAACTTCTTTAAGTTGGCGAAGGTCTGACTCTAAACCAATCTCAAAGAGAAGGACAATTACACCCAATTCAGCGATTACGGAAATTACTTCACTTTGGGTTGCAAATATGCCGTTAACGGCTGCGGGTGATAGGTTGTTGAGCAACTGTAATCCCGACATGATCAAAGAGTCCGATGCGACAAAACCACCTTCAGGAAAGATGACTAAACGCAATGCAGACACACCGATAATCACACCAGCAACTAATTCTCCTAAAACTGGGGGTAGATCTAGTCGTCTAGCAATTTCACTACCGACTTTACTGGCGATATAAATAACACTCAGGGTGAGTAATACTCCAGATAGAATAATTGGCGCATTTTCTGACTCTGCGGTAGCAAGTAAAGGCTGTGGTATCTGAAATCCAGATAGATGGTTGGTGATCGCAGCGATCGAGAACATAGACTTTTTTCCTAGGTAATTTGACGATAGTTTGGCGGAGAATTTGGTTCCTATAGTCTGTCTATTATTACGAGCTAAGTTATAGGACTCTAGTATTCAGAAGTACAGTTTCAGAAATTTGTGTTTTAACAATATAAGCCAGTAACAATGCTGAGGGCTGTCACTGGCTTATATTGTTGTAACAAGACATTCTCGCTGCTAGTGCAGATTAAATGTTTTGTTGAAGAGTTCAATCAAATTGCAGAAGTTATCTAGCAGACTTAAACCTACAAATCATACTTTTTTTCGAGCTTTTCATACAAATTTGGGAACTGCTCACTTAACCACACAGGTAATCCAGATTCGGGGTTTGGAATCAATTGAGCTTTAATCGCAGGGATGACTCCACCCATTTGATCAACATCGTCTATACGATTAAAAATGACTAAATTGCAAGGATCGTTGTTAGCGTCTCTGAAATTAAAACCATTGAGATCAAGATCAAAATACCATTCAAGGGTCTTTTCAGAATTAATTGCCTCACCAATACCAACAAATAGAATTTTCAAATGCGAATGGTGGTCAAGTTTACGAGCGACCTTCTTAAGCTCGGCAACAAACTCAGCACGATCATCAATCAAACCATCAACATAGATAACAACCGCTCCATTTATATCTCCTCTGTCATCAGACTCCACCCACCTAGATACTACCTGTTTGAATGTAGGTGTAATGAAAGTACTACCAGCAGGCGAAATCACATCAAATTTATCAGAGACATCTTGAGGGTCAAGGATTTTAGTTACATTATCACTAATTGGTGGTCTATTGACGTTGAAAAATGTAAGAGTAACTTCATCACAAATCTTTTTGCCGTCTTCACTTCTATGGTTGATGACGGAAGTTACATGTCCTTCAACAGATTCTTGGATGGACTTAAATCTTGTTTTATCTCCTGACATTGGCTTGAGCATTGAAGCACTTGAGTCAGTCAAGAAGAAAAATTCACGATCAGTAATTGAATAATTAGGCTTAGCCATAGCATTTTCTCCTAGGTTAATGTTTTGTTGCAGGGTTCCAATTAGTGTTAAATCAAACACTCGCTTGTAAATCAAATTAGCAATGGAGATAAAAGATCTTATTTCAACTACTAACCCAGATTCAATTAATATTTTATGCATTAAACTTGCTCTATTATAAGCATAGAATCTTGAAGAGTCAAGTAAACTTTTGTATGTTTCTAATGCATAGAATCTTTGTTTTAAGAGTTGTGGATCTCCTCTAACAAAGACATCATTTATTCGCTCGAAGTGCAATTTCAAGAAGTAATTAGCATCAAAATCATTGATTATTTCTTCTTGAATAATATTGTCCAAAAGAAGCTTATAATCATCCTTATTTTCATCTATATATTTAGTGGATAGATGCAGTAAATATATTGTTAGAAAAGGCTGTCCATGAGTATAAAAAAGTATATTTTCAATTAATGAATTTTTATTGCTGATTATTGAATTTATTCCAGCCTGCAATGATTTGCATTCACCTGATAATGGATCGACTTGGAATGTTTTAGTTGTTTGTAAAATATCTTTAGAGATTGCAAGAAAGTTCTCAGGATGTAATTCTCCAAAGAGAGCAAAATTTAAATATTTTATAGATTGATTATTTGCTTTTCCTACTAGTCTTGTAAAATCTTGTAAACACTCGTTGTTCAAATTATGAATGCCATCAACAAACAATAAAAGCCTACGATCATCCAAATACTTGACGACATTAGAAATTAAATCTTCAATGTCGTTAGCAGACAATTCAACTCTTTGTTGATTAGTTACATCAATAGGAAGACCAGAATAAAATTGATCAGTTTCTTGCCTAAATCTGTTGCATATTTGATTTGCAAGTAATAGATAAAAATCCTTTGTAGATAAACTATTTCTAGAAGATTCAATGGAAACTAAAATACATACATTACTTTCATATTCTAGTATTTTTGATAGTCTTAAAGCAAGACTTGATTTTCCTGTCTGAGGAGAACCGAATACATAGCAAGCAATCTTAGAATCACTTTCAGACCTCAAAAATTGATAAACTTGGTTATCGATTTTCCTCTCCACATATATTGGCGAATTATGTGGTAAAGCAGTACCTCTGAGACCGTCAGCATAATAGCTAACAGATCGAGAAAAGAAATCTTGGATTTTGCGAAGAAATTTCATAAAACACTTCAACATACTAAATGATAATTAAACGTCTCTGTTAAGTAATACGCGCTCCAAAATCGCCCTAAAGTTGAGTCCCAAATTTCTATTGATCTTGAGAGAAACAGTTATCAGGAACCATAGCAAATCACCAACAGGTTTAGCCAGTGGGTAATATGTCCACCAATCTTCACGATTGACTAGGTTAGACAATCCGCGCCATACTAAAGCATTCCTGAGAGTTTCTTCCTTCTTAATCTTGGTCACAACAACTAAGACCATATCTTCAGAATCTGAAGTCTTAGGTAGCTTAAACTCTAAGAGTTCTTTAGCTAATTTTGACTTCATAGTTGGCGAGAGTTTTGCCAATCTATGAGTTGTTTGTCCGTAGTCAGTAAGAGGATTATTGCTAACAAGCTCTTTCGCTTTTTCAAAATCGAGAAGAGCGTTTAACAAATTAAAGTCTCCTTGAAATCCATACTCCCCACCAAGAGTTACAGCCTGTGCGATGGATGAAGTTATTGTATTCCACCCATTATCATCTAGAGCTTGTGCTGCAAGCATCCGAAAAATCATCTCATTTTCTTTGGTTTCATCTACCAGCCAAGCGACAGACATGGCGATCTGGCGACCTGTAAAATCGACTCTTCCCTCAGGCTCAATAGAGCACAACAAAAGAAATAGCTTGTCACCTGTGCTAGAGAGTAAAACTGAAGGACTTTCGATATAGACTAAATTTTTCACATCATTGTCAAATGGTATTGGCAGATTGCTCACCCTAGAGTGTGAATCTTGCGACACATCAACCCAACAATAGTCTGAATTTTGCTCAAATCCTCGACTGTTAATATAAATTCTAGTCATGTTTTTTACATCCTATTTCAAATTTAATAAATGATGTCCTTGAAGGATTTCGATTGGTACATCAATACCAGTGCGAACGTCAGCAAACTTTTTGACAGCTTCTTTTAAATCTTCATTTCTACCTAAAAAGTTGTTGAATGCGCCAAAAATACTCGAATTTTGTCTATTGAGAAACTGACAGAATAGGAAACGAAGTAGAAATCGGATCGGCTCTTCCACGTACGCAGGCTCCATTAGATCATCTTCAGAAGTCTTTTTTAACTTCCAATCGATACGACCATTCTTATCTATCGTATTACTATTGTAAACAACACAACCAACTGTTTTGACAGGGGTTACGACAACTGCAATATTCAAAGCTTTAGGGAGCAGATATCCTCTCAGCAAATCATCGTATGCACTTTTCAGAGATTCGTGAATATCTTGAGGATCTTTCCCTCCTCGCAGGTAGGTTTCACATTTGATGGGGACAAAGATCAAGAGCTTTGATTCATTAGCACTCTTGTCATATGCTTCTTTGACAAGCTGCATCACTTCTTTGACCAGATTCCGCTGTTCGTTAAACTTACCTCTTGAGTGCATCAAGGCAATCGTATCAACCACAATAATTGTGGCACCACTCTTAGATACAACATCAACATAGTCATCTCGTTTGTCCCGCATTAAAAGATTACCCCCAGGAACATCAATAAACTTGATTGATAAAGACTCTCGTCGTTCACGAAGGAAACCACCTTTCCTTTGTAATTCAAAGATGTAGTCTTGGGGTGTTATTGTTCCTTTCCAAACTGAATTACCTGAAGTACTAAACGATTTAACTAGCTCTTCTAACAATTGGTAATGATCATCAAGTTTAGCTTGACCTTCCACTTCTGCCTTCAGAACTAAGTCAGTTAAGTTTGCGGTTTGTCCTAGTGCCCTGCTTACTACAGCCAACAATGCAGTTTTGCCCACCCCACTAGGTCCAAGCATTGCCACTGTCAATTCATTCTTATTCACTTCAATAATCTCCTTTCATACAAAAACAAAAAATCAAATCAAATCAAACTTGTTAGCAGTGATCGCCTTATCGATAAGCTGAACCCACTCTTTTTTCTCCTCTTTAACCTTCTGCCCAAACTCTTCCAGCCAAATCTGAGAACTCCTTTCACGAGTAAAGACATCCCAACAGGCTATTGCTGGATTTGATCGTACAACTTGATCGGTAAAGTCATTCACTTCAGCATAAACCGCAAGACTTGGTTCACCTTCAAACCCCTCTAGAGCCTCTTGACAAGCACAAATAGCTCCTTCATGTAATGTTTCAAGAATTACTTGGATTGATTTAGAAATGGCTTCATCTGACTTGTTGATAGGATTTAAAAGATGCGAACTTCGATTAGGATCAAGTTCTTCCAATGCTGTTAAAATTCTGTACTGGAAATTACGCTTATAAGTCATCTCAAATGAATACAAAGTGTGAAAAGCTGTTTTCAAAGGTTGCTCTGAAGATGGAATTTCCTCCGCCATGAACTTGAGAAATTCAGTTCCCCTCAAATCCGTTAAGTTACCTAAAGGCGTTTCAGTGAGACACTCAGCAACTTTAGCTTTTACACTATCTACATATTCTTTTAGTCCATTATCGGCAGAAGTAAAATTTTTCCTAATATTGATTCTCATGTGTTCTAGTTCTTGAACAAAAATAGCAGGAAGTCCGCCAGAACCACCACCATAGTAAATTTCGAGAATCTCATCAGATGTAGGAACTTCATTATCCTCATAGCACTTTTGAATAATTGATTCAATAGTAACCTTGAAAAAATCTGTATCCTTTTTATTTGCAGAAGTGTCTAATTTAGTTGGGCGAAGCTCTTTTTCAAGGGTGTAAAGATTTTTGGTAATTTGCGTTCTAAGCTTCCCAAATAATTCCGCAAATTTTCTAATGTCATCTTTTTCTGTAGGCGCGATCGCAAAGGCATGTTTAGCTTGATCAAAAAACGATTTGAGGTCTGCCTGCAAATTCTTGATTGCAACGTTACCCACTTGGGAGTATTCATTGTCAAGATTGACCAAGTTGGTATCTAACTCATCAAGAACTGACTCTAAAACTTGTGCAGCAGCAGTATCATTTGTGCAATCAGCAATCAAGCATTTTGTAACTCTGATACGTCCTTCCGTCTCAATAAGTTGCTTCTGTAAGTTGCATAAATCTGAGTTAACCGTATCTTTGTTAACCTACATTCAGCAGGTTATTTAGGACAAAAAATAATATTTGCGGGAAGAAGCGCCAAGAAACTGCAAAATTAGATTCTGTCTATCGGAGAGTTTAATCTGAAACTTCAGATTGTTAAAAAAGACTAAATGAACAGAGAGAAAACACTGAAGAATCCAACGTAAGGTAGGACGAGCCGTTGGCTTACCCTTTTGGTCAGGAAGAGAAGCATTGGCTTGTGCTAAAGCGAGTCTGAGTTGGCGCTGCCCCAAAGTATAGACCATAAGAGCAAGCGTCATCAGCATAGCAAGAGCCATGATCCGCTTAGAATTTTTGAGAAAAACACTAGCCGCAAAGAACAAAGGATCTTTGATAAAGCGAAAACCCCGTTCGGTAGTTTGCTGTCCTTTGTACTCCCGTAAGATATCGCTATCCGCCCATTTTTCAGAATCAACAGAGTTAGTGGCAAG
>Ga0316611_1000120_pt1 | contig 33086 bp, 32 predicted proteins | sample MIS2016202_MG_FD_207675 | JGI IMG/M metagenome (GOLD analysis project Ga0316611, IMG submission 207675) | Microbial mat bacterial communities from Middle Island sinkhole, Lake Huron, Michigan, United States - MIS.2016.202 | ecosystem: Environmental > Aquatic > Freshwater > Lake > Sediment... | reverse complement strand
GCGCAAATGCTCAACCCCTACAGATCTACAAATCAATCACCAATCACCAATCACCAATCACCAATCACCAATCACCAATCACCAATCACCAATCACCAATCACCAATCACCAATCACCAATCACCAATCACCAATCACCAATCACCAATCACCAATCACCAAATAAAATGACCAACATCAACGACCTCTTCCAATCAGCATTAGACGAAGGAACCCTTTCCAATGAATCTTTGCAAGCACTCACAGTTTATGACCTCGGCGCACAAATCCAAGCAGGGCTTGGTATTCATGTTGATGATGTCATGTCCAGCGAAGTTGTGCTAGTAACAATTATGCCCGATGACTCTGGCTCAATTCAATACTCAGGAAATGCCCAAGCCGTGCGCGGTGGACATAATTCCGTCATTGATGCTTTAGCATCTTCGCAGCAACAGGATAATATTCTCATTCACAATCGTTATCTCAATGGCACGATTCTTTATCCTTACTGCCTGATCGCCCAAGCAATCAGGATGGATACCAAAAACTACAACCCCAATCAAGGTACACCACTTTACGATCAAACCGTGGTGCTATTGGGAACAGTATTAGCGAAATCTCAAGAATTTTCTGATAATGGTGTGCCTGTGCGTACCGTGACCCTGATCATTACTGATGGTGATGATTGCCATTCGCTGCGCCATACTGCTAAAGATGTGGCAGCGATCGCCCATGATATGTTGCGGATGGAAAATCATGTTATCGCGGCGATGGGTATCGATGATGGTTCTACTAACTTTCGTCAAGTTTTCAAAGATATGGGAATTCGCGATGAATGGATTCTTACACCTGCCAATAGCGACAGCGAAATCCGTAAGGCTTTTCAAGTCTTCTCGCAGTCAGCAATGCGGGCTAGTCAAAGTGCGGCTAATTTTAATTCTTTAGGAGGATTTGGCGGATAGAAATATTTCAACAATAGATGATTAAACCGCGTAGCGGTTTAATCATCTCATTTGGTGATAATACGATGGTAACTTCCACATTGAAACGCGATCGCCTTAGCTAATTCCGATGATGCGTCTATAGATTTCTGAAAGGGGGATTTCGATATTGAGATTGGGTAATGTGATTTTCTGTTCTAGCCGATCGCTTATTTGCAATTGCCAGATATTACTATTCTCAGCGTTAGAATCAAGCTTAAAGTAATGCTCGATATATGGCTCTGACTGGCTGATTAGTAAATATTCTCTCAAGCTAGGGATAGAGCGATATTTACGGAACTTTTCGCCGCGATCGTAGCCCTCTGTCGATGGCGATAACACTTCGACAATTAATAACGGATTGAGGATTTCGTCATTGCGCGTAGCATTAAACTCTGGCTCACCATTAATCACTAGCGCATCTGCATAAGTACCACACTGAAATTCTGGAATCCAAATCCGCATATCGCCGTTGTATATACGCAAATCTGTATCTCTTAGCAAAAATCCCAGATAAATGATCAGGTTACAAGCGATCGCACTATGATTTGCGGTTCCACCAGACATAACAAAAATTTCTCCGTTGCGGTATTCGAGACGTTCCTCGGCGGTTTCAGAAAGAACCCGATATTGATCTGGGGTTACAAAAGTTGGTTTATTTTGATTGATTTCTTGATTCGCAATGTCTGGAGAGATTTCGAGTGATGTGGGCTGAAGGCGATCGATAACTGGAGTAGCGACCATGACTGCACCTTTGAGTTAATCTGTCATAATTATAATTGGTTTCTAGCGATCGCCCCTTAAGCACATTGACTCAGCGCTTGTGATAGCATCGGAATGTAGGCTCAAAAATTTACTGAGAACTATGGATGCTTTAACTATCAGCCTAGAGTCTGTCATCGATCTTACTGACGAACAGTTTTTTCAATTTTGCCGCAAAAATAGCGATCTAAGAATTGAGCGAAATACTCAAGGGGATATCACAATTATGGCTCCAGAAGTCGGCGGTACAGGGATGCGTAGTGCTAGTATCACTACTGACTTGTCAATTTGGAATCGCAAAACTAAGTTAGGCTTTGTGTTTGGTTCGTCAACGGGTTTTAAACTTCCCAATGGCAGCGATCGCTCACCTGATGCTTCATGGATTTTGAAAGAACGCTGGGAAGCGTTAACGCCTGAACAACAGGCAAAGTTTGCGCCCATTTGTCCAGATTTTGTGGTTGAATTGATGTCGCCTAGCGATAACTTGAAGGTGACGCAAGCGAAGATGCAGGAATATCAGGATAATGGTGCAAGGCTTGGTTGGCTGATTAATCGCAATGATCGGGAAGTGGAAGTTTATCGGATTGGGAAGTCTAAAGAGGTTTTGCAAAATCCAATTTCTCTGTCTGGGGAAGATGTTTTACCTGAGTTTGTTTTGAGCCTTGCAGAAATTTGGTAGTAAGATCCATTGAATATGCGATCGCCCCTCAAACACCCTAAACACTATGACTCAAGCATTTAGTATTGTCTATCTATACGCTAAAATCTTGGAAAGATAAAACGGTAATTTGATAATGCAAGAACAAGATTGGGGTGATGAGGAACTGTGGATTGTAACAGCAATCTCACCAAAAATTGCCGAATCGTCAACGGGACAGAAGAGCGCTAAAGGTGAAATCAAGCTGTTGGGTACGGGGATTGAAACTTCTGGCAAAGGCTTAGACCTTAAAGAATCTGCTGCTGCAACTGTCGTACCCACAGCATCAAAGCCCACATTACAGAATAATGTGGAACCTGTCAGCAAAGCAAAGGGGATTGACTATCGCGAGTTAGAGGAATTGCTGAAGGCGCAGGAATGGCGCAAGGCGGATGAACTGACGGCGAAACTGATGCTAAAGGTTGCCAATAGTCAAGGCTGGCTAGATGAAGATTCAATCGAGATTTTCCCTTGTGAAGATTTGCGGACAATTGATCAGTTGTGGGTGCATTACAGTAATAACAAGTTTGGCTTTAGCATTCAGAAAAAATTCTGGTTAGAGTGTGGCGGCGAGATTGGTAAACATGATGTAAAAGTATGGATAAAGTTTGTGGCAGAAGTTGGTTGGTATCATCCAAAAAATGATGATTGGAAGTCGTATACTGAATTTATGAATGACACCCAAAACGCCCAAAACGCCCTCCCAGCAAGCCTCCCTTGTTTTGGTAGTTGTGGTTATGAGTTGGGGGGGAGTGTTGGTGGGTGTAGGAGTCTCTTCTCTCGCGTGGAGACTTGTGAGATGTAGCAGATAACGATTACAGTCTAATATTAAGCTTTTGTTACAATCCTGTTTCTACTACATAATTAGCCTTCCAGCGCTTTTGTTACCTGTCACCAAGAGATTTTTATGTAGGGGCAGAGCATTACCGCCACAATCTATGATTTTGCAGACCCTCGAACTACGGTAATGCTCTGCCCTAAACCTCCAACATTTACCGACAATCCCTACAGCGCTTTTCGATCAAACCCGAACCAAGAAAAAATTTATTTTTTGTTGGTTCGTTTGATCGAAGATTACTGTGCGAGCCGAGTATTAATCAATTTCGTTAGCGAATACCGTCGCGATCGCCTTTTTGGCATCGGTGCGAAATTCGGTAACATTCACACGGCTAAGGAAAAATACTGCCATTAGCATCACTGCGGCTTCACAGATAAATACAAAGCTATAGGCTAATGTGCTGGACTCACTAAATATCTTTTTGCCAATATCTAGCACCACACCGCCTGTAACCGTGGCAAGTCCTCTAGCGATCGCCTGAGACAGCCCCCAAGCACCGATAAAGGTTCCCGCAGTTTCCGCCGCCGTCAAGTCAAGCATCATGCTCAATGCGCCTGAAGTGGTAATTCCAGAAGCAAATCCAAATAGAGCTAGCGCCGCTTGTAATACGGGAATTTGTTGAGTGAATCCTGCAATTAACAATAATCCACAACTGCCAGCAACCATATAGCAACCCAGTTTAGTCGAGTTCTGCTTGCCAAGGCGTGGCACAATCAAAAATCCCGAAGAACTCAATCCAATTAAAGTTCCTGTACCAAAAGCGGCATTGAGTTGTGTGGTTTTACAAATACTCATGCCAAATACAGCACCGCCAAAGGGTTCCATAATTGCATCCTGCATGAAAATACCGACGGTCATCATTAACAAAAATGAGAAGAATAAACCAGTCTGTTTACTGGCGGTTAATACCTTTAAAGCTTTACCAAGACTGAGTTTATCCTCTGTGGCAGTAGTTCCATTGAGAATATGATTTTCGGCAACGCGCAATTTATAACGAGAATATTTCTGTTCAATGCCATAGGTAGCAAATAGAGATATGCCAACTACCGCCACAGGAATGACCGTGAATACAAAGTTAATTGTGCTTTGCAATTTTGCGAGTTTATTAGCATCAGCATAAATGGAAATATTACTGGGTGGAGCTTCTGAACATTGCAACAGCTTAGAAACGACGATCGCCCCAATCACAATACCCACCATCAGCATCGACCAAACGATCCCCACTAATTTAGAACGATCCTCCTCGTCGGAAACATCCACTAACATCGCCGCAAAAGGAGTGGAACTGAGGCTAATGGACATTCCATACAGCGCAAACATCACTGCTAAGGCGATCGCCCAACCATAGGTGACACCATTCCAGCCGATTTCATGGAGACTGCGCCCTAATTGCCACATCACCTGCGTAGTTAAGAAAGCAACGATCGCAAAAATTACGGCTCCAATCCAGACATAGCCTGAGCGATGGGTTCCAAATATGGTTTTTGCATCGGAAGTTTGTCCAAACCAAACGCGGGTTGGCGAGACAAACAGAGGCATCGCAATAAACACAGCCGCGAGGGTGGCGGGAATCGTCAATTCGTTAATCATGATGCGATTGAGTAGCCCTGCGATTAGCAAAGACATAATCCCTAAACCCATCTGAAATAGACCGATCCGAAACATCTGGATCAGTGGCAATTTAGGCGGCAGTTGGGGCGCACTTTCGTCTAAATTTACGGTATCAATTTGGTTATTCATTGGTTGAGATTATGCATTAAAAAATCAGTCAAAAAGCCATTATCCCAAACTTCCGCAGAATTGCGCTAGTTAAATCCTTTAACAGGTTTATAGACTCTTAATCGTCTTAGTCGATTTAAGTAGTTCAGCAGCGCTAAGCTTGTGTCACAGGTTTTAGATCTGGTCTTGCTGATCGCCATATTTACCTTGGAGATCGATCTATGAATTTTTTGTTGAGAAGATCCAGTTTGTTATTAGTTATCAGTTTGATTTTGTGTATTCACAGTAATGTGAATACAGATGTCTATGCAGGTGAAGTACCTAAAAAACCACCAATAAATCCTATTTTATTAAGTAAACAGACAAAACAAGAAACTGCCAAACAGAACCTCAACTTACAGTTACTAATTGCGTCTCAAAATGGAAAAACTGCTGAGGTGCGATCGCTAATTTCCCAAGCAACTGATGTGAATGTCCGTGATGAATATGGCTGGACACCGATTCTCTGGGCAGCGATGAATGGACATACCGATGTGGTGCGATTGCTCTTAGCTTCAGGAGCAAATCCCAATACACGCAACAAATATGGTTGGACTCCGCTTATGTGGGCTGCAGGGCAAGGTTATAGCGAAATCGTGCGATCGCTAATTGCCTCAGGAGCTAGGTTAAATGCTCAAGATCGTAACGGATGGACAGCGATCATGTGGGCATGGGATGGTAAACATGAGGAAACAGTAGCCATTTTGCGAAGGGCTACCCGTGAATAAAAAAGAGCGCAAGGCGCTCTTTTTTATTCTTTTTTATTCTTTTTATACTTTTCTCAAAACGAATAAATTTCCTTCATTACCACGACCAATTCGCAGATCTTGATCAAGATAGGTTGTTTCTAACCAACCCTTTTGATCTTCGCGCTTGATTTGGAAGTCGATCGCGAATAATTTCTTGGGCGATCGCAAAGTATCGATAAAGCTATTTACATCCCGATAGCCCACCAAAGTTTGAGAACCAGCCACTAAACGCTCAAAATTTACCTTGACGCGCTTCTCATTAACTATAGAGAAATTGGCACAGACACTGACCAATCCACCTAGTAATGGCAAACCCTTGATCTCGGCAACATTAAAAATTTTGCCTTCAGCGACCTGCAAGCACTGATAAATATTACCTAGTTTATAAAGCGGAAAGCGATCAATCCCTAGCAACTCCTTACTAGTTGTAAAGAGCAACAACCAATTACCGTCTAATAACTCAGGCGTTGCCGTCGGTGCAGGCGTTGGGTTTAACTCTTCGAGATAGGCAACCGCCGAAAAAACTGCTTTGCGCTGATTCTCAGTCATATTCAATCCGCGATTCACAGGGGCGATCGCATTGAAGAGATTTGCTTTGCGAGTGTTACTAGTCATACGCCTATTCTATCGCAATGCAAGTTTCGCTTAGGATATAAAACCCAAATAAAGCAAGGCGGCGCAATGCGCCGCCTTGCTTATAAAAAAAGAGAGATCGCTTAGCGATCTCTCTTTTTTTATGATAAATAACGACAAGTCGTTGATTATCCTTGACGAGCTTTGAACTTTGGGTTTGTCTTACAAATGACATAGATTCTGCCGCGACGACGTACAACTTTGCAGTCTTTATGGCGAGTTTTTGCCGATCTGAGGGAGCTAACAACTTTCATGGATTAATCCCTAACGCTTACTTATGCTAAAAATTTTCACACGGCTTATAATCTTAACATAATTTAGGGGCATAAATTTAAACCTAATTAAAGAACCAAAATATTGGTAGCGCAGCTTCGCCGCGCTACCAATATTTTGGTTTCTAATACTCCCTTCCCACCCAAAGAATAAGCGTTACAAAGTGAATAATTAGGCGTGCGCGGCGAAGCCGCGCACGCCTAATTATTCACTGGGAAGGGAGTAAGCTCTTTAATTAGGTTGAAACAGTTGCGTTTAGACAAGCTAATGCTATGCTTGCAAGCATAAATTTGACTAATCCAAATATTAAATTTTATTTTTGTAATGCTGCATCCAACTGCCATTCCTTACTTGGTCTCCTTTGCAGTATCTGCGATCGTGGTGTGGCTAAGTACACCGATTATTCGCTATTTTGGACTTAAAGCAGGACTAGTAGACAAGCCCAACCATCGCAAGATGCATACAACCCCTGTAGTTCGAGTTGGCGGCGTAGCTATCTTTTTAGGAAGCGTTACAGCCCTATTATTGGTTTGGTCGGCTGGATACTTCGGCATCCTCCCGCAAAGCAGAGAATATGAAGTTTGGGGTGTAACTGTTGGCGGGGCAGCTTTTTTCTTAATTGGATTTGCTGATGACCTGTTTAACTTGCCGCCATTGCCGCGATTAATTGCTCAGTTAGCGGTATCTGCTGCCGCTTGGCGCGTTGGTGTCAGGATTGACTTTATCTCTATCCCATTTATCGGGATCATCAAATTTGGCTGGTTTAGCTTACCGATTACTATGGTTTGGCTATCGGGGATGGCAAATGCGATCAATTGGCTGGATGGTCTAGATGGACTTGCCGCAGGGGTAACAACGATCGCTGCCGCCGTAATTTTAATCACTAGCCTGTTTATGCAACAACCTGCGGCGGCTCTGATTGCGGCGGCTCTGGCGGGTGGATGTTTAGGATTTTTGCGCTATAACTTCAAGCCGCGCAGTTCTGCGGAAATCTTTATGGGGGATGGTGGTGCTTATTTTCTGGGCTTTACCCTTGCAGGTGTAAGCGTGATTGGGTTAGTCAAAGCAGTGGCAACTGTGGCGCTGATTATGCCCTACATGATTCTCGCTGTACCGATTGTGGATGCAACGGCGGTAATTTTGCAGCGCATTGGCAGGGGTGAATCACCGATGGCGGCAGGCAATCAGCATTTACATCATCGCTTAGTCAAAGCAGGTGTATCTAAGCGGCTTACGGTTCTATTTATTTATGCTCTGACTCTCTGGGTTGGCAGTATCGCGATGGCGATCTCAGGAATGCCCGCAGGGGGGACCTATGCGGCGATTAGTACTTTGCTGATGGCTTATGCCTGTTGGAAGGTTTGGCAACGGATTAAAGCTAAAGAAGAAAAGGCAATCCAAGAGAAAGCTTCACAAGTGAGCGATCGCTAAAAAATTAGGCGGAGCAGGATAAGTATTGATGAGATTCGAGAAAATAATTACAATCTCGATATCAAGAATCCCTATGAGGCGAAGGTTAATTATGGGATTTTGAGAATCTGTTAATCGATTATGCGTGGTTTCCCATTAGTTCATTCCAGTTGAAGGTCACATCAGGAAAGGCAATAATTGATAGAATATCACTCTCATCGTAACGCCTAATTAATTTATATCCATTTGCCGATGGTTGCGAATATCCCTCGATCGCTTTTTTATTCACGTCAAACAACCACATCTCAGGAATTCCCGCCGCCGCATACAGAGGTGCTTTGATATCGCGATCGTAATCAATGGAACTATCAGCAACCTCGATAATTAGCAAAATATCATCAGGTGTTGGTAATCCATCAGCATAGAAATCTTCACGACGTTTGAGAATGGCGAGATCGGGCTGTGGCTCTGAGCCATTATCCAAAAGAATCGGATTTTGTGACCAAACCTGTACTTTGCCTAATAAACGACTAATAAATAGTTCCTGTAAACGAGTCACACAGACTGCGTGTTTTCTGCCGATTGGGGACATAGTTTGAATTTCTCCGTTAATTAATTCAAAGCGATCGCCCTCTTGGAAAACACCAGCTTCGTGCATGAGATGATATTGCTGGGTCGTCAACAGAAACTTATTCGCCAACTTATTCGCCAACTTATTCTGTTTTTGCGTAAGCAATTGAACTTTCATAAGATTAGAATTAGATTAATTGGGGTGATTTTAACGATCATCATAGCTCAACCTATAACAATCCTAGAGAGTACACCCTGAAGGTACTTACTCTACTCTCGATTCGATCAAAATAATTAGAGATCGCTAGAAATCATGACAGACGCACATAAATTTATCTGTTTTTCTCAAGGAGCAATTGACCTCCAAATTAATGGAGCTTTAGGAGTTCCTTTTAATGATTTAACTAGCGATCGCGCTGCTAAGTTACCAAAAATTTGTCGGTTTCTATATCAACAGGGACTAGATGGATTTCTACCTACCCTCGTTACTGCCGACCTTGAACAGTTGCACCGATCGCTGTTTTTTCTAGCTGAAGCGATCGCCAATCAACAGCAAAATCCTAATCCCCACGAAGCCAAAATTTTAGGCGTACATCTCGAAGGTTCTTTTTTACATCCCGACAAGCGGGGCGCACATCCTCAACAACATTTGTTGCCGCTTAATCTTGATAACTTACAAAAATTACTGGGCGACTACACCGAAATCATTAAAATTATCACCCTCGCGCCTGAACTCGATCCATCAGGGGAAACTATTAAATATCTATGCGATCGCCATATCATCGTCAGTCTCGGTCACTCTACGGCAAATGCTGAGCAAACTAGGGCAGCGATCGCCCAAGGGGCAACGATGGTTACTCATGCCTTTAATGCGATGCCCAGTTTGCATCATCGCGATGTCGGCTTATTGGGTGAAGCAATATTAAGCGATCGGGTTTGGTGCGGATTAATCGCTGACGGCGTTCATGTTTCGCCGCAAATGGTGAAACTGCTTTATCGGATGACCGATAAAATTTTCCTAGTCAGTGATGCTCTAGCTCCACTAGGTTTACCCGATGGCGTTTATCCTTGGGACGATCGCCAAATTACGATTAAAAATGGCACAGCCAGACTACCCGATGACACTCTCTCAGGTACGACATTTCCTTTGCTAGATACCGTCAATAATTTGGTTGAATGGGGTGTTTGTAGCCCAGAGCAAGCGATTAATTTGGCGATCGCTGCACCTCGTCATGCAATCAGAATGGAACCTAACGCTACAACTCAGAGGCTAACTTGGTATCAGACAGATTCGGGAAAACTGATTTGGCAACACCGTTAAAATGTTGATTACCAGATATTTCTGGCTGAGGTTGATGCATTTTCAAAATCATCGATAGATTTTGCTTTAGTTTGGTTCTTGGCACAACCGCATCCACAAAACCATGATCGAGCAAATATTCAGATGATTGGAAACCTTCAGGAATTTTTTGCTTGAGGGTTTGCTCAATTACCCGACGACCTGTAAACCCGATCAAAGCTTTCGGCTCTGCCAAAATCAAATCACCCAGCATCGCAAAACTTGCGGTAACACCGCCCGTCGTGGGATTAGTCAAAACTGGGATATACAGCAAATTTGCCTGACGATGGCGCTCCAGTGCTGCCGAAGTCTTCGCCATTTGCATCAAGCTCAAAATCCCTTCCTGCATCCGCGCCCCACCAGAAGCACAGAATATCAAGGCAGGAAAACGCTTTGCCGTCGCAGTTTCCAGCATACGGGTAATTTTTTCGCCGACAACTGATCCCATACTGCCGCCCATGAAGCGGAAATCCATCACTGCAAGGGCTGCATCACAACCGTCAATTTTGCCAGTACCAGTAATTACCCCATCACTCAAACCAGTTTTTTGTTTATATTCTTTAATGCGATCGATGTAAGGCTTACGATCTTTAAAACCTAAAGGATCACAGGAAGTTAAATCTGCGTCCATTTCCTGCCATGTGCCAGCGTCAATCAATTGAGCGATACGTTCATAGGCATTTACCTGATTATGATGACCACATTCAGGACAAACCATCAAATTAGTTTTTAAGTCCTTAACATAGGTCAAAGCACTACAACTAGAGCATTTATGCCACAAACCATCAGGGATTTCCCGTTCTTGAGATTCTTGATTAAGACTAGGGGTTTTGCGGCGATAAGCTTCACTTGCGCGAGAGCGTGTTTCGGCAAACCAATCAAAAAGTGACATAGTGGCTTACGGTTCACAGGACAGGCGTACAGTTGACAATATTTTAAGAGAGGACAACTGTAACTAAAAGTACAAACACAATTCTGTAATCATACATTGCTTTGCACTTCAGTTAAAGGCTTTGCACTTCAGTTAAAGCCATGGCGATCATCGAAACAAAGTAAAGGGGGCAACTTGCCCCCTTTAGCTATCCCAAACTATCACCAGGCTTTTGTTTAACTCGCTCAACTTGAGAGTATTTTTCAACGGCTTGAGTCAACTCAAATAATGATTGTTGCAATGGCTTAATAGCGATCTGAATATCTTCATAGGTTGCCTCTTCAGACTCATACAAGCCCTTAAGCTTAGCCATATTGTTAAGAGGCTCTTCGCGCATACTTTGGCTAATCACCGTTGGACCGTTTTCTTTGAGAATTTCTTCAACGGTACGGATTAGGTTAGACGCTTGGTTCCGCATATTCGCTAATTCGCGGCGTGCAGTATCCTCATCAGCATATACCTCTGCTTCCATCCGCATTCTTTCAATTTCGCTAGGGCTGAGACCACCTGTATTCGTAATACTGATACTTTGCTCAACCCCAGTATCTATATCGCGTGCCGACACCTTGAGAATCCCATTGGCATCAATATCAAAGGAAACCTCAATCTGCGGGATGCCACGCGGTGCAGGACGAATCCCCTCTAGCTCAAATTTACCTAGACTCTTGTTGTCCTTTGCCATGGCGCGTTCACCCTGCAGAACGTGAATTTCGACAGCAGCTTGATTGTCAACGGCAGTAGAGAAAATTTGGGACTTGCTCGTAGGGATTGTGGTGTTGCGTTCTAGATTCTTGGTAAATACACCGCCTTGGGTTTCTAGCCCAATCGAGAGAGGGATTACGTCTAGAAGCAATAAATCTTTAACTTCACCACCTAAAATCCCTGCTTGCACAGCAGCCCCGATCGCCACAGCTTCATCGGGATTAACTGACTGATCGGGCTTTCTGCCATCAAAGAACTTAGAGATCGCATCCTGTACTGAAGGAATTCTGGTAGAACCGCCAACCAAGATAATTCGGTTAATTTCCTTTGGCAATAACCCTGCATCTTTTAAAGCTTGGGCTGTCGGTTCGAGGGTTGCTCTCACTAAATTATTAGTAATCTCATCAAACTTGGAACGGGTAAAGTCTAGCTCGATCGTTTTGGGACCAGTTTCATTAGATGCAATAAAGGGCAAACTAATTAAAGTTGAAGGCGCACTAGATAATTCAATCTTGGCTTTTTCAGCAGCTTCTTTGAGTCTTTGGATCGCCGTTTTATCTTGTGATAGGTCAATACCTTCTTTTTCCTTGAAGTCAGCAATCAGCCAATCAACGATCGCCGCATCAAAGTCATCACCCCCAAGGTGATTATTGCCTGAAGTTGCCTTGACCTCGAAAATACCATCGCCTAGTTGCAGTACTGACACATCAAATGTACCGCCGCCAAGGTCAAACACTAAAACAATTTGGTCTTGATCTTGTTTGTCCAAGCCATAGGCAAGAGATGCCGCCGTTGGCTCATTAACAATCCGCAACACCTCTAAGCCTGAAATTGCGCCCGCATCTTTAGTCGCTTGGCGCTGCGTATCCGTGAAATAGGCAGGTACGGTAATAACCGCTTGAGTTACTTCTTCACCCAAATAATTTTCCGCATCCTGCTTCAGCTTTTGCAGGATCATCGCCGAAATTTCTTGGGGCGTATAGTTTTTATCTGCAATCTGGACATCGACGGTTTCATCTTTGCCCTTTACCGTCGTGTAAGGAACACGACGACGCTCACTTTCCGTTTCTGACCAGCTACGTCCAATAAAACGTTTGATACTATAAACCGTATTTACAGAGTTCGTAACGGATTGACGTTTGGCAACCTGTCCAACGATCCGTTCGTTGCTATCTTTAACAAAGGCGACAATACTCGGCGTAGTACGCCCCCCTTCTGAGCTAGAGATGACAACAGGTTTGCCACCTTCTAAAACCGAAACACAACTGTTTGTCGTACCAAGGTCAATCCCAATTACTTTCGACATAATCGCCAGTTCCGTGAAAAGCTTTTCTAAAAGTTTAGCTTAGTGATTTTCTGAATAATGTACCCTAAGAATGCAATTCAAGATGCAATCGCGATCGCATCTTGAATGATTTATTAACAATGCAGTCTAGTTAGACTCACTAGATTCATTGTTTTGTAAATTTTCTGATACATTGCCATCCTCACCATCAGCACCGTCAAGTTTGCCCGAAGATACTTTAACCAAGGCATGACGTAATACGCGATCGTCACTCACTAAGTATCCTGGTCTTAGCTCTTCGGTAATTATGCCCTCGTCATACTGAGCCGAAGGCTCCTGCATAATCGCTTCATGGAAATTAGGGTCAAAATCTTGACCGACTGCTTCCATTCTGGCGACACCAGTTTCCTTAAGGCATTTTAGCAATTGCTTATATACCGATTGATAACTTTTGTGAATCGCAGCTTCACCATCGTTTTTAGGCGAAATTTGCAACTGCGCTCGCTCAAAGTCATCAACTACTGGCAAGATTTTTTTGAGAATCTTGGATGTAATCGTGCCTTCTTGCTCTTCTTTGTCGCGTTCTGTCCGTTTACGAAAATTCTCGAAGTCGGCATATAAACGCAAGTACTGTTGCTTACGCTCATCTAACTGCTCCTTAAGAGTAGTTGACTCAGCGATCAAACCGTTGATTTTTTCGAGGGTTGCGGCGGCGGCACTAGCTTTGCTATCAGGTGTAGCGGAGGGTTGTGAGCTTTCTGCTGGTGTCTCTTCTTGGTTTGAGAGTTGATTCAATTCTTCAGTTGCAAGTTGTTGTAATCTTGACTCAAGAACATCATCATCTTCATCGATGAGATCATCATTGGATATGTTTTCTTCTTCGATCATTGCGGTAATACTCTTTTCGCGCTTTTCAGACTAGCAGTAAATTGCTAAGAGTTAATATTTTTGAGGGTTAGTTTTGACGTTTTTTGCCAATCAAAACGATTTTACTCTTTATCTGAGTCAACGTATAGCCGTGACTGTAGCTTTTTACAAAACCCCTATAAGGGAATAGTGGTGCTTTGCGCCACCATTCCCTTATAGGGCTTGATTGTTGATTGTATATAGGTTTTTCTTAAAATCCAGATAAATTTTCAAAAAACTTGCTATAGCAAGTTTTTTGAAAATTTATCTGGATTTTAAACAAGCGCAAAACGCCATAACGACTTCAAGGCAAACAATTAAGGGTTGATTTTGTAGATGTATCTGTTTCCGCAATGTTTCCCGAAGCCAAAGAACAAAAATATTTACGGATGTTACTACTCAAATTTATAGCATTCGTAAAATCTGCGGATTCGATACTGCCAACATTTTCTACGATCGCATTCCGAAAATTTGCCCCATTAAGATTTGCGCCCGCAAATTCAATTAATACTAAATTTGCTGTAGTTAGGTTAGCAGCACTGAGATTGGCGTTTGTAAAATTAGTTAAGTGCAGTTCCGCCGATCGCAAATCTGCGGCAGATAAATCGGCTCCGTCTAAGATTGCCTCCGTAAGATTGGCGGCTGATAAATTGCTCTCGCGCAAATTTGCTTTAGCAAGGTTCGCTTTACGAAGATTAGCTAATACTAAGTTGGCTCCATTAAGATTTGCCCCATTAAGATCTGCCTCGCTGAAGTTTATTCTCATTAATTCAGCTTTTTGTAAAATTGCTGAGCCTAGTTTTGCTTGACCTAAATTTGCTCGCAATAGGTTTGATTGCGTCAGATTAGCCTCTACAAGATTAGAAAATGAGAGGTTTGCATCAATTAGGGTGGCATTACTTAGATCTGCTCCCCGCAAATCGACTCTAACTATCTTGATCCCGTTTAAATTAGCATTTTTGAAGATGACCTGACGCAAATCAATATTTTCGAGAATGGAGTTACTGAGATTGATATTTCGTAAATCTTGACCTTGCAAGCGATCGCTTTTAGCACTAATTAACTGCGTATAGGCAAAATCTCGCCGCCCTTTGGCATATTGGTCAAGTAAATCCGTAACTGTGAGGGGTTTTAATTTAGGAGTTGCCGCAGGACTAGGAGAATCGCTTGGCTTTGGCAAAGGAGAAGTGGTCGGTGTCGGTTCAATTGTTTTTGTAATTAAGGATTGATTTGGGGTTTTCCGAAAGTTTAGGCTCAAACTAACGGCGATCGCTACTAAAGCGATGCTAAATAATCCACCTAGCCAAAATAATTTATTAGTAAATAATTGATTGGCAACTAATTTAAGTTGCAGTGATTTTTGAGCGAGATGTTTTTCGTCTTCTTTGCCGTGACAGCGACGGATTAAGCGATCGCACAATTCACGAGTTTCATCATCGGGAATATTCGCGATCGCCTGAAACACTGGTGAAGCATCGGGTTCTTCAAAATCATTTTGACGAAAAATTAAGTTTTTATTATCTTCATGGAAGGTTTCCCACAAATGTGGCTCCGTGGCAAGAGCGCGAAGCGATAGGGAAATTACGGCAAAGGAAAATTCATCAAGGCGATCGCCAAAATCATCAGTAGATCGTTTGGGCGGCTGATAGTTAGGATGCCCCACCTCAAGGGGCGGCGAACCACGCAAAGCAGGTACATACATCCCGTCGTAGTCAACTAGTTTTAATTCCCCATGCTCGTCCACCATGATATTGCCATGCTGTAAGTCACCATGAGCAATTCCCACTTCTTGCAAATCCTGTTGCAATTGTTTTAACTGGCGGTCTAAACGCAACAATACTTGCGAATCATCGATATATTCGCCAATATAGCGATCTATTTCCGTTCCCTCTACCCAATCCATTTTCAGAATCGGATACCATTCCCCTTTTACCAAAATCCCCTGAGCTAAAAATTCAAAATCAACCAAGTAAGGAATCTGATGTTGACTGAGATATTCACTGATCAACTGATAGCGTTCTTGGACATCAGATTGCGGGGTGCGGGTAAAGCAACGCACCGCCCAAGAGCGATCGCCCTTTGTGAGTTTATACACCGTGGCAAAGTTGCCAGACCAAAGCAGAACCCTCCCGCGTGAATTTTTGGATGTACTGGCTTGCTTAAGATCGGGATCGGCAAAGCAAAGCTGTGGATTTTGCACCGCGATCGTGAAGTCAATATTTAACGGCCAAGTCTGGATATTGGTCATGGTTGGCAACAAATTTCTAGCCCCAGTAGCATTTTTTTCATTGTTTTTTATTCGGAAACATGGACAAGGTTTAAGTCTTGGGCAATGGCATTTAGCCTTTTGTCGCGAGTCCATAGTTTGGCTGAATCTTGAGAAACTGAGGCTAGTAAATTGGCATCAACCCAGCCAATCCCCCTACCCATAAGGCGATCATTTTGTCCGCGCAGGTAATCTATCCAGATTGATGTATCTGCAAGAATCATTAGATTTCAAACCTTTTTCTAGGAATATCCTGAGCATCTGGTTCAGAACCAAAGAGATTAAGCAAATCTTGCTTTAATGAGCTATTTATTGCTGCGTTTATTGACGGCGTTACCGTTGATCGCTCTTCAAGAACAGTGATAAACACGCGCCCCGATCTAATATCTGGCTTTTCAGCCAACCACTGGACTTGTCCATCTTGAATTATGGCTTCGTAGGTTTTGAGCATTGGTTTATCTCTTGATTTCTAGGCACAATAGCGTTGTATCGTCATTGGCGATTTCATGGCGATCGCGCAATTCATTCACCCAATTTGCAAACTCATCTTGCGAACTTATCTCCCCTAATTTTACCCAAGGATTTTGCTTAGCTTCGAGTTGTTTAAAAATCCAACAGGCGATCGCATCGGTGGTCAGATAAAAGCGATCGCCAAGCTCGACAATGCCATTAATTTGATTAATCTGCATATTGGCAACATCAGTATGTGTACTAATTAATCGAGGTCGATGATTAAATTCTTGGCTATTTTGTAAAGGAAAACTGCTCTGCAATTTTTGAGCATTTAGATTTTGGAGATTTTGATCGGTTGAGCAATCACGCACGACAAATAAACAAGAATCTCCTACCGCAAAAGCTTGCCAACTTAAATCAGGAAAAATTTCTAGACTTAAAAAAGTCGCAAACGCACCTTCACTCGCCTTGCGCTTCGCAAACCAAGATAGGTTCTGATTGACTAACCATGTTTGCCATTTTTGCTGCAATGGTAATAGCCAAGACTTTTTACCATGAGGATCTTGCAGATTGCGGTGATCGCAATTTACAAAAGCCGTAACTAACTCCTTTGACCATTCCCGCGCAAAGGAAGATTCGGTTGCCCCATCGGACAAAGCTATAGAAATTTGGCGATCGCGATCTACATAATCCCAAAGATCCTCACATTCCGCGATCGCATTGCCAGCCTTTTGCACCGCAAAGCTTTGAATGAGGGCAACCCTATAATCTAATTGCTGTCTTGCTAAAGCGTGATTTTTAGTAACTTTGTATAAATCGCGATCGCCATATTTCTGAAGCTGCTGACCATTTGCCGCGATCGCCTTAAATCCAAAATTTGCATACCCATCATGGGAATGCCAGCCAAAATGAGGATTACCGCAATAAGGTTTAAACACAAGATCAGTTATTTAAAAGTTTAAGAAACAAGGGGGCTTAAGCCCTTTGTCTTTTTTGGTGATTAGGCGATCGCCTATTTAGTTTTTGTGGACTCTAGATAAACTTTAAAAAGCTTGCGAAGCAAGCTTTTTAAAGTTTATCTAGGTTTTAAGAAAGCGCAAAGCCCTGTATTAGGCGATCGCCAAGGATGCCAAAGGATCAGGAATTGAGGCACTAGGTGCAGTAAATTCACCTGTCACCACAAACTCAAGTCTCAACTTCAGCCAACGCATAGTATTGGGATCAGTCGTGACAACAGCCGCCGCAGGTTGTGGGATTTGCTTTTTGATACTTGCCATCTCAGGGGCTTCCAAAAAAGCAGGCTGCTCGATCAACCAAAAGTTAACCTCTAGATTGCGAGCTTCAAAATTGCGACGACGCTCCGACAGTGTTTCGCTCAAAGGTTTCCCTTCGTCCTCACACAAATACTTACGGCTTGCAGCCACAAAATAATATTGCTTTGACTCTGACATAAATTTTTTTCTTAACAAGGTAATAGCTTGTAAAGCCAAATCTATGGTAGCGCTAATTTAACTTACAAGACTTTGCGATAGATTAAGCTGAGGCGTTAGCTCCAACACACTATTCAAAACCAGATCTGCACCATTTTCCCTAAGTAAAGCTGCATAGCGATCGCGCAAATCCTCAGTCACATGGGGCGGGATCACACCAATCGCAAAGTATTGATAATTAGGCTCAAAGTCTCTCGCCTTAACCACCGTTAGCATATCGGCAACCGTATCACCCACATATACAACGACATTTGGAGATTTTTCTTGCTTACTCTCAATCTGCTTCACCGCCAGCAATAGCCCCGTGGGATCAGGCTTACCCGACGCATCCTCCATCGCCACCAATATAGGATCAACAACTTGCAAGCGCTGCAACACATAACCTGCCGAAGCCCTAGTTGCCCCACTAAAAAATCCCCAACCAATACCAGCCCTTGTCAAGCTTTGAAAATATTCCGTTGTGGCAATTAAAGGCTCAGTCGCAATATATCCATCCGACCAGTCAGACTGCATACCACGATAGCGTCGCTGAAAAAAAGCAACAATATCGTCATAATCGATCTTAACGGCTTTTTCTAGTTCCTGAAAATATCTTTTAATTAGTTCCTGAGATGCTTCCCAGTCATTATTCCAAAGACCCTCAGTCTTTAATTCATCAATTTCTTCATGGCTAGGGCGAAATCCCGAATTTGTAAAATATTCAACCGTATCAGCCAATGCGCGATGATAGGAACCCGACACATCCCGAATTACACCATCAATATCAAATATAAAAGTTTTTACATTTGTTGATTCTGAGGCAACTTTTGAGAGTTCAATCATGTTATATTGCAAGATCGCTACTTTAATATGTAATTTAACTTTTCTTGGAGGTAGGTAGCATTGTCCCAGTTTATTCTAAAAATCTTATGGTTAGAGAATAATGTAGCTCTTGCCGTCGATCAAGTCGTTGGCAAAGGCTTCAGCCCTCTCACCAAGTATTTCTTCTGGCCCCGTGATGATGCTTGGGATCAACTTAAATCAGAAATGGAAAGCAAGCCTTGGATTGCCGATCAAGATCGGATCGAGATTTTAAATAAGGCAACCGAAGTAATTAATTACTGGCAGCAAGAGGGCAAAAATCGCCCAATGACAGAAGCTCAAGGTAAATTCCCTGATGTCATATTTACTGGTAGTAACTAAACACACTAAACAAAAAAGAGACGCATAGCGTCTCCTTTTTGTTTGCTAAAAAAAGAGACGCTATGCGTCTCTTTTTTATTATTTATGCATCCAAATCAGGCATCGAGAGTACAGCTTCAGTCTCGCGGTCAATACCCTTTTCAAAACCAGCAACTGCTGCGCGTGCGCGACCAGCGTGCCATAGGTGACCAACTAAGAACATGAAGGACAATACGAAGTGAGAGGTTGACAACCAAGAACGAGGAGATACGAAGTTAACTGCGTTAATTTCCGTAATCACACCACCAACTGAGTTCAAGGAACCCAAAGGAGCGTGAGTCATGTACTCGGCAGCTCGACGTACTTGCCAAGGCTGAACGTCATTCTTGAGTTTGTCAATATCCAAACCGCTAGGACCACGCAGAGGCTCTAACCAAGGACCACGGAAGTCCCAGAAACGCATGGTTTCACCACCGAAGATAATTTCTCCAGAAGGCGATCGCATCAGGTATTTACCAAGCCCTGTAGGACCTTGAGAGGTGGCAATGTTTGCCCCCAACTTTTGGTCACGAACTAGGTAAGTAAATGCTTGAGACTGAGAAGCTTCAGCACCCGTAGGGCCAAAGAATTCACTAGGATAAACAGTATTGTTGAACCATACAAAGCAAGTGGCAATAAATGCCATCAAGCTCAATGCGCCAAGGCTGTAGGAGAGATATGCTTCACCAGACCATACCAAAGCACGACGCGCCCAGCCGAAAGGCTTGGTGACGATGTGCCAGATACCACCACCGATGCAGATCAAGCCAATCCAAATATGTCCGCCAACTACATCTTCTAGGTTGTCAACACCAACGATGTTACCTTCTCCACCAAAGGGTGAGTTGAGGAGGTAGCCAAAGATAATAACAGGGTTAAGAGTTGGGTTAGTGATCACACGCACATCCCCCCCACCAGGAGCCCATGTATCGTAGAGTCCACCAAAGAACATTGCCTTGAATACGAGTAAGAAAGCGCCAAACCCTAACACAATCAGGTGATACCCAATAATGTTGGTCATTTGGTTCTTATCTTTCCAGTCGTAGCCAAAGAAGGAAGAGTAGTTTTCTAATACTTCAGGACCACGCAACGCATGGTAAATACCACCAAAACCGAGTACTGCTGAAGAGATGAGGTGTAAAACACCAACTACGAAGTAGGGGAAGATGTCAACAACTTCACCGCCAGCGCCAACGCCCCAGCCTTGAGTCGCCATGTGAGGTAGCAGGATAAAGCCTTGCTCATACATTGGCTTTTCGGGAATAAAGTGAGCGACTTCAAATAAAGTCATTGCACCAGCCCAAAATACGATCAAACCAGCGTGAGCAACGTGAGCGCCCAGCAGTTTGCCAGAGAGATTGATGAGACGTGCATTACCAGACCACCAAGCAAAGCCAGATGTATCTTGTGTACGTCCACCTACTCCCAAATTATTTAAGTTGATGGTCGTTGTCACGAGAGGGATTCTCCAAAAAACTTTTTATAGGTTTAAAGTGCAAATAATTTTTTAGCTATCAGATACCAGCTTAGTAACTGCTAACGTCTAGAGGTTTGATGAGAATCATCATAATCTAAAAACTACTGTAACTGTGCTGACATCTGATAGCTAAGTTACTAAAAAATTTTGCTCAGTCTAAAACCTGAGCAAAATTTCTTAGACAGCGGAGAATTACAATGCGTTACCACGAGGCAATACTTCTTCAGGGAAGATGAATTTTTCGGCTGGTTGATCTTGAGGAGCCATCCATGCGCGAATACCTTCATTCAAGAGCAAGTTTTTGGTGTAGAAGGTTTCAAATTCAGGATCTTCTGCGGCACGAACTTCTTGAGATACAAAGTCATAGGCTCGCAAGTTCAATGCTAATCCAACGATGCCGACGCTGCTGAACCATAGTCCAGTTACAGGTACAAAGAGCATGAAGAAGTGCAACCAACGCTTGTTGGAGAAAGCGATACCGAAAATTTGGCTCCAGAAACGGTTAGCTGTAACCATGGAGTAAGTTTCTTCAGCTTGGGTTGGGTTAAAAGCTTTGAAGGTGTTGGCACTTGAACCATCGCCATCTTCAAACAATGTGTTTTCAACGGTTGCACCGTGAATTGCACAGAGTAGTGCGCCACCGAGGATACCCGCTACGCCCATCATGTGGAATGGGTTCAGAGTCCAGTTGTGGAAACCTTGCAGGAATAAGATGAAGCGGAAAATACCAGCTACGCCGAAGGTAGGACCAAAGAACCAGCCAGACTGACCTAGGGGGTACATCAAGAATACGGATACAAATACGGCGATTGGGCCAGAGAAGGCGATCGCATTGTAAGGACGGATACCGACTAGACGAGCGATTTCAAATTGACGTAGCATAAAGCCGATCAATGCAAATGCGCCGTGTAGGGCTAGGAATGTCCACAAGCCACCAATTTGACACCAACGGGTAAAGTCGCCCTGTGCTTCAGGTCCCCACAAAAATAGAAGGGAGTGACCAACGCTCAATGCGGGAGAAGATATGGCTACGGTCAAAATGTTGCATCCTTCAAGGAAGCTAGAAGCCAGCCCGTGAGTGTACCAAGAGGATACGAAGGTGATGCCTGTGAACCAGCCGCCAACTGATAAAAATGCGGTGGGGAATAGCAACAAGCCACTCCAACCAATAAACACAAATCTGTCGCGCTTTAGCCAGTCGTCGATGATGTCAAACCATCCTCTTTCGACTTCTTGCGACCTGCCCATTGCAATGGTCATAATCTTAAATCCTGCTTTAACTAGGGGTATTTATATGGATTTGAAATTAGCTTAACACATCTTTACGTTTGCCTTTCAATAAAATATTTATACTCCTCAAACCCTCTTCAAATAAAGAGTTTAGGTCTATTTATAAAGTATATGTATCTAATAACAAATCTTAAAAAAGTGTTAAGGAAGTGTTGATATCCTCCCAAGGGAGTAAATACCAGTAACTTGATATATTAGTTAAAAATGTAGCAACATCAGATCAAGTCGTTTTTAGAACGACTTTGCAGACAGAGATAAGCATCAATACTGTCATTTATTTACTAAGTATTTATACTTATATAAATTGATTATACATTAATTTGTATGGGACTGCCATCGTATTTCACCTGAATTCGGATAGATTAGAGCTTTCATGCTAAATGTTTAGTATTATTAAGGCTCAAGATTAGCGATCGCCTAGATCGCTTGATTTCCCATTCGCATATTTTCGCATATTGATAAGTAATGGACACTAGATATAATCCCCAGCAGATCGAACCCAAATGGCAACAAGTTTGGGCAGAGAAACAACTTGACAAAGTAAGTAACGATGCCATTGGTGCAGACAAAAAGAAATTCTATGCACTGTCAATGTTTCCCTATCCATCGGGCGATCTGCATATGGGGCATGTCCGTAATTACACGATCACCGATGTGATTGCTCGTTACAAAAGAATGCAGGGCTATCAGGTGTTGCACCCGATGGGCTGGGATGCCTTTGGTTTGCCTGCGGAGAATGCAGCGATCGATCGCAATACGCATCCTGCTAAATGGACTTACGCAAATATCGACAATATGCGATCGCAGCTTCAGCAAGTGGGCTTGTCCTACGACTGGAATCGCGAGTTAGCGACCTGTTCGCCCGACTATTACAAATGGACACAATGGATATTTTTGCAATTTTTAGAAGCGGGTTTGGCTTATCAAAAAGAGGCAAAGGTTAACTGGGACCCGATCGATCAAACCGTAATTGCCAATGAGCAGGTGGATAATGAGGGCAGATCTTGGCGATCGGGGGCGATCGTGGAGAAGCGTAAATTGCGTCAATGGTTTTTCAAAATTACGGACTATGCCGAACAACTTTTGCAAGATTTAGACAAACTTACCGATTGGCCATCTAATGTAAAAATCATGCAAGCCAATTGGATCGGTAAATCGATAGGCGCAGAGCTAAGTTTTGCGATTGTCAATCCTGTAGGGGCAATTCATGAATTGCCCCTACAAACGGATTGTGAAAAAATTACAGTATTCACCACCCGACCTGATACCGTTTACGGCGTGAGCTATGTCGTGCTTGCGCCAGAGCATCCTTTAGTCGAGACTTTGACCAATACTGCTCAAAAAGAAGCCGTTGAAGCATTCATTCAAGAAGTCAAAAATCTCAGCGAAATCGATCGCACTTCTGATGATCGCCCCAAACGTGGCGTAGCGATCGGCGCAAGTGTGATTAATCCCTTTACAGGCAAAGAAGTTCCGATCTGGATTGCCGATTATGTTCTCTTTGAATATGGCACTGGCGCAGTCATGGGTGTTCCTGCCCACGATGTCCGCGATTTTGCCTTTGCAAAGCAGTACAACCTTCCCATTCAAACTGTCATTACCTCTAACTCCCCTCTCTCTATGGGAGAGGGGCAGGGGGTGAGGGAATCCGCTTACACGGAAGCAGGAATCATGGTCAATTCTGGTGAATTTGATGGATTGAATTCTGTAACTGCGAAGACTAAAATCATTGAACTTGCGGAAACAAATCAATGGGGAACAGCCAAAATCACCTACCGCTTGCGTGATTGGTTGATTTCCCGCCAAAGATATTGGGGCTGTCCAATTCCTGTGATCCATTGTCCCAATTGCGGTATCGTGCCTGTTCCCCATGAGCATTTGCCTGTGCAACTTCCCGAAAATGTGGAACTCACAGGGCGCGGTGCTTCGCCGCTAAAACAGTTGGATTCTTGGGTAAATGTGGATTGTCCTAAATGCGGCACGCCAGCCAAGCGCGAAACCGATACGATGGATACCTTCATCGATTCTTCTTGGTATTTCCTGCGGTTTGCTGATGCCAAGAATGCTCAAGAAATAGGCGATCGCCATGCCCTTAATAACTGGCTACCTGTCGATCAATATGTCGGTGGTGTCGAACACGCGATTTTGCATCTGCTCTATTCACGGTTTATGACTAAGGTTTTGCGCGATCGCGGTTTACTCACTTTCGATGAACCATTTACCAGATTGCTGACGCAGGGCATGGTGCAGGGCTTGACCTACATGAATCCTAATAAAAGCGGCAAGGATAAATGGGTTGCTTCGGCTTTGGTCGATCCTAAAGATCCTAAAGATCCCAAAACTGGCGAACCGTTGCAAGTGCTATTTGCCACGATGTCTAAATCTAAGGGCAATGGTGTATCACCAGTTGAGGCGATCGCCAAATATGGAGCCGACACCTTGCGGATGTTCACGCTCTTTAAAGCTCCTCCTGAAAAGGATTTGGAATGGGAAGATGCCGATGTTGAAGGTCAGCAACGCTTTTTGAATCGAGTATGGCGTTTGGTATCTAGCTTTGCGGAAACTAAGCAGCATGGTATTTCCAAAAAAATTGATAAAAATCTGCGTCGTGCTATTCACATCGCGATTAAAGAAGTCTCTGAAGATTTTGATGGAGGCTATCAACTGAATACCGCCATTTCGGAAATGATGAAGCTCAGTAATGCTTTGCAAGATTCTGAAGATAAGAGTTCTGCAACTTTCTTGGAAGGTATCGAAACTCTCTTAACTTTACTGGCTCCCTTTGCTCCACACATTGCTGAGGAACTCTGGTCGTTAATTGGTCACACAGACTCTATCCATTTGCAGCCTTGGCTCACCCATGATCCCGATGCGCTGATCGTTGATGAGATTACCCTCGTCATTCAAATCAATGGCAAAATACGCGGCAGTCTCCAAGTGCCATCTAGCGCCAGCAATGACAAGCAAGCATTGGAAGAATATGCTCGCAGTTCGGAAGCAGCACAGAAGTATCTCGAAGGTAAGGAGATTAAGAAAGTGATTGCGGTTGCGGGTAAGTTGGTGAATTTTGTAGTTGTCTAAGCGCGATCGCTATGGCATCGACAATGGTATCGACAATGGCATCGACAATGGTATCGACAGGATCGTTGAAACCGCCGTATAACCTGTGCTTTTTTACAAAAAATGATGGAAATTGAAATAGCAGCTTTGCGATCGCACCAGTGGTTTAAGCTCATTTGTGGTGCGAGTTATCAACATTTACCCGCCATTCGCCATTTAGCCTTGGTTTATACCTTAGCAGGAGCCGACTGCATCGACATGGCTCCCGACCCTGCCGCGATCGCCGCCGCCCGTAAGGGCATTGCCGCCGCCCTAGAATTAGATGCTAATGCGCGATCGCCTTTGGTGATGGTTAGCTTTAACGATGGCGAAGATCCTCATTTTCGCAAAGCAGTTTTTGATCCTGAGTTTTGCCCTGTCAATTGCTCAAGACCTTGCGAAAAAGTATGCCCCACCACTGCAATTAAATTTGGTAATGATTACAATGGGGTTGTCCCCGATCTTTGTTATGGGTGCGGTCGTTGCTTGCCCCTTTGCCCAGTGCAGATTATTCACACCCGCGAACAGGTCTATGTCCCTGAAGATATGTTTGATCTGATCATTAATCAACAGGTTGATGCGATCGAAATTCATACGCAACCTAATCGCACTCAAGAATTTGCTGCATTCTGGCAACGGCTAAGTCCGATCATCCCTAAGCTCAAATTAATGGCGGTCAGCTTCCCCGATTGTGAAAATTTACGAGATTATCTGCTCTCTTTGCTTGAAGGAATGCAACCACAACCGCGATCGCTAATTTGGCAAACTGACGGTAGACCGATGAGTGGAGATATTGGCGATGGCGCAACCCGTGCCGCGTTGCAACTGGGGCAGAAAGTACTGGATTTCCAGTTAACCCTTGGCTGGGTGCAATTAGCAGGGGGAACTAATGCCAGTACAGTTCCCAAGCTCCGCCAAGCCTCTATCCCTGTCGCTGGGGTTGCCTATGGCAGCTATGCGCGGAAAATCGTGATTGATTTTCTCGAATCTTCGGGAGCCGATATCCCCGATCGCCTTGAGGAAAAATCCTGTTTACTCTGGCAAACTGTGGCGATCGCTAAGCAATTAGTTTCCCAAATCAAAACGCCCTCACCCTAGCTAACAACCAAAATTATGGTGACAAAATGATTAATACTCAATTAGTAGAAAGTCTTGCACAGGTTATTCAATCGCTTTCTTGGGAAGAGCGGTTTTTGCTAGAGGAAAAATTGTTTTGGGAGTCAGCAGAGATATCAAGTAAAGAAATTGCAAAAATCATGATGTTAGGAGATGCTTTTAAGTTTTTAGAGACGGAGCCAGATATTTATACTCTTGAAGATGGTCAGCCTGTATGATTGCTTTGCAAAAAGGCGATGTCGTTCTGGCTTTATTTCCGTTCACTGATTTATCTCAAACTAAGCTACGTCCTGCGATTGTGCTTTGGGTAAGTGCAACTAATCAAGATATAACTATTTGCTTTATTTCTTCCCAAGATGTCAATCAAGTTTCTATTGATGAGTTTATTTTACAACCGTCAGATTCTGAATTTATGGCAACTGGCTTAAAGGTTGTTTCTAAAGTTCGGGTTACTAAGATTGTTACTCTCGAGCGAAAGCTAATTACCAGAAGGTTGGGCAATCTAGAAAACTCTTACACCATAAAGTTAAATCAAACTATGATTTGGGCGTTTAAGTTGGATGCTGGTTCCCCTTACCCTATTAGCTGACCAGTGACTAAATGATTACAATGGGGCTATCCCAACTTTTTTTATGATTTGGCAAGCTGTGGCGATCGCTAAGCAATTAGTTTCCCAAATCAAAACGCCCTCACCCTAAATCCCTCTCCTAAAGGGAGAGGGACTTGAAGGCAATTCTTGCTCCCCTTCTCCCAAAGGGAGAAGGGGATGAGGGCAAAACTTTAAATCTAACCGTAAAACCTTAAAAAAGCCTAATGGACTCCATCCGCAAGCAAGTTACAGACAACCTCGATCAACTTCTCGATATTTTGCCACCACGCATCAAAAGTAGCCTTGAACTCTGCGGCGGGTTAGAACAACTTGTCGAAATTGTGATGGACTTAGGCAGGCTGCCTGAAGCAAGGTATTTTGACAGTACTAAATATTTAACCGATGACCCGATTACTAAGGAAGATTTGGCGCTTTGCGTGAAGCAAGTCGGTGAGTTTGGCGGTGACAATCGTGCAGGCATCGAGCGCACCCTGCACCGCATCAGTGCGATCCGCAACCGCAAAGGCGAAATCATCGGGCTAACCTGTCGCGTCGGTCGGGCTGTTTACGGCACGATCGCCATGATTCGCGACTTAGTGGAAACGGGTAAATCGATTTTGCTGCTGGGTAAACCGGGGATGGGTAAAACGACGGCGCTGCGGGAGATTGCGCGGGTGCTTGCCGATGACCTCAATAAGCGCGTGGTGATTATTGACTCATCTAACGAAATTGCAGGCGATGGCGATATCCCTCACCCTGCGATCGGTCGGGCGCGAAGGATGCAAGTCTCACATCCCGAATTGCAGCACCAAGTGATGATTGAGGCGGTGGAAAACCATATGCCTGAGGTCATTGTCATCGATGAAATTGGTACAGAACTCGAAGCCCTAGCCGCCAGAACGATCGCTGAGCGTGGTGTGCAACTCGTCGGCACGGCGCATGGTAATCAACTCGCTAATTTAATCAAAAACCCGACTCTCTCAGATTTGATCGGCGGTATTCAATCGGTAACTCTTGGCGATGAAGAAATGCGGCGGCGTGGTTTACCGCAAAAGAGCATCCTCGAACGCAAGGCTCAGCCCACCTTTGATATTGCTGTGGAAATGTGGGAGCGCTATCGTTGGGCAGTCCATGACGATGTGGCGGGAACCATTGATATGTTGCTGCGCGATCGCGACCCTGGCCGTCAGATTCGCTCTGTCAGTGATGGGGGTGAAGTGACCACCACCGAAGAAAAGCCCAAAAATCCTGAGGTAATGCGAAATCCTGCGGTCAAGGGTTGGCGAGCCACGGGTAAACTCAAACCAGTCCCCCTCGATCCACAGGTGCAGATGCGTTTAGAGGTTGCTAATGGCAGCAAAACTAATCAGGTTGCGGAAATTACCGAAGCCAGCGATGAAGATGTCGAAGAATTTAGCGATCTATCATCCTATAACGCCATCCAAGAAAGATTTGGCACGCTTTATGTCTATCTCTATGGGGTCAGCCGTCATCAAACCGAGCAGGTAATTCAATCGATTAATTTACCGATCGAAGTCACCAAGGATCTCGATCAAGCGGATATTGTGCTGGCTCTGCGATCGCAAATTCGTACTAGTTCCAAAGTGCGTCAAGTTGCCGAAGCCCGTCAAATTCCGATCCACGCGATCAAAACTAGCACCCTACCGCAAATCAATCGCGCACTGCGCCGCATTCTGCACATCGATGAAAGTCCAACCGACACAATCACCGACCTGAATATGTTCGCCTACGGTGACTCCGAAGACGAAATCGAAGCCCTCGAAGAAACGCGCCTTGCCGTGGAGCAAATTGTGATTCCTAAAGGTCAACCCGTTGAGCTATTACCCCGTTCATCGGTGATTCGTCGGATGCAGCATGAACTTGTCGAACATTACCAACTGCGATCGGAAAGCTACGGCTCCGAGCCTAACCGCCGTTTACGCATTTTCCCCAAGTAAAATTGGCGCGTCGCGCCAACTTTACTCATGGGAAAAACGTCAAAGGCAGTGCTATTAAGCACTGCCTTTGACGTATAGACTAATGTTTGCGTGGAACGAATATCGCCCTCACCCCCCAGCCACCTCTCCCATTAAGGGAGAGGGGCAGTAAGGCAAGACTAATTTCTTGTTCCCCTCTCCCCCTTTGGGCGAGGGGCTAGGGGTGAGGGTCTTGAGAACTTCCGCGTAACATCAGGTATAAACTCTCAACACAAAAAACTTTGTTAGGGTAATTTAGCCAATTACCACTGATCCAATTACCACAAGGCGGGAACAGGGGCATTCTGCACTGCGGCGGGAGCTTCTACTCTAGGAGCAGGAACCGCAGGGGCTGGTTCTTCGGGAGCCGCACAACCGTTATACCCTTCGGCAAGCAAGGAGGAACAGTAGGAACTTGGTAAATCACGGGTGCGAATAGTTGCATCGCTGAGGGTTTGCAAGTCCAGCATGTCGCGATTAATTGCGCGAAAAGCATTGGCTTGCTGTTCAATCCATTGATCCCTAAAGGTGGTTTGAAAATAGGGATTAGGCAAGTTAGGATCAGAGGTCATATCCAAAACTTTGTTCTGTACCTGAGGGTAGGTAGGAGGAAAGTTTCGAGGGAATTGATCTTGATCGGTGAGCAGGGGATCGGCAAAAGCAGCACCACTAGCGAGCAGCGTCGATGCTGCAACTAATGACGAGGTGAGCCAAGAGAACCGAGTACTCATAAAAATACACATCCTCACAGTTGAACGCTGACTAATGTAGCAGATCCAGTTAGAAAATAAAAATGAGATATAACGCTTCGCGTTGTATCTCATGAAAGCGCTATAAACTTAATAAGGAATTTACAAAATTGAAGATTAAGCTAAATCTGTGGAACATTCAAATCGCGAAAAGTTACTAGATCTGTTTTGCCGTCTTGCTTACAAAAGTGGTGACTTTACCTTGTCTTCGGGACAGAAAAGTACTTATTACATCAATGGCAAGTTAGTGACATTACACCCCTTTGGTGGGTTATGGACGGGGCAGGTTTTATTGTCCATGTTGCCAGAGGGGACGGGGGCGATCGCGGGATTAACCTTGGGTGCTGATCCGATTGTGAGTGCGGTGAGCGTGGTATCTGCTTACGAAAATAAGCCCATTCCTGCGTTAATTATTCGCAAGCAGCCGAAGGGACATGGTACGGGGGCATGGATTGAGGGACCTGAACTTGCGCCAAATACTAATGTGGTGGTGTTAGAGGATGTGGTGACAACGGGACAATCTGCTTTGCTGGCGGTGGAGAAGCTGCGCGATGCTGGCTATATCGTGACCCATGTATTAACGCTGGTCGATCGCCAACAGGGTGGTGCGGAGCTTTACGCGAAGGAAGGTTTGGAGTTTGGTGCGGTATTTGATATTGGCGAAATTCAAAGCTATGCCAAGGGACTGAATTAGATGATCTTTTTCTAATCCATTTAAGAATTGTCTAGATCCCCCCCAGCCCCCCTTAAAAAGGGGGGAGAATTATCTTCTTCCCCCTTTTTAAGGGGGATTGAGGGGGATCTCTTAGAGCTATTGACCGCAGAAAATAATTCTTAAATGGTTTCTTAAATAATCAAAAAGCTCGCTTCGCGAGCTTTTTGATTATTTAGATACAACCTTTTGATGTTCTCCTCGCAACTGTCCACAGGCGGCATCGGCTTCGAGTCCCCTTGTGCGGCGGACACTTACGGCGATTTTGTAATCTTCTAAGATGCGGACAAAGGTTTGAATTGCTTTCTCGCTGGGACGCTGATAATCGGAATCACTGACGGGATTGTAGGGGATCAGATTAACGTGGCTTTGGAAGCCGCGAATTAAATGCGCGAGTTCTTCGGCTTGGTCGGGGGCATCATTCACACCAGCTAGTAATGTGTATTCAAAACTAATTCTGCGTCCTGTAATTTCCACATACTCGCGGCAGTCATCGATCAGGGCGATCATCGGATAGCGATCGGCGGAAGGAATGACTTGGGCGCGAACTTCTTGGGTGGGCGCATGGAGACTGACGGCGAGGGTTACTTGCAACTGTTCCTTGGCAAATCGAGGAATTTGATTGGGAATGCCGACGGTGGAAACGGTGATGTTGCGCTGACCGATGCCAATGTCTTTGTTGATCACCGCGATCGCCCCTACTAGATTTTCATAATTGAGCAAGGGTTCGCCCATGCCCATAAATACGATATGGCTCACACGCTGCTGCATTACCTCTTGCACCGTTAGCACCTGATCGATGATTTCATGTTTTGCTAGGTTGCGCCGAAATCCGCCTTTGCCTGTGGCGCAAAAATCGCAAGCCATCGGACAGCCGACTTGGGTAGATACGCAAACCGTGAGCCTTTTGCTGGTGGGGATGCCGACGGTTTCGACAATTTCGCCATCCGCTAGTTTTAATAAAAATTTCTCAGTGCCATCGCGACTTTGTTTGTGCAGATGGATCTGCGATCGCCCGATCGCCACCGTGGGATTGCTTGCAAATTGTTCGCGCCATGCCTTAGGAAAAACGGTAATATCGGCTAATTCCCTCGCGCCTTTGTTGTATAGCCAGTCATGAAGCTGCTTACCGCGATAGCGTGGCTGTCCCTGTGCCTCGACCCATTCCGTCAGTTCCGATAGCGATCGCCCCAATAATGGCAGAGATTTTTGGGTAAAGGTGGGCAAGGTAATGGCGGTCATGGCGGCGGGGTGAATGGAATGAATGTATTGATCTTACTCAACTATTAGGTAACTCTCAAGAATAAAAAAATGTGATGCACAGCGTGCATCACATTTTTTTATTCTTGAGAAATAACTGGCGCGATATAGCGGCGATTGGCGCGTACAAAACAAACATTTTCAATGTTTTTACCGCGTACTGGCATCCAAGGTTTACCCTGCTGGTCTAGGGGATTAATAAAAACTTCATCGGAACCACCGCGATATACTTCCACTTCTAACAAATCATTTTTTTGATAGATGCGTACTACGGGGCTGTATAAACTTGCCGATCGCCGACAGTTCAAATCATTAACCACCACTTTCCAGAGCGAGCTTGGGGCAAGTGGTGAATCTGGTTTTGCAGGAGCTAAAACTGAAGTTTCATCGGTGTTTTTGTAATAGTTACCTTGCTGATTTGGGGTTTGGGCTTGGGCGACGATCGGCAAGGCCAATAGCAGCAGCATAGGATAATTGAAAATATGAAGAAAAGTATACATATAGCAATTCCAAATGATTTGTGGATAGGCAAAGAGCTTAAGTCACTTGCCTGTTTTTCAATTGATAGCTTTAAATATTTTGATGTAGATAATTGTATATTTATTGCGAAAAAAATTTTGATGAATTTTGGATTTTTACAGTATATAAATCTATTATTAAAAATTAGTCATAGTTTATAAATAACTATTAATTTAATAATGTGCCAAATTTAAATATAAATCGCTATGATTGATTTTATATAGTATTTTTCATGCTGGCAAGGTGAAGACAAGGGGCTTAAGCCCCTTGTTCACATAGCTGGAACAAAACCATATGTATCTCATTAAATTGAGAAATACTATAAGCTTTATGGATTAATATTTTATGGATTATTATTGATATTCATATATAATTTTGCAAAAAAAAAAAAAAAAAAAAAAAAAAAAAAAAAAAAAAAAAAAAAAAAAAAAAATAAAAAAAAAAAAAATTTAAAAAAATAATAAAAAAAATAAAAAAAAAATTAAAAAAAAAAAAAAAAAAAAAAAAAAAAAAAAATAGAAAGAATAAATCTAAAAACTATTTCTAAATACAGCATAATTTCTTAATAAAAATAATGCTATTGAAATGATACTGTTAAGATAAATCAGGAAATAGAGGAGAGTAAAATCATGTCTGAAATAGATTCAAATTCAGAAGAAAATACCTTCTCTAATCAATTACTAGAGCAATCATTAGAATCTGGAGAAGATAAGCGGGAATGTTTTGCGATCGCGGGAATTGGTGCGTCGGCGGGGGGATTAGAAGCATTTACGCAAATATTGCGAAATTTACCAACGGATACGGGGATGGGCTTTGTGCTGATCCAGCATTTAGCGCCTCTACACGACAGCCAGCTTAGTAACATTTTGCAACATTCCACAGATATGCCTGTGCATGAAGCTAGTGAAGGAATGAGGATCGCGCCTAACTCTGTGTATGTGATTCCTCCAAATACTCTGATGACCATCGATCAGGGGATCTTGAAATTGGAGCCACGTCACAAGGTGCGGGGCAAGTATATGGTCATTGATGGATTTTTTAGCTCACTGGCGGCGGATCGGGGAAATCAGGCGATCGC
>Ga0316611_1000119_pt1 | contig 33155 bp, 30 predicted proteins | sample MIS2016202_MG_FD_207675 | JGI IMG/M metagenome (GOLD analysis project Ga0316611, IMG submission 207675) | Microbial mat bacterial communities from Middle Island sinkhole, Lake Huron, Michigan, United States - MIS.2016.202 | ecosystem: Environmental > Aquatic > Freshwater > Lake > Sediment... | reverse complement strand
AGCCTTGTTCACTAGCCTTGATAATACATCTTCTCAAATCTTCTGAATATGCTGCTCCCATTTTTTCACCTTTAACTCTTTCTTTATTTTACTCCCTGTCCTTACTTTCTTGCAAACCGCGATAACAATAACGCTGCGAGAAGCAGTACAAGCTCCTCCAGCAAGCGCAGGAAGTATGTCATCAAAAATATGAGTTGATGGATCGTTCGGGTCTTTGACGAGACCGCTAAGAGTTTTCAGCAAAGTACTTTTGCCTTGCCCCATCAAGCCAACTACTCCGATGTTCAAAGTCTTACGCTCAAAACGCTCTCTAAGCTTTGACAGTATATGTCCTTGTTCCTTGCTTTTCGAGTATATTTCGTTCAACTCATCGCTTGAAATCCAAGAGCTACTTAGTTTCTCTTTAAGTTCTGTAGTCTCAGCACTTTTCTGCAAATTTTCCCACAAAGACACAAGCTTACGAAGCAGTTCAACACGATCATTTAGACTTTTGAAAACCGTTGGGATCTTTTTTGGTATATGCTCACGGCGACTTGCAATGATTCCAGCAACTCGACTACTTCTAGATAAATTTGTACTCATAAGGTCGTGAAGTCGTTTTTTGTCAGGAAAAACAGGTTGGGAATAAAAAATCTGAGTTAATAAGCATTTGAGGTATAACTATGTATTATCTTGGAGATTGCAAGATAATACTTATACAAGATCAATATCACACAACTTGCCATATAAAACAACCAATAAGTGCAATAACAAGATTTTTACAGGGTAACGTACCAGAATAGAGTTTTATTTAGCAAAATGTAGCATAATATTCATGAATCTGTGCTGAAAAATAATCCGCCTATCCCCTCCACAACGGATAAAGTTGGGCGATCGCTTGTAATTTGGGTGCTGCTTGCAGTCTTTTCGCTAGTTGCAGTTTGTCCGCAACTTTTAATTTCTCCTCGGTAGTGCGATCGCCGCCACCACCCAAAGCGGCTAGGCTTTCTTCCATAATTTCTAGGTCGGCTTTGGCTCTCGCGATGCCAATGATTAAGGCTGCGCCTATTTTTGTCTCGGTAATTGAGTCGGCATAGTCTTCACAGGCTTTTCGGGTAGCGATACCTTTTTGCTTCAATCCTTGCACCATTTGCATGAGTTCAGTCGTGGGCGGTTGTCCTGCTAGCATTTCAAAGATGCCCCGAATTTGTTTTCTGATTAGCTCAGGGTCTTCTAATCGTCGATCTGGCTCTGGTAACATCTCAGCGATCGCTTTGCAGATTGCGGTTGTACCGATTCCTGCAAGAAATTCATCGCCATTTAGTCGATTGCTAAATTGCTGAAAAGCTTCTAGCTCGGTCATTTGTTGGTGAATGGCAATCCAGATTTTATTTTCTGGCTTGATGTCATTGTCTGCATGTCGATTGGGCTGGCGATCGTAGAGGCGGTGATAGGTTTCATCGGTGAATGCGTCGAAGTTATAGATTTTTATCTCGCCTTCGCTGATTACTTCACATAGTCGCTCTGAGCCTTCTTTGAAATCTCGCGCACAAAGCTCTGTCCATTTCGGGACTACATATACTAATGGAGATTGCATATTTTAGTTTTGGTTATTGAATTGGGTGTTAAAGGGAGCATGTATCACGCTCCCTTTGCGGTTGTCTCTATGCCCCGTACAAAATCTCGCTGACTTTGGCTAGCAATGGTTTTTTCTTCGATTCGATTTCAAGCACGATTTGCTGGGCTTTCTTGGCTTTGTGTGGATACTGAGTAATCATGCTTTGCAAGCGATCGGTCATATGTCGCAGGTCGGACAAGACTCCTGTGCCTTGAGTTGCCCAGCTATGTTGATCTTCATGTGTGCCGAAAGTTGGACAGGTTCCTAGTTGGGCGATGGATTCGGTGATTGATATCAAGGTTTCCTGTGCTTGGATATTTAGGGGATTTCCGACCTTGGCGACGATCTTGGCGATCGCAGTCTTTTCTCTAGGATGATTCCAGATGACGTGGTTGAGAATCTCAAATGAGTCTTCGCTTACTTCTGTTTCTCCTTGTAAGAAGGCGTAAGCTCTCAAAATCATCACCATCTGCACATATTTTCTGGTGCTTGCCACAAAGTTTTCTTTCTTGAATTCCCGTTGCAGCTCGACCAGAGAATCGACTACTTGACCAGAGAATGGCAGTTTCTGCACTTGTGTCTGCATCTGCTCTAGTTCAGCTAAGCTCAGTACGGTTGTGACTTTTGGGGCGATCGCGTTACCTGTCTTGCGTAATAGCAATGTTCTTAGGTCTTCATCGCCCAAGTAATCGACCATGTACCGCAAACTTAACCGATCCCAAAATGCTCCGTCTTCTTCACCATCCAGTAATTCATTGGAGCAGCCAATCATGGTGATCAATGGTGACTGGAGTTTGATTTTGCCGTTTAGGAATTCGCGTTCGTTCATCAGTCCTAATGCTGAATTGCGAACAATGCTGTTAGCTTTGCCAATTTCATCCATTAGAGCTAAGTGCGCTTCAGGCAACATAGCTTCGGTATCGCGCACGAATTTACCTTTCTGTAATTCCGCAAGGTCTGGCGCTCCCAATACTTCTTCAGCAACGGTGGTTTTGGTCATCAGGTAATGAAAGAATGTCGTTCCTGATATTGCGTCTGAGACTGCCTTGGCAAGTTCAGTTTTGCCTGTGCCTGGTTGTCCTCCCAAAAAGACATGCATCTTGGCGAGAAGTCCCACCATAATCAGATCGATCGCTTCGCTGCGATCTAAGTACACTACTTTCAATTCTTCGCGCAGTTGTTGCAGTTTAACTGTAGGTGCTACTGATGGTGTGGTTGCTTTTACTTTGCCGTTGGTTTGCGCTATATCTGTGGCTATCATTTTGATTTTCTCTCTATTTTTAAAGAAGTTGTGAGGTTGCTTAGGAATAGCTGATTTGCTACTCCTAAGCTCTTCGCTAGAAGCCGATATCAAATAGGTTGTCTTCGATATCAGCTTCTGGGTCGGGATCTATACTGATTTCTTCCTGAAGTGTTTCTGCTTCTGGTTGTTGTTCAGGAATGGTAGGAAGATCGGTTGGTTTTACTTCAGCTTTTGTGGAAGCTGTGGTTGCCATTCCATTTAGGGCTTCTACACAACGTTGTTTTAGTTGGGCAAGTTTATCGGTCAGGGTGTCAGAGCGAAATTGTAATAGCTCTGAGAGCATCTTGGTTTTATCTTCTACTTCCCGATATACTCGTAGCTGGTTTTGCAGGGTGCTGCCTTTGGTTTCTGATGCTTTCTGCGGATCTAGCAGGTCGTCTAGGTAGCCTGACATGGCCTGTACTTCTTTCTCTAGGGATTGCCTCGCGATGATGTCCATGTCGCCGATTCCTGCGATCGGCATCCAGCGCATATAGTTCTCCCTATGGATTAGGGGCAGTAATTCCCGAAATGCTTTCAGTTCTGTTCTAAACCGACGGGCGACAAAGTATGTGCCGCCTTTTTCTCGAAATGGGACTCCAGACTTTTTGACAAATTCAGTCAGCATGGCGCGGATTTCTTTGCTGGTGATCTCTTGACTCCATGCATACCATTTGTCAAAGGTGGTTCTTGCCATGTCAATCAGTGATTCATGTTCGCTACTCCAGTCTTCTTGTTTCCAATTGGTTGATTCGTTGCTTTTGTCAAAACTATAGGATGCGAGTTGGCTATAGCGGAGCTTTTTGTCTTTCTCATTCTTATTCTCTAGGACAAATCCATAAACTAATACGCCGTTATTCGAGATTGGACGGATTAGGAGGTTTTGATTGCTCAACTGGGTTTTTGTTCTAGTGTGAGCGTTTTTGAAGGCGCTCAGTTTGTTGGGGCTTTCAGGCAAATAGCCGAAGTCTAGGTTGACTTGTTGGGCTGCTTGCTTAAGAGTTTGTTCGCTCAGTCGAGTTTCGGCACAAATTGACCATGCAATCAAGTCTCCTAAGTACTCGGCTCCTTTGTCGATCAGATCTTGCTGTGTAGCAATCATTGCTGTTGTATTCATTGTTTTAAATTTTGGCTGTTGGCTGTTAGCTATTAGCTATTAGCTGTTGGTTATTGGTTGGTTTTATTGAATGTTGATTGGCTAAAAGCTAAAAGCTAATAGCTAATCGCCTCTAAGCACTCTTCGGCTTTTTATGCCAATACTTGCGCTGACGGCGCGTTTGCCTGTGGATTTGCGGATGCTTTTCTTCGATGTGATGATGCTCTGGTTGGATGGCGATCGCTAATAGCAACAGCCCGCACAAGATACTTTTGGTTCTATGTAATGTCATATTTATTTCCATAAAAAAGTAGCCTCCCGATTGAAATCAGGAGGCTTTTGGGTGGTTAAAATCGTTACGAGTTTTAGGTGGGTTGATCCACGGCAAACTCGGCTTGCAGTCTTGATTTGTTGGCTTCGTAAGCTTGTTTTGCGGTCAGGAATGGATGGGCGATTACATAGGAGCTAAATCCACCATCGGTGCGGATAAAGCAGACTACAACTTGGTTTTCGGGTTTGTAGTCTCGAATCTGTCGCTTCTCATCCTTTTGGAATGGGTTTGGATATCCCGATTCTTTGGCGATACGCTCTGCTGTGGCTTGGCTTAGGTAGCAGCCATAGCTCTCGGAATTCAGCCATTTTTGATAGGGACTGATACCAATTTGTGATTCTTTTGATTTGCTGACATCGATGATGATCGCGCCTCTTCCTTCGCTTTCGTAGCCGTGCCATGCTACGGCTAGCAGTAGCTCTAGTAGAGTGTCAAGCGTCAATTACAGGATAGAGTCGCGCTAATTTAATCCGAGCATCTTCAGTAGTAAACTGCCAATTACATTTACAAACAAGAGCGTTTCTGCGGTTTTCCCAAGCAGCAACCTCAGATTTCAAAGTTTCTTTGTCAGGAATACGACGGTCAAGACATTGACGAGACAAAACACTCAATTCAATCTCGGCAATATTCAACCAACTGCCATGCTTAGGAGTGTAATGGAACTCAAACTTGTCGAGAATGCGCCGTGCCTCAGCAGGAGGAAATGCTTTATACAAGGAAGACTTAACGTGGGTATTCAGATTATCCTGAGTCAGCCTAATTTTTTTAGCGTTAAGATAATGTTCATCGGCTAAATACTTCATCTGATGAGCATAGTCAACTTGAGTGCGGTGGTCTGTCACTTCCACATGTCGCCAACCAGCTAAAGGCTCGAAGAACATAAATAGATTGCAAACACCCTGCCGTTCATATTCATGGTCATAACGTTCAGGCTGTCCCGCTTCTATCGGTAGCGGCTGTCTAGTTTCCGAAACCAATTGTTTGGAACTCTCATCAAAACAGACCACTGGGTAATCAGGGTCATAGGGTAGTTTATACAATTCTAGAACATCTTCCATCTGACACACAAATTCGGCATTATGCTCAGGTGGGATCACCCAACATTCCTTTAACCAAGGCTTAAGCTCGTTTTTTTTAGCACTTGCCTGACGCTTTCATGGGAAATACTGTCCACATAGCCTAATGACACCATCTTGTCTGCTAACAAGCGTAATGTCCAACGACTGCTTCCTTCTGGTGCTTCTGAACAAGCAACGGCGATTAAATGCGCTTCTATTTCTCCATCCAACTTTTTTGGGGAGTAAGTGCGCGGACGTGGATTCAATGCTGACTCTAATCCTTCTTCGACAAAGCGTTGACGCACTTGTTCGATGGTGCTAACGCTGGTATCAAGCGCTATACTTATCGCCTGATCTTTCCATCCTCCTTCTTCTCGGTTGATATCCGCTTTGAGCAGGATCTTGGCGTGATTTATTTTGGCGGCAGCGGCTTTTCCTGTTTTTGTCAGATCTTCTAAGCTCTTTTGCTCTTCTTTTGTCAGTGATACTATATATTTCTTGGCTGGCATATTTTCAACTATTAGATAACCCATTTATTATCGGTTAATTTGTTGTTGACTGTCCACTAGGTTTACGCGAATGAATTCTACATGGCTTTGCCGCGATTCACTGCCACTGGGTAGGTCGGATATGTTGTATTTCAGGCTCATTGTTTCGGGCTTTCTCCTCAAATTAATTTTCTACAAATCTCCTGCTAAGGATTTTTATAGGGATTGTAGTTTCTGAAAAATATTCCAGCTTTTTGGATAGAAAATTACATCTCAAAGCAATGGAATTTTGACGTTACTACAAATTTGTGTCAAACTCTAGGTATTATTTAATATTAGCTAAGTAATTGACACATTATAATGCTGCTAGAGCAATCTAAAAAAGAACAGGTGCTTGAGCTTATCCGTGAACTCGGTGTACTTAGACCACGAGATCTTGTGACCTATGGCATCCATCGGGAGTATCTACGCCGCCTCGAACAACAAGGCGAAATCGTGCGATCGGGGCGGGGGATTTACTTACTGCCTGATACTGATCTTTCTGAGCATTACACTATGGTCGAGGCTTGTAAACGGTTTCCTAATGCTGTTGTTTGCCTACTATCGGCGCTGCGTTTTCATAACATCACTACTCAAGCTCCTTTTGAGGTCTGGCTAGCGATTGATCGCAAAACTTGGTCACCAAAATCATCTATGCTTCCTCTCCGAATTGTTTATATGTCCGATCAAGCTTTTTCTTCTGGCATTGATAAGCATCAGATTGCTGGTGTCACTGTCCCAGTTTATAGCCCAGCTAAAACTGTTGCTGATTGTTTTAAGTATCGACACAAAATTGGATTGGATGTTGCTCTGGAAGCTCTCCGAGAATGCTGGCGAGAACGCGCGGCTACTCTTGATGAAATCTGGCATTTTGCCAAGATTTGTCGAGTTAGCAATGTCATCCGTCCTTATCTAGAGTCTCTAGTATGAGCGATAACCAATCGTTTGCTCTTGCTGCATCTATTCGCGATCGCCTCTTGAATATTGCTAGAGCTAACCAAGAAGATTTTCAAGGTGTTTTGATTCGCTATGCTATAGAGCGCTTACTTTATCGTGTCTATCAATCTCAGTATCGAGATAAGTTTGTTCTCAAAGGGGCGATGCTGTTCATACTATGGAGCCAAGAGCCTCACCGTGCTACTCAAGATCTCGATTTGCTCTGCTATGGCGATAATACTGTTACGCATCTAGAGCAGGTCTTTCGTGAAATATGTACAACTCAGGTTGAGGAGGATGCGCTTGAATTCCAATCTGCGACTGTTCAAGGTATCCAAATTAAGGAAGGTCAAGCTTATCAGGGAGTACGCATTAGGTTAAATGCGATCTTGATTGGTTCGAGAACTCGCATCTCTGTTCAGATTGATATTGGGTTTGGTGATTCCGTTTTCCCAGGCATACAGACCATTGAGTTTCCCACGATCTTAAAAAATTTTTCATCTCCTGTTCTCAAGAGCTATCAACGCGAAACAGTTATTGCGGAGAAATTTCAGGCAATGGTCACTCTCGGTATTGCCAATAGTCGTATGAAGGATTTTTACGATATCTGCTATCTTGCTCAGCATTTTTCTTTTGATGGTCAAGTCTTGAGCCAGTCTATTCAGGCTACTTTTGCCAGACGCTCAACTCCTATTCCTACGGGGATTCCTCTGGCTCTCAGTTCTGAGTTTTTTGAGGATGTGTCAAAGCAAAAACAATGGCAAGGTTTCCTGAAAAAGGGAAAACTTAAATTAGCATCTCAAGAGCTTTATGAGGTTGTTCGGATTTTACAGGTTTTCCTTATACCGCCTATGGAGGCGATCGCAGAAGGCGCTTCTTTTAATCGTATTTGGACTCCATCAGGTTTGTGGCAGCTAATTACTACGGAATCAAGCTGATTTGTTTGACTCTCATTAACATTACTTAACCTTTTAACCTGAAATGAAAACAACCACAAATCACTCTACTGAACTTCTCGCTTACTATCGCCAGATTAGTACGGAGATATTTAGTGTGGTTAATCAGAATGTGGATGATCGCTTAATAACTATTTGTCTTTGCTAAGGAACATATTCTTAAAAGCGATCGCCGATAACCTTTCGGAACTCAACATCGAAGTTAGTAGGAAGAAAGTGTAGGTTGGGTTGAACGAAGTGAAACCCAACAAATTAAGGTAAGATCAGCGATCGCACTTACTCCTTTCAAGAAAGATAGGAGTTAAGTGTTCAGGAATACCCTGTAGCCTGATTTGAACACACCCCAGTTTATATGCTTCTTTGAATGTACGCCCTGCTCCTAACGCTTGATAAAAACCAATAGCAAAAGCAATTGCGGCTTTGTCACCAATAGCTTGATTCATACCGATAACATAATCGATGTGTTTAACAATAGCAACTGCTTGAACTTCAGAGTAACAAGCGTTGAGAAATACACATTTAACTTGATTTGAAAATTGCTCAAATAAAGCTGCTACAGCATCAGGTGAAACCAGATGTACCTGTCCTATTTTATCCTCAAAACATAACTCACCACTAGCTAAACCATGTCCAGAAAAATGTACAATCTGTGGCTGCAAATCTAATAGTAATTGGCTAATGTCTATGGGTCGAACAGACATTCCTGGAACTAGTCTAAACCGCTCTCTTAATTTTGCCAGTTGAAGCTTATCATTAACTTCTCTAAATTCTTCTCCAAGTCTTAATCTTGAGGCATCAGATGGATCGGCTGATAACATTAAAACTGAGATTATGTCACTTAGATTTGCAGCAACTGTTGGAGTGGACATTCTATTTAGAATGAAATTCTCGTGATGAATTATCTTATTAAAGAGTGAAAGCTCTTCTATTTTATATCTGACAAATATGTTTTCCATGTCAGCCATACGGAAGTCAGTGCTAATTTCATGAAAACCCAAGATATTTTCTCTTTCCAAAATGTAGAAAAAACTTTTACAAGCTTTGGCTTCCTCATAGTGCAAATAGATTTCCCTTTCTCTAGATTCATAAATAAATTTTCTCAAATCAATCTTATCAAAAGTAGATTCAAAAATTGTTACTTCTTCATCTTTTTTTGGTGGCAGAGACTTCCACTCTCTTATATCTGTTAAATTACTCAACAAGCCTCTAAACAATAAATTTATCTTCTCAACATCTGTTGAGTTTATAGCTCCTTCCATCCGAGAATTCTTTAAGGATATCCCATCATCCTCTCGCAGAAAATCGTCAACCAATTGCTGAACGGAATTTAGATGTTTTTTGATTTCTGCGTTTGTTATGTCACCAGAAATCTTCAAATCCAACTTCTTTCCATTACTTGCTTCAATTTTAATGGAAATGGGAGTATCTTCTGAGGCAGTAATCTTACTTTTTCTCTCTTGTATATTTAGTATGAGGTTGACTATCTGGACAATTGCGATTACCCCACTAAAAGTAACTGAAAGCACAGGCAATACCTGCTCTGCTTCAATGCTATCTGTACGAAATTCAGAGATTTGAGTCTTGGCTAGAATTTCTTTTTCTCGAAAAATCTCTGTACTTGACGATTCGATTTTCTTTAATTCTTCGTATGAGCCAGAGATTTTCATAGAGGTCATTTTTGCGCTCTTCCTGTATCTAAGTGGGATAAGTAAAATTCTACTCACAAACATCAAAACATCACGACAAGCCTCAAGTCACACTGTTGAGCTTATCGATAGTGCGATCGCTGATCTTGTAGGTTGGGTTAAGGAACGCAACCCAATTGTGAGAAATTATAACCTCATAGATTCATGGGTTACTGGAAAGATCTTGCTTCTGCTTAAGTTTGCCTCCCACCTCCCACTCATATGCAATTCTTTTACAGGCATCCTCAGTGAAAAGCGGAGTTACCATTATTAAATCATACTCATCCAATTCCTCAAGAAAACGTTTAGTATTTGCATCAATAGGACATGTAGGTGGAAAAGAATCGCCCATAATAGCAAGATCTACACGTTCAATTATTTCGTCATGTAGATGATGATAGCTACGACGAACAATTTCTAGAAAACAAACATCAGGTAGCTGAACAATCTCTGCAATAACTATATCTGGCTTTAAATACTCACCATATTTTTGTTTAAGGTTTGGCAAGATTTCAACGCGATTAGAAAGTTTTATCTCTTGTACACCATGAGTAATAGCTTCTCCTTGCAGCGCTCGAATAGCTTCACGAACGGGAACTCTGAAGAACTCCCTGTTTGGACTAACGCGATAACCAGCAAATCGCTTATGCAATCGGCTCTCAACTAACTCACAATCGGAAACCAACTCATCATAAATCACAATAAAAGGAGTTGGTACTCCAGTACTAGATAACTGTTTTGCTCTAAGCTCAGAAGTTTGAGTAGTTAATCCAATTTTGACTTGATCAGGGAAAGATGGATTGAGCAAAATATAAACAAAACCTTCAGCCATAACCCTATGTTCAGTAAAAGCTAATTAACACAACTAGATACAAAAGATATCATTCGGTACATAAAATAGGGCATATCATACAGAAAAATTCTGCCTAAGATCCTGCTTTAGGGTAATTATACGGGATTTTTCTGCCTAATCATCTAAATAGGCAGATTAGGCAGAAGTTTTTAGGCAATATTTATTTAGAACAAAAAGATACAAAAAGATATTTTTATTTACATATATCAACGCGACCTTTTTAGTTACACATCGCGTTAAAAATAGAATCAGAAAGAATCGGAAATAAGAAAACCATGAAACTATATATGCCGATCGCCATTCACAGGAATTTCAATCTCAACAGTGCTAACAATCTGCGCGATTTGTTCCAGCCAGTTATCAGCGTCACCTGATACCCAATCCTCAAACTGTCTCGGCAACAATGCCTCCACGATCGCTGTTGATGGTGGTTCCAACTTTGCGACTACAGAATCACGTTGCCAAAATATCTCTCTTGAGTCAGTCAATTCCTCATCATCAAGATTAGGATCTTGATCGTCATTATCCACGGGTGCTTCGTTAGCAATTGCGTCAAACAGTTGCTTGAGAAACTCTAACCGATTTGCTTTTTCGTGGTATGTCTGAAGCTGATCGAACGGCTGACTGACTCGCTTTTGCAAGATCGGTAGTTCTTGCCGATCGCGTTCAAGAGTTTCTTGGGCTGTACTCAATTTGGCAGCGATCGCATTTCTCACCACATGCAAAAGAGAACTATGCGGATTGTGGCAATCAACATTAAATTCATAGCCTGAACTAATGCTCATACCAATCGAGCCATTCACCTCAGAGCCAAATCTACTCAGATACACGTTCAGTCCTGCAAATTGTCCGATTTGGATTTGAGTTAACCGATAGCTATCTCTCAGCTTTTGGAATTGTTCAGAAATATGATCGGCTATCAGTACGGCTTTATCCAACATCACACCGCGATCGCTGATGAATTGCTTCAGGTTGGCTTTAGCGACGGTGGTTAGGTCTGATTGAATATGTTGAATGTTGGCAGGATGGTTGGTATTTACCATGTCAGCTAGATACTGAATCTTGGATTTATCCCTAAACTGCGTATCGTTATAGGCTTGCAATTGCATTCCTAGTCCTTGCAATTCGGCTTCGAGGGTAGCACGTTCCATAATCAGTGGATCGCCCGATGCGATCGCTTTCATTTGGGCGGCGTTGAGGACAGTCTCATCAATGTCTTCGATGGTACGATGGGTGCGATCGCCCGACATCACCTGCGAAATCATCCTCTGCTTATTCTCAATCGCTTGCCATAGAAACAAATTACATCTATCTTCACCTTTTAAACTTTCGAGAGATAAGGCGATCGCTGTCAACATCATTAATCCTAATCCTGTCCGCCAGAGGATTTGCCAGATGAGGGGGAGAGAAGTCACTAACGATTAGCAGAAATTTCAGCAAGTAGTTGAATATGAGTTCTACCTAATTTTGGTGCAAGGATGATCGCAATAATATTTGCTCTTTGATATTTACCTGTCTCTATGTTGTTGGCACTGGTTTCTAAAGAAGTGATGAATGGCTACAAGGCTTATCCAGTAAGGATTTATGCTAATTGAGTAGCAATATCTGTGAAAAGCTTACCCAAAAAGGCTTTGAGTGACTCACCACTCTTTAACAGTTCAGTACCAACATTTTATATACAGATGAATAATCAATATACAGAACCTAGAGGATAAACGATATACAATGTCAACTCGCAAATTCATGCAGGACAAGGTTGTAAAAATGAAGAAGAAAGCCTCTCTCTAACAGCGAGTCTTGAATTTAACACTTGTCTACCTTCACCAGTGATTTGATAGTACTTCCGTCTAGCACCGCCTCGCTCTTCAGGTCGATCTTCTCCCCAATAAGAAGCAACAAAACCTTTGATTTCCATGCGATGTAGAGTTGGGTAGATAGAACCTTCTTTAATTTTTTTCTGTCCTTCGTGTGCTTTTTCCAAATACTTAATGATCTGCAAACCATACATATCATCTTGAGAACGCAATATAGTTAAAATGTCTTCTTCAAGAGCAGAGAGTTTGAAAATTAGTTGAGTTTCCATCTTTGTTTTCCTTAAATAGATCGTTGTTAGAAAGTAGAATTATTAAATCTGCTATTGGGCTTTCTTAGCGAGGCGAGCCTGTGTAAAGTACTCATCTGGATAAGGAAGCTAGCTGAATCCTCATTTGTCTTATTGATTGATATTGCTTATCTTTGTCTGCTTCGAGCTTTTGTATCTTCTGCCTGTTTTTTGTAATTTGTTGATTAATGCGTCGTTCTACTTCCATAAAACGACTGTTACGAGTTTCAAATTCTTGTCGTTTTTCAGCATAGACTGGTCCTTTGCCTGTTTTAAGAGTCCCATTTGTGCCTTCATTCTCTTCCCTAGATTCCTTATAGGCAACATCTCTCCTTTGTTGTTCAGCTTTTAATTCAGTTTCTAGTTTTTGATTTTCTTGTTCTAGTAGTAGGACAAATTTTTCGTGTGCTTTGATCGCTGCAATTGTATTTTCTTCAGCGATTTGTCTCGCAATCGCTGATTGAAAAATTTTGGTTTCAAGTGGCATGGTGATTACAAGTGCAATAAATGCTGCCTTCAGAATTCTTACTAAAGCATTCATAAACTGTTGCCAGTTGCGCCCTTTTTCCTTACGAGTCGTTGAGACAATGGAGCGATCTAGAGTGAAAATCATCAGAGCATAAACTAGACCGATCGCAATAGCTATCTCTCTCGATTTGAAAATTGTGTAAAGGGCATAGCTACCACTTATAAAAGCTAAAAATGCTGTAAACAGAATAAAAGTACAGAATAAAAGAAATTTCATGCTAATTTTTCTCCAATATTTTTTGCAGTCAACGATTTAATTGATTTATATTGAAACTCTAATTCGTGGTAAGGAAGTAACCATCTCGCTTATTCAGTCACCGTAGTTTCAGAATAGACTAAATCATATACAAACTTACTTCTATAGCGAATCATACAAGCAACTACTGCACCAAGTTTTGATCGCTGATGGATGATCGCGTTAACTAATGAAATATTAAAATCTTTCACTCTTGACATTCCAATTTGATAAACTCGATTAAGAGACCGACTAACATGATGACATCTATTTACAAAACTGACCAAACCAGAACAGTCTTGACGTTGTTTTTTGTGTTTAGACTGTTGTTCAAAGGGAATATTTAGAACTCTCAAATCATCATTTAGATTGGTTACGCTCCATGCCGTACCTCTACCTCTCGAATCACATGGAGTCCATACATTAGTCCTTGAATTGACACCATAATGAAAATTGAGACAGTATTTAGTAGTTCTATTCTGCAACATTGTGTAGTTAGCAACACTAATTATTGTACTTCTTATTCTATCGAAATTTTGATCTGAATCACTTTTGCACAAAGACCAATTGATCATTTCAGGATTGGTGTCATAGCGACGAAGGTTGTTATTTGTATTCAGATGTCCACTATTGTAGCAGTTAGATCCAGTGAAACAACTTCCATCTCGATTCGCCTCTCTCACAATAAAGTAAGTATTGTCATTTCGGATTGAGGTTATCTTATCGACAATTCCCATATGTCCAAAATTACAGTCAGTATAAATTGCATCACATTGAGGATTACATTTCCAACCGAATCCAATATTTCTATAGATATCCTTCGCATTACTCAAGATGCTAGTAACACCAAAGCAATTTTTGACATAACCAGTACATTGGCAACAGTCAGCAGCTACGCTAGGACGAGAAAAGCAAGCAGAAGTAGAAGAAAGTAACAATGTCATTCTGCGGCGATAATTTGCGGCGTTGCATATGTATATGTTCATAATGATGTTCAAATATAAAAGATTGAAATCCTCAACTGACAAGGGTTTTAGTCCACAATCATTATCTATTGACGTTTGCTTATTCTGAATATACGCAAGGCGAGAATTTGTCCTGTTGTTAAATCTTGGCATGTTTTTTTTTGTTGGAATTTATATTAGTCAAACTTAATCTAGGTAAGTATGTTTTGTCAAGTACTTGACAAAAATAGTATACATTGATAGTTTACAATATATTCTCTAATAAAAAATATTATGGTTGAAAGTTTTATTGTCTGGTCACTCCAAATCCTCACAACACTTGTGGATAAATTAATGTATTTGGTGCTGTACCGTTTTGGTAAATATGCTTTTTCGGCAATTCGTAGGATTGTCAGATATCTCGACTCCCATAAAAATCCTTTGCTCAAAGGTAATAATCATATCGAACACGAAACTCGTCTCAATGTCCTCATCCAAAAAATGGATGAAGAAATAGAAGAACTCTTAGGCGACAAACGCCAAAGTATCAACGAGTTAATCCAGTCGGGGGCTACGTCACAGGAAATTACTCGGAAACACTTCGACTATTGCTTGGCAATAATCGGGGTGTTTTTTGTTCATGCTGTTAATATTTGCATTTACGCGAAAAGCACCACCAAGATTCAGAGCAATTCACCAAAGCGTAAACGTAAGCCTTAACTGAAGGATTCAAGAAAAAAGGGGGCAACTTAGCCTCCTTTTTTCTTGACTTTAGTGTGGTAATTTTTCTGTCGAATCGCCGCTAGGCTACTTCTGGCTCCTTGAACCATTGATTAATCATGATTGGCTCTTGGTTAACGGTATGCTTACCTGATGGGGATGTCTTGACCCAACTAGGATATTTGTAATCCTTTGCAGTTGTTAGCTTTCGTTCCGCTTCGGTTAATTTACGGAAAAGAAGAATATCGGCTACAACCGCCGTATTGGAGAATCGTTTAAAGGCGATATCTGGCAACCGTATTGCGGTGACTAATTCTAACTTTTCGGCTAGATGTCTCCTGAAACCTGTGCCAAGCGAGTCAAGGGTAAAACAACTGGAAATCAGACACAGCAAGCCATTCTCGCGCACTAGATCGGTACATTTAGCAAAAAAATAGTTATGCACGCTCAGATTCAGGTGGGCATATCGGGAATCAAACAGCTTGTAATTGCCAAAGGGGACATTGCCGATCGCTAAGTCAAAGCTGCTATCTGATAGGCTGACTTTCTCAAAACCTTGAGCATAAATCTGAGCTTCTGGATAAAGCAATCTTGCGATTTGGGCAAAGGTGGGATCTAGCTCTACGCCTACCCATTGCGATCTGATTCTCATATTCTGAGGCTGGCAACCCATAAAGGATAGGGTGTTGCAAGCAGGTTCAAGGATCGATCCACCTGTAAATCCAATCGCAGCGAGTAAGTCCCACATGACGCGGATGACTTCAAAACTGGTTTGGTAGGCGGTGGCGGTGGCTGATTTGGCGGCTTGGATTTCGGCAGTTGTGAGCAGTTGGCAAAGTCTTTCATAGCATCGGTACTGCCATGTGTTTCCTTGATGGTTCGCTCCCACCCAGATATCGGTGAGAGTTCCCCATCCCGATGCTTTGGCTAGTTCTATTTGCTGGTCAGGTTCGCCGATTTGGATGGATTTTGATAGGGCGATCGCCTCTACTGTTGCTTCGGCTTTTATTCGTAGAGAACTATCAAAATGCTCTTCGATTTCTGGGGTAATTTCAAACATGATTTTCGCAACCAAATTTTTTCTCTAGCAATGGCGCTAGCCATAAAAAACAAGTTGCATGGCGCTAGAACCATGCAACTTGTTTTTATTTCCCACTACTAGACCAGCAATGGATAGCCCGTCGATGTGGATCGGGGATTGCACAATGTGGATGCTTGCAATCAAATGTCACTACTTCTCCGCCTGTAAGAGTAATCCATTGTTCTTTTTCTTCAGAATCTGGTGAATAAGTTCCGCTTCTTTCTCTCATACCAAAAGAGCATTTGCCTAAATTAATTGTGCTAGCCAGAGCTTTTGCATAGGATGCGTCTCTATGCCAATTAATTCCGCTTGCTTGTTCTCCTGAGTAGGTAACAAGAATAAAGTCAACCTTGAAAGGCATTATTAGTTCGCAAAACTTGGTTATTCTGGCATCTTGATATGCCTTTTTTGCTGTTTTTAAAGTATCTTGAGTTGCGAATAATTGCGGCTCTACTCCAATCCACTGAATCTTTCGATTTCTCGCATAGTTGCTTTTATCTTCTTTCATCGGAATTGTTTGCAAATGTGTAATGATTTGAGAAATGACGCTGGGAGACAAATTTTTGATTATTTTCATGGGAATCGCTATGTAATATCGCGAACCTTTGACGCGATAGCGTAATTTGAGAAAAATTTTGTTTTAAAAATTTTATCTTTTGGTTTTCAATACTAAAAAAAGGCAAGACTTTAGCTGTCCTGCCCTTTGCTCGTATTGGCGAAAAAATCCTTTAGTTAGCTTTGCCTTTGGTTTTTAGCCAATCACTTAGGTCGGCGATCGTCTCTAAGTCAAATAATGCTTCAGCTAGATTTTCTAGTTGTTTTGCCGATAGTTTATTTACCTTGCCCCGCAAACTTGGGCTAATCTGTCCAAACTTACGATTGAGCAGACGCAGTAGCATCGTAGCTTGCCCCTTTATCAGTCCGCGCTGCTCACCTAGCTGTAACCCGCGCTGCTCACCACGCTGTTCGCCTTCTTCTCTTGCCTCTTGATATACACGAGTCTGCTTTAAATCGCTGTATGTAAACATTGCCTCAATCTCCTGACGATTTAGTTTTGGAAATTTATAAACCAATACAGTCTCTATTAATTCTAATACCTGCTCTTGAATTTCGGGATCGTTTTCTTGCTCAATTTTATCGCCCAATCGTCTAGCCATAGTTACGGCTTGACTTTCAGTAGACAAGATTAGCTGAATAATATTGATCGCAAAGGAGTCCGTCTCCCGATCTACCAAGTCTTCCAAGTACACTCTGAGTATCCTCTGGCAGTTGAGCATCTCCTGCACATGGCTTCTTGGCTCTGGCTCATAGCTACGCCTCGCAAAGATGGCGATCGCTTTCCAATCTTGCTCAGGACGAGATTGATTCAGGTATAGATATATTTCCGATAAGTACTCCCAGTAAAAGTCTTCCTTTTGCTGAAATTGCACTTCTATTAAATATATCGGTTTGTCTTTCGCTTTTGGGATAAATATTCCATCAAAGCGAAAGGCTTTCTCTTTCACTTCCACTGAGCTAAATTCATAGCCCTCTGCTTCCGAGATCGGGCGTTCGATTAGCTCAAATAGCAAGCTGTGAAAGGCGTTAAATAATTGATAGAAAAGCGTGTCAGTCCTCATAATTACTTAGCCTAGCAAAGTTTTGACCTTGTGCAAATTGTTTTTCATTATTTTATTTTTTTAAAGAATAGATAATGAGAGAATAAAGCGATCGCTCTATCCTCTCTAATTTCTAGGCTGCTACGAGTTCGCAAACTATGGTCTTTTGTTGTGTAGTCAGGGATGCAATATATTCACCGACTATGACTTTGGCGGAGTCCTTGGCGACTAGTCCTAAAAGGTATGGCTTTTTCCTGCTATTTCTCACGACTTCAATTTGATATCTACCATCCTGCTCGCGTTGAGATACAACAATGGAAATACAGGCGTGTTCTCCATTGCCTGTCCATTTAGTTGATGCGAGTTCTCCATACTGCGCTCCGACTACTTGCAGTCGCATGAGCTGGTTCTCATGGAGGCGATCGCATACTTCGGGCAGAAACATATTGAAGACAACGCTTGCAGTACCATGATCGCCGTTATGACTGGCTTGCCACATGGCGGCACTACAGGTTTGGGCGGTTTTCTCGCTTTTGTTCCGTAGTTTCTCGCCTAAGCCTTTTGCCCATTCCACGGCGGCGCGGAGGATTTTCTTCCGTGATTCCCGATCGCTTGATAGTTTCATTGCTTCCCTAATCTTGCTGGTATATTCATCGCGGCGGGCGATCGCTCTTTTGTAGAGAATCTCGCTTGGTTTGACAAATAGTTCGCGAAATTCGAGCAGGGTGCGCTCATGTAAATCTACAGGTTGCCAGATTGCATTCACGGATTGAATCAGGAAGGAAATCGGATCGCTGTATTCTCCATTGGCTACCAAGGTTCGGGCGGGCATTTTGCATCTCTGTTTGGAGTCGTAGTAGCTGCCATATACACCTTGCTTCTTGCGATCGATTAGCCAATCCAGTTTTGGTAGGCTTTTGCCGACTTCATCTAGAAAGGTTTGGTCGTGGCTGAGGTCAGATTTGAGCCGATCTACAGCAACTTGCACTTCTTGGGCTAAGCCTGCAATGTATTGATGATTGCCTGTTGCCCATGCGGTAGCTAGGTAATAGGTAATCAGTCCAATTTGGTTTTCGGTCGATCTGAGCGCAACTTCGGCTAATGTGCCTTGCACTGCTACTTTGTCGGGTTTATAGGTGGTGGGCTTGATGTGGTGTTGACGGATTTCTTTGGCGATTTCAGGTAGTTTCTTGACTGATTTGACACAGAAGGTATCACCGTCAAAGTCCATGCCACAGTAGTCACGCGCTTCGTCTGGGTTCACATACATGGTTCCCTGTTGGTTGAGTCCTTTGATGTGCTTGTTTGTCCAGATTTGCAAGTCGTTGCGATCGCGGATGGGATAACGAAATCCGACATATTCGCCTTGTGGCAGTTCAGGGATGCACATTTCCAGTTTTCCTAATTCTGGGCAGGGTTGTGCCATGAAGCTAGAAAAGTTGATACCGCCACTGGTAGCAAGGGTTAACCACCGTCTTCTTACTAGGTCTTCAATCTTTCTCACCACATAGGGATGTTCTAGCAGTTGTCCATAGATGTCATGTTTGAGGATTTCCGATAGGATTTTGCCATCGGCTTCTTCTTCGCGTTCTTCTTCAGGTTCGTCTACTTTCACCCATTGTTCGGTTTGCACTAGTTGGCAGAGTTGTTTGACATCAGATTGGGCTGCTACTAATGTTTCGGCTTTGAGTTGGGTGATTGGTAAGACATCATGGGCGATCGCCTGTTGGCTGAACCATTGCCAAACGGTATAGGAGGTCTTGACGCTGCGCTTTTGGGCGAAGTTGACGATTCCTAGTTTCAGGCTGGCTACTTGTTGGATTCCTAATGTCGGTTTATGTCCTTTAAAACATGATAAGGGCATTACTAAGTCCACTCCTTGGGGTAGGTTTAGTTCTACTTGCAATGTCCCTTTGGCTACCCATGCGTTGGTTATTCCTGCCCGAAATTGGAATGGTTTATTCGCTGGGATTGTAAAGTCTTCGCTTTGGCGAAGTTGATTTAACAATTCATGGCTGATTTTGATCTTGGTATGATACAATTACGCACTGACTAAAAAAGAAAATATAAAAAGAAAATATAAATTCAAACCAAAATATGTCTGATTTGATAAGTAAAGAGCAAACAATACAAGAAATCGAAGGTTTAATTTCTGCTTTCAAAAGCCAGATAGACTATTATAGAACTTCAAAATATAAAGAAGCACAGCTACGGATCGATTTTATCAATCCTTTATTAAAAGCTCTGGGGTGGGGTGTTGACAATAAAATAGGCAAATCTCAAATTTATAGAGATGTCGTTCAAGAAGAATCAATTGATGTAGAGAATGCGGGATCAACAACAAAAAAGAGTCCAGACTATACATTAAGAATTGAGGGGAGCCGAAAACTATTTATAGAAGCCAAACAAGTATCTATAAATATTGAAAAATCAAAAGAGGCTGCATTCCAAACTAAACGTTATGGATGGAGTGCAAACTTAGGGATCTCAATCCTTACTAATTTTGAAACTCTAGTTGTTTATGATTGTCGTGATAAACCGTCATTAGAAGATGCTCCTACTGTAAGTAGACACAAAGTATTTTATTTTGAAGAATACATTTCTAGATTTGACGAATTGATAGAATTACTGGGATTTGAATCTATCAACTCAGGATATATTGACAAATATTTCGCTTTATCTGAGCAAGATACCACTCCATTTGATAGCTATTTTCTCTCACAAATTGAAAGTTGGAGAAAGAGTCTAGCTACTAGCATTCAAGAAAGTAATCAGAACAACAATCAAATCGATGAAGAAAGCATAAATTTCTTAGTTCAACGTCTATTGAATCGAATAATATTTTTAAGGATTTGTGAAGATAGAGAAATTGAAAAATATGAAACACTAAAAGAAATTTCAAATTACGATGAGTTAAAAACTATTTTTAGAGAATCAGACAAGAAATACAATTCAGGTTTGTTTGATTTTATTGAAGATAACCTATCGTTAAATATTAATCTTAACGAAGAAACTTTGCTAAATATTTTCCGAGAACTATATTATCCAATTAGTCCATATGATTTTTCAGTAGTAGATCCTCTGATACTCAGTCAAATTTACGAGCAATATTTAGGAAGTAGAATTGCTATTTCAGATGTTCTAGAAGTAAGTATTATTCAAGAACCTGAAGTCGTTGAATATGGAGTAGTGCCTACGCCGAAGCTAGTGGCAAAGCAGATAGTTTCAGAAACTTTAGAAAAACTGTTAAATGACAAGTCATTAGAACAAATTAAAGAGCTGAAAATAGCTGATATTTGTTGTGGTTCTGGTACGTTTTTAATTGCTTTGTATGACTATTTAATTAAGGAACATACCAATCTACTGATAGAGAATGGAATTACAAATCTAAGCTTAAGCGAAAAGCGAGAAATATTAACTGAGAATATTTTTGGTGTTGATATTAACCCCTATGCTGTAGAAGTCACTCGTTTTAGTTTGTTATTAAGACTGCTTGAGCATGAAAATGCTGCAACTGTTGCTGATTATCTTCAAACACACAAAGTAAAAGTTCTACCAAACCTCAGTGAAAACATTAAATGTGGTAACTCATTAGTGGATGATCACTTTTACGATTATGATGAGTCTGCTATTGACAATAATGATTTACTCTATAAGATAAAACCATTTAACTGGGAAGATGAGTTCAGTTTTTTTAGGGATAAGCAAGGATTTGATGCAATCATCGGGAACCCTCCTTATGTACGAATCCAAAACTTAGTAAAATACTTTAAGGAAGAAATAGATTATTACAGAAGTTCCGAATCACCTTATTCCGTATCAAAGAAAGATAACTTTGATAAGTACTATCTTTTTGTTGAAAGAGCCATTACATTAATTAACCCTCATGGAGTTGTTGGATATATTGTTCCCCACAAGTTTTTCATTGTAAAAGGAGGTAAGAAATTAAGAGCATCAATCACCAACCAATGCGGTATCGTCAAGATAATACATTTTGGCACAACACAAGTTTTTCCAAAAAGACAGACATACACAGCAATAGTTGTCATTACCAAACAAAAAGGGGGGGAACTAATTTTCAAAAGAGTATCAGAACTTAGGAATGAGTCTTCTTTTGATAATATAAGTACTATTAAGTATAACCAAAACAAATATTCAGATACCCCTTGGATATTTTTAACACAAGAAGCAGAAGCACTCTTTAATAGGGTAAAAACTCAAAATACAACAACTTTAAATGAAATAGCTGATATCCCTGTTGGACTTCAAACTAGTGCTGATAATATTTATATTCTCCATCCAACTACAGAAGATACAAATACAGTAACAATTGATGATAACGGGAACACATGGGAGATTGAGAAAGAAATACTTTTACCATGTCTCTATGATGTCCGATTAGACTTATTTGATACTCCAATTGCTAATTCTTACATTATCTTTCCATATAGAATAGACGAAGATCAAGCTTTAATTTATTCTGAGCAAGAAATGAGCCAACAATTCCCGCTTTGTTGGAAATACCTTAGTCACCACAAAACAAAACTTTCGGCACGAAGTTTTAATGATTCTAGAAATATTCAATGGTATCAGTATGGGAGAAGCCAAAGTTTAACAAGGTTCCATAATACAGATAAGCTGATTTGGAAAGTACTATCTCAAGAGGCTAGTTATACCTATGACAACTCAAACCTTCAATTCACTGGTGGTGGCAATGGACCATATTATTCTCTAGTTTCCAAAGGTGAATACTCGCTATTTTACATCTTGGCAATTCTATCTCATCCACTAATTGAAGCTATAGTAAAATCTGGAGCAAGTGAGTTTCGAGGTGATTTTTATTCTCATGGGAAACAGTTTATTGAGAATATACCTATACGAGTAATAGATTTTAGTTCTAACGATGATCTGACAATATATAACAAATTGATCAAAGAGACTAAAGAAATCATAAAAACCCGAAAAGACATTCAAACAACCAATATTTCCTCCAAACAATCTGTTCTAGAAAGGAAATATACTAGGCTTAGAAAATCTCAAATAGATGCAATTAATTTGTTGTATAACATTTCATCGGAGGAAGTTTTATCAGTTCAAGGAGATAAATTATTCTTTGCTGAGTTAGATAAAGAAGATCAAGATTAATATGACTGAAATAACGGAAAAAATAGACAATCAAAAATTAACAGGTGGTTACTATACTCCTCCTGAAATAGCTAAGTTTATTTGCGACTGGGCTATTACTTCTAATACAAATACAGTATTGGAACCTAGCTGTGGAGATGGTAATTTTATTGAGGCTTGTATAAATCGATTCAAAGAAATTGGTTTGCATCAAGACAACTTATACGGACATATTAAAGGTATCGAATTAATCAAGAATGTAGCAATTAAAGCTAGTTTAAGAGCTTCTAATTTAGGACTCAACTCTGACTCTATAGTTAATTCTGATTTTTTTTATTATATATCGAATAATGAAAAGGAAACTTTTGATGTAGTGGTTGGTAATCCTCCATTTATCAGATATCAAGACTTCCCAGAAATTCATAGAAAATTAGCGATCAAAATGATGGAAGATTTAGGTCTACATCCTAATAAACTAACAAATATTTGGTTGCCTTTTTTAGTGATATCGTCTTCAATTTTATCTGAGAATGGCAAGTTGGGAATGGTAATTCCAGCAGAGTTATTTTCGGTAAAATATGCAGCAGAAACTAGAATATTTCTATCTAACTTTTTTAAACGAATTACAATTGCTACTTTCAAAAAGCTAGTGTTCTCGGGTATTCAGCAAGAAGTCGTCTTGTTATTATGTGAGAAATCAGTCAAAGATAATGAAGGAATTAGAGTTATTGAATTTGAAAAACTTGAAGACATGGTGAATTTTAATTTCACTAAAATCAACAATATAAAAGCTAAGACAATCGATCATACTTCAGAAAAGTGGACTAAATATTTCCTTGATAATAAAGAAATTAATTTATTGAGAAGAATCAAAAAGGAAAATAATATACGTCTTTGTGGGGAGATCATGAGCGTTGATGTAGGCATCGTGACAGGTTGCAATGATTTTTTTATGCTTAATCAATCTGATATCGAGAAATGGAATCTTCAACCTTATATTCAAAAAGTTGTGAGTAGATCCAATCAGTTGAAAGGGATTAGTTTTACTGATAATGATTTTGCGACTAATAGCTCAAATGATCTAAACACATACTTATTCATTCCACCAAACGTTGATTTCAAAGAGCTTCCTGAAGTATGTAAGCAGTATATTAAATATGGAGAAGAAAAAGGCTATCACACAGGCTATAAGTGTAGAAACAGAAAAAAATGGTATATTACGCCTTCTCTTTGGAATTGTGATGCCTTTGCATTAAGGCAAGTAAATGATCACCCAAAATTAATTCTAAATTTAACTGAAAGTTCTTCAACAGACACAATACATAGGATTAAGTTTCTTTCCCAGCATAATCCTCAAGATATCATGATGTCTTTTTTCAATTCTTTAAGTTTTGCCTTTTCAGAAATTACTGGAAGAAGCTACGGAGGTGGAGTGATGACCTTTGAACCTACTGAAATAGAAGAAATCCCTCTCCCTATTTGTGATGAAATAAGTCTTGATTTTGACGAAATTGATAAACTTATAAGAGAAAAAAGAACAGATGAAGTTTTGGATCTAATTGACAGATACATTTTGATTGAAAAATATGGATTTAGTCAGAATGAGGTCACACTTTTAAGAAATATATGGAGAAAGCTATCAAATAGGAGAATTAATAGAAAGAAGGGATAAAACTGGGAAAAGTTGCAGTCCAAGTCGATTACTAATGGCAACTTCAGATCCATCGGGTAGTCATGTAAAACTGGCTTCGCCTTCTTCCTGAATTGTTATAATTTTAATGACACTTTGCTACTACTCCCCAATGCCATGTCAACCATCAGTATTCATCAACTAGAACCAGACATTGCCCAACAGCTAGAACAACGCGCCGCCCAACATGGACGCACCATCGAGCTTGAAATTAAAGCAATTCTCAAAAGCGTATTAGCACCAAAAAAGCCAAGCAATATTGACCTCGCCACCGCCATTAATAAACGCTTTGCAGATTGTGGAGACTTTGAAATCCCCGAAATTCCTAGAGAACCCATGCGAGTATATTGGTTTTGACTTAGGCGTGGAATTGTTACTGAATCTGTAAAGTAAATTCTTGTATTTCTCTATTGCCAGTAGAATAATAGCTAACACTACTATCCGCAATCCTCACCACCTTTCCCATCCGCTTTGCTTTTACATTAAACTCAGGGTGACGCAACAGATTTCGGAGTAGAAGAGAGATTTCGGAAGCACGCGAATCTGGCAAATTAAAACAGACTATACAAAAATACTCACTTATCGCTACCTTTCGCCAAAAATCCCGCTCATTGATCGTGATAAAAGTAGGCTGCGCTTCCTTTCGCAACAACATAGGAATCGCTTCATCTTTAATAATCGAATTAGGGCGCAAGTCCGTAATAAAGCAAACATTACCCTGATACCATTTGCCGATCGCCTGTTCCAGATTCGCTCCTAAAAGCTGTTCATCAAGGACAATCATGCTGCACTCAAAATAGGAAGACTCTCAAGAAAATGGGTTGTCACAACTTGAATCGCTTCAGCGATCGCCTCACGCGAAACCCTTCCCCGAAAACCAAGCACAATATTTTCAACATTCTCACCCTTAGCTAATCGCTCCATCACACCCGCAATCTCAATGCGAGTGTACTTAAAAGTTGGGCGATCGCCACAAACCCCCATAGCCCGAACAACATACTGCCCTAGCGGATAATAGCTATAGGATTCGCCATTAATTATTTCAGTGACAAGCGATCTCATATAAACTTTTTCATCCAAAGATTTTAAAACAGTCATCTGTCAAACCAATAATAAACTTTCTTCTTGCCAATACCAAAGCCATATCTTTGTAATTATATCACGACAAAATCGCACCCAATTCAAATGGATTTTACGCACATCCGTAAATTTTAAAGCAGCCAAGCGATTTAAATCAAATTTCGGTCATACGCCTCACTACCTTTGCCCTTGTCTCCCCATTTGGTTTTCAGCAATAACTTTAAGAGCGCGATCTACATTCTGAGCATCTTTCACAGTCACCCGACTCTGAGCAATTTCTAAACCTTTTTGCACCAGCAATGGCACATATTCGATATTTCCTTGCTTCAAAGCTTTTGTATCTAAAGTCAACGTATCTGTAGACTGCTCCCACGTTGCCCTATATTTACCTTCATTCCCTTTGCGCTCAAACACAAGATTCCCATTTTGAGATCCCACATATTCACTCGGAGTAGCCAATACTTCCCGCCACTGTGACGCAATGTGCTGACTCAGTAACTGACCATCCTTAGACATCGCTTGCTGTGATTTTTCGGATATGCTCTCACCAGCAATAATTTCTTGGATACGATCTACATATTTCTCGCTCTTACCCAGATATTGAGCAGTTTCTCTCCATGCTTCTAGTTTCTGAATATCAGCAACAATAGAATTTGTTGTTCTCTCGATGATAGGAAATGGCACAATTTTACCATCGACATAATCTCCCAATGGCTGAAAGTGCATTCCCCATGTATTGCGATGTCCTTGGAATGTCAGTAATTCCTTAGCCCCATGCTTTTCCATACCCACCCATTGTTTCTGATATTCCCCATCAGTCAACATTTCCTGTGAGATTTTGTATTGTTTTCCCACTTGAAAAGCGACTTTCTGCTCTCCTGCATAGGCGATCGCGATATCTCCTTCCTTAAAGTTATAGGCAGCATAGGGTTCAAATCGCCGCGTGGTGTGAGATCTCCCATGTCCGCGCATTGCTTCAATACAACTATCCACGGGCAATCGATTCACTTCTCCATGCATCTTCAGAGGATAAACCATCTGAATCGGTTTACCCATTATTTCTATTGATTTTTCTAACTTTTCTCTTTGGATAGAAGTGACGATACTAACTTCAGGAATTGTTCTATCTTGATTTTCAGATTGGATTTCTAGGCAATCGCTGGTTTGAGGTATAGCTGGAATCGGAGCCGATGTAATTGCTTCGCGATCTCTAACAGGATCGTATCGCACTCCCATCGCGGCGAGATTCTTCCACGTTAACTCAACTAAACTAGCCTTGACTGCTTGCCCTTCATAAAGATAGGTAATTCCATTAATCCTACCGCCAGACTGCACTTGAGCTTTAATACCAACCTTTTCGGCAGCTAGTTTTTCCACAAATTCGGTCATGGTCGGTTGGTTCTCAGATGCTTTAGCGATCGCTTGTTTCAGTGCAGGAATAATTGCATCAAGATTGACCGCTTTCTGTACTCGCTCTGGTGACAGTCCATGCCATATTTCTGGCAGTTTGAGGGAATTGGGATCGAGTACGATGTCAGCATCTTTCTTCGTCGCCGAAAAGTTGATATTTGCTGTAAACTGCGTACCGATTGGCATATAGGCTGCATCGCTGTGCAGTACACCCATATTTTTCCAGCGATCGCCTTCTTGTACCTGTAGCACCCGCTTATCATAAATCGGACTGTCGGGGTTAGATTCTATACCCAGTCTGCATACTGCACCTTCACCCTGGGGCAATTGTTTATCTTTCAGTTCATTGGTTTCATACTGCAAGCCAATTATTGTGATTTTATCAACCCGTAGTTCTTGCAGTCGCGTGGTCACTACCTCAGTAAACATCTTGCCCGCGATCGCTCGATTATTGTTGTGCCACAACGCCGAAGCTCTGCTTTCTCGCTCTGGTTCTGGAATCGCATCACGCTGCACTTCTAAATACTTTTCCGCATCGGCAAACTTGTCGTCTATGTCGTTTCTGGATATTCCTAATTTGAACTCAAGTTTTAGATTGGCAAACATTTTGCCCGTTTCTAGGGTTTTGCCATAGGCTGCAATGGAAGCGGGCGATATCAGCCCGATGTCCACCTTATTTTCTTGGTCAATAATCGCGACAGCTTTGTATGGATATAGCTTTTCAGTTTTCCAATCTTTGTTTTTGGCAACCTGAATATCGACACTAGCTCCTATCCTTGCCATTTCCCAAATTGGTGAATCACCATCAGGATTGGTGCTAATCAGGCTAACAATTTCGATGGTGTTGCCTTTAGCGGATGTGGCGGTTAGGGCGATGCCTTCTTCATGTTCTAGTCGGCTGCGACTGGCGACTGCATCCGAAATTAGGGCATTGTATTGGGTTGACACGCTCTTTGCCCATTCAGTCTGAGCAGGTGTATGGCTGTCTTTGGGGAAAATATGGTCAAAGCGGTTGTAGTTGCGATCGCCAATCAGACTATATTCTTGATAAATCTGGTTAGCTTGCTCTACCATCCATCCGACAGGATCTTGAGTATTGGTCTTGATGCCCTCAGCACCAATGTAGGCATAGGTGTTGTCTTTGCCCTTAATCCATTCTACTTCTTTGTATTTGGCAACTTTTTGACAGAATTGATATTCATCTTCATTGACTTTTCTAGCGCTTTTGGGCGTGTCAACAGCGCGTTGTAAGTTCACCGCCGCCAGACTTTCTAGATGCCAAATCAGTCTCTCTGTCTGCGTTAAACCTGTTGCTACAGCTTTTTCTCTTTCAGGCTCAGGTAGTTTCGATATGGCAGTAGAAGTCTCGCTGATTTCTACTATCTTATCTCTCCATTCATCATTGAGAATGCGAAAGGGCTTCTTGATGTCATTATCTTCAGCAAGTAGTTTTTTGAAGTGTGTACCAATGTTCTGCAAATATGCTGACTTTTCAACATTAGGAAGATACTGGGTTTCCCATCGTAAGGCTTCTAGCCGCATTCCTAAATTGGCAACTCGACCTGTGGGATTGTCAGCAGCATTGACGGCGGCGCTAGCAAGGTTGACAAATCCATGTTCTAGATCGCGGGGAATCTTCTTTTCTTTTTCGACTTGAATAGGTTTGTTCTCTGGCAGATTTTTGTCGATGATTTCTTGGATTAGGGTTGGATACTGCTCAATGATTTTCTGAGAACTGGCTTCCTGTAGAGTGGTTAGTTGACTGGGAATGATCCCCACGCGATCGCCGTCGAAGTCGATAACCAGTCGTTTCGCATCATTTGGATTGAGGTAGCAGACTCCTCTCTGCATATAGGCTTCAGGATCTAATTCACGCAGAACTGTGAGGTTATTCGTAAATACATCAAAGTTGGCGGCATTGGCGACAGGACTGCGGTAGATGGCAACTTCAGATCCATCGGGTAGTCCAGTGAAACTAACTTCGCCTTCTTGGAGTTGGTTGTGGGGTTGGGCGATCGCGCTGGGGACATACAGCCCTCCTGTAGCGACTTCCTGCCATTCGCTTTGGAGAAATTCTCGCAAGCGTTTGGCGATATCTTCCATTTCTAATACTTGGCAATGACCACCATCGATTAGGTCGGCTTTGAGGATGTCATACAGCCAATCTTTATATTGTTCATTAACGGATGGGTTTTCTGGCTGTTCAAAGTTATTAGCTTTCGTGTTTTCTTGAATGCTCAAACCTAGTTCTAAAGCTAGTTCTGGCTCAATGATTTGATAAATGTTATCGCGTTCAACTGTTTCTTCTTGCCTTTGCTGTTGTCGCTTTTCGTGGCGCTCTATATACAGTTGTGCTACCTTGCGTGGGTCGGATTGGGCTTCGGCAAGGCGTTCGGCTTTAATTTTGAGCTTGGGTAATACGTCTGCTTGGACTCCTTCGGGGAAGAAGACTAGAGCTTGGGTTCCCAGTTTTTGTTCGGTGAATTTAGCATCTTCTTTTCTTGCCCAGAAGAGGCTGACTTCGTGAATACCAGTAGTGGTGGTTTTGTTGTCGCCTTTGATGCTCGATCTGGCAATTATGCCATCAACTTCTAGGGCTTGACATAGCAAGCTAGACCGACATGTACCTTTGAAAACACCTTGCCATTCGGGTACTCCCGCCCGAAATTGAAATGGGCGGTCTGGCTCGGCTTGCAATTGGTTAGCGAGATCTGGGGAGATCAGACTATAGCAATCTCCAAGTTTGCTGGCGATCGCTCCCATTGCCTTGTCGCTGAGGGTGATTCCATTACCGAGAATAATGGGTTGCTGTCCCCAGTCGGCGGTGTATGTTCCTGTGGCTGGGTCTTGGCTTAGGGTTTCATCATCGATAATCAGGATTCGGGCGCTTTCTTTGTAGATTGATGTCTTAGCTTCGGACACGGGGATACTGCCGTAGGCAACAGCATCACTATGATTGGTGAAGATTTCTTGACTGACTTTCTCGGCAATGGCGCGATCGCCAAAGTAGGCGCTTCGACCATTAGCAAGGATCATGTGCAGTCCCTGCTCTTGCAGTCGTTCTATGTCTCGGTCAGTGATGCCATCGTACATTTTACCGACAGCAAGTTTATTAGGATCTACGGTGCTACCAATCTTCAGTTCGAGGTAAGTATGCTCGACTGTTTTTGACTGTATTGGTAGCTCTTGCCCAGTTTTCAGATCAATTTGTCTAAATTTCATAGCATCGGTTCATAGTTAGTCTGCTCTCTCTAAAAGTCAAAGTCGATTTCTGATTCTTGTGGATTTGGTGTAGTTTCGGCTAATTTCGGCTCTGCTACTTTTGCCTTTGTCGGTTTTGGTACTGCATCTTCGTCGTACAGGGAATATCTGGATTCATAGCGTCCGATGTCGTCAAAACTTGCTAGTCCTTCGCTCAGTAGTTCGTCGTAGGTATAGCCTGCATCAATCTTGGATTGGATATTGTTTCTCATTATTTACCTTCACTAGGCTTGTTTATAGATATTATAGAGTAGAAAGTCTTTACTTCTATTTTGCTGATCTAAAGTATTGTTCTTACATATCCTCGGATTGTCAATACTCCATTCATATTAGTTTAGACTTCACAAGCTAATCGCTAGATTTTCGATTGGCTTCATCTTAGCTGTATTCTAGTTTTAGATTCTCTCTAGGTCGCTTCTTAATCAAACTGATTTAACCAACAGTTGATGATATCTTTATTCACAATATGATCAGTTCTATCTCCTCTCAAGTAATTGTTACAATAGCACAGATGCAGGCGATTGAAAATCTTATCTTTCAATCTGGGATGCCTGTAGCGGCTTTAATGGAAAAAGTGGCGCTAAGAATTGTCCAAAGGCTTGCCCAACTCTATCCTGCCCATAAATTTCCTAAAGTAGGTATATTGGTTGGCTCTGGTCATAATGGTGGGGATGCTCTGGCGGTCGCCCGTGAGCTTTATCATCAGGGACGACAAGTCAAGATTTGCTCTATGATGCCTAAAGCTAAACCTCTTACAAGAGTACATGCTTGTCATGCTAAGGCGATTGGAGTTCCTTTTGTTTCTCTTACGGAATTACAGGATTGTGATTTACTTGTCGATGGTATTTTTGGTTTTGGGCTAGAACGTGATGTAGCAGGTGATTTAGCAAACTCATTCAACCTCATTAATAGTTGGCAGATTCCTATTGTTGCTATCGATTTACCATCTGGGCTAAATTGCGATCGCGGCAATGTCATGGGTACTGCAATTCGCGCTACCCATACTTTATGTTTGGGTCTATGGAAGCGTGGTCTGTTAATTGAGCAGGCTCTTCCCTATATTGGGATTTTAGAAAGAGTTGACTTTGATATTCCTGAGCAATTTATTATGGAAGTATTGGGCGATCACCATCCACTTTGGCGGGTTGATCCTGATACTTGCTTACGACAATATCTTCCAATTCCTCGCCCAATTGCCGTTCATAAGTACGATCTGGGACATTTATTATTGGTAGTCGGATCTCATCGCTATGCTGGAGCGGCGATTCTAGCCGCTTTGGGTGCAAAAGCTACGGGAGTGGGAATGCTATCAATCGCTGTTCCTACCTCTCTCAAACTGCTAGTTCTTGCCCAAGTACCTGATGCTTTAGTAATTGCTTGTCCTGAGACTGATTCAGGTGCTATTTATTCTCTGGCAGAGCTAGATTTGCAAAAGTATCAAGCAATTGTCTGTGGTTGTGGGCTTTCTCTTGATGCTAACTCTGTGGTCAAACAAACTATCGATAGCGATATTCCCCTAGTATTGGATGCCGATGGACTAAATGCTATTTCACCCGTTGCCGATCCTCATCTTATTCGTCAGTTGCACAGCAGAGCTAATCCTATAATCTTCACTCCCCATGCGGGTGAGTTTAGTCGCCTATTTCCTGACATTATGGCTGGCGATCGCTTAGATGCTCTGATGGCGGCAGTTGAACTTTGCCATGCTACGATTCTGCTCAAGGGGGCGAGAACGATGATTTCTTTTCTCCAAGATGCAAAGCCGATGCTTTGGGTCAATCCTGAGAGTACGCCTGCTCTTGCTCGTGGCGGCAGTGGCGATGTCTTGGCGGGTATGATTGGTGGGCTGTTAGCTCAGGGTTTATCTGCTAGCGATTCCGCTATAGTTGCTGCGGTTTGGCATTCTCAAGCTGCAATATCTTTGGCGAATCAACGTTCCATTATGGGAGTTGATCCTGTCTCCCTTGCTCACCATCTTCTCCCTTTCTTGCTTCCTGCTGTTTCTTAAATTTATTAAATTTAAGATTTATGCTGATTTATCTATTTTGGTTTCTGTTTATGACCCTGCTCAATCTTAATCAAGCTGACTTGTCCGACATCCGTTTAATTGCTTCCGATGTTGATGGCACTCTTACCCAAAATGGAAAATTCTCTTCTGATTTCATCTTGACTCTTCTCGCTTTACAATCATCAGGTATTAAAGTCCTATTGGTGACTGGTCGCTCATCGGGTTGGGTTAGTGCTTTGGTGAATTATTTACCTGTGGCTGGGGCGATCGCGGAAAATGGGGGAGTCTTTTTACAACCTAATGGTCAACAAGATTTGCTCTCTTCGGTTCCCAATTTATCTAGACATCGCATTCTACTAGAAAATACTTTCCATCACATTAAGCAGCTATTTCCAAATCTTCATCCTTCTGCTGATAATCAGTTCCGAATTACCGATTGGACTTTTGATGTCAATGATTTATCAACCGATGACATTCAAGCCATCTCTTCGCAATGTCAGCAAATGGGTTGGAGTTTCACTTATAGTAATGTCCAATGTCATATCAAACCAATCCATCAAGATAAGGCTACTGGCTTGCTCTCAGTTCTAAATAACCATTTCCCTGAACTCAATTCACAGCAAGTGCTAACTGTTGGCGATAGTCCCAATGATGAGGCGATGTTTGATGCCGATCTATTTCCCATCTCAGTCGGCGTGGCAAATGTTCGCCATTATCAAGACAAAATGCTGCATTTACCCAAATACGTTACTCAGGCTTCTGAGTTGGCTGGGTTTTCTGAGTTGGCAAAATTATTACTACAAACGTAAAAAGCGGCGTATCGCACCGCCTCTTAATTGTTGACAAGGACTGACGATTTAGCGATCGCCTCTCATCAATAACAGTTGCACCAGTTGCAATGCTGCATAAATCGCTGTCGCTACATATGTCCATGCCGCAGCATTCAAGACACTCCGAGCGCCCCGATTTTCTTCACCTTGCAAAATTCCTAGCTCGTCAATCAGTCTCAAGGCGCGGCTTGATGCGTCAAACTCAACGGGTAAGGTAACAATGT
>Ga0316611_1000117_pt1 | contig 33202 bp, 26 predicted proteins | sample MIS2016202_MG_FD_207675 | JGI IMG/M metagenome (GOLD analysis project Ga0316611, IMG submission 207675) | Microbial mat bacterial communities from Middle Island sinkhole, Lake Huron, Michigan, United States - MIS.2016.202 | ecosystem: Environmental > Aquatic > Freshwater > Lake > Sediment... | reverse complement strand
CCACTCCCCATTGCCCATTGCCCGTTCCCCGTTCCCCTCCCCCCGCAATAGTTCTAAATATTTCAGTTACATATCGAAACCGGCTGGCAATACGACCCCCAAACCGCCACCTTTGCCCCACCCCTATAACCCCACCCCCCACTCCCTACTCCCTACTCCCTACTTCCCACTCCCTACTTCCCACTCCCCATTGCCCATTGCCCGTTCCCCGTTCCCCTCCCCCCGCAATAGTTCTAAATATTTCAGTTACATATCGTTAAGTTTTCGTGATAAAAATCGACCTATGCTAAATCATGGGGGCCTAATCATTGTCAAGTAGCCCTCAACCGATTGCAGAGGAAAGTTTTAATAATGATCAAACTTCAAAAAATTCTATTAGCGGATTCCGGTACAGGCAACCCCAAAGAACTGTTTCAATCTTTGCAAGACTTGCCCGCGATGACAGGAGCCAACGTGACGATTCTGCACGTTGTGCCCCCCCAAGCCTCAGAAAGCGAGATGCAAAACAAGCTGGTCGCCGGGGATGAGATCCTAGCGGAAGCCGTCCAAACCCTCAACCTTGACCCCAAAAACGTCACCACCCTTAAATGCCAAGGGGAACCGAAGGATACGGTGTGTAAAGTGGCGGATGAAATTGATGCGGATCTGATCATTATGGGGTCACGGGGGTTAAAACGCCTGGAATCGATCCTGGAAAACTCCGTCAGTCAATATGTGTTCCAACTGGCGAATCGCCCGATGCTGTTGGTGCGGGATGATATCTATGTCCGCAAGATTAAGCGGGTGATGGTGGCCTTGGATAAATCCGAAAAATCGCAATTTAGCTTAGATCTGGCCTTGAGTTTGCTCAATGGTGCATCGGGGGTGGAGTTGATCCTTGCTCGTGTCAACCCCGATATGGATCCGCAATTTGCCCCCACCAGTCCGGCGGAGATTGAAAGTAACACGGTGATGGCGGCGGCTCTGCCCAAGGTGAAGCGGATGAATGTCAAATATCGCGCTGTGGTGACGGGCGGGAAACCGGGGGTACAACTTTGTAAGTTGGTGGATGAGTACAATGTCGATCTGTTGATCCTGGGTTCGCCCGATCGCCGTCCTTCCGTTGCGAAGGCTCTGCCGGATCTCGATCGCCTCCTGGGGACATCCCTTTCGGATTATGTGCGGATCAATGCCAATTGCCCGGTGTTGCTGACCCGTCAACTGGAGGATTAACCGCCAGGACGGAACAGGTGACGGTGGTCGGGGTGATAGAGGCGCGATCGCGCCTCCCCCGCCGCCAACGCGGGGCTGATTAAATACATCGTCGTGCGGATCAAGCTTTCCCGTTGGGAAGTAGCCGCCATTTCCACCAGGGGGACAACCCAGATCTCCTCATCGGGCCAACCAATGCGAAAGCAAATCGCCACGGGGGTTTCAGGGGGGTAATGCTCCAGGAGTTCCCCCTGAGCCTTTTCTACATGGCGGGCCGCAAGATAGAGGCATAAACTGGCTTGATGGGCGGCGAGCGATCGCAACTCCTCCCGTGGCGGCACAGCCGAAGCCTCCCCACTCACACGGGTGAGAATAATCGTCTGCACCAGATCGGGGATCGTCAGTTCCGTCCCCAATTTGGCAGCAGCGGCCTGGAAAGCACTAATCCCCGGAATCAGTTTAAAGGGGATATTTTCAGCGGCTAACAGAAGCATTTGCTCATGGATTGCACTGTAGAGCGTCAGATCCCCCGAATGGAGCCGGACGACCACCTTACCGGCCCGGACGCGATCGCACATCAACGGCACCACCTCCTCTAAAGTCTGATGGCCCGTAGCAATTAACTCCGCATCGCGGCGCACATCTCGCAACATCTGCCGGGGAACAAGGGAATTCGCATAGAGAATCACATCAGCAGCAGTGAGAATGCGATGGGCTTTGAGCGTCAGTAATTCCGGATCCCCTGGGCCCGCACCAATGATATAGACAGCGGGAGCAAGGGGCGTAAAAACAGCCATGGGTCTTGAGGGGGTTGGAACAATCCGGATCAACCGGTCAGAATCAGAAATGTGCTGGGGTAGATGCACCCTAGTCCGGCTCTAGAGTTTAGCACCTAGAGCCTTTTTTCTGCCCACAAACGACAAAAGACGTTCCGGTGAACGTCTCTTGTCGTGATAAATGCACGTTAAACAGGTGGGATCAAGTCAGGCAATGGCCGCCAAATGGGTCATCACCGACCAAGTTCCCGGGCCTTCCCGTTGCACCTTGCCCCCTTCAATGGCCTGGCTCAAGGATTGGAGAGCCTGAACATCGGTCGGTAAACAAGAATGATGGGCGAGAAGTTGCAAAATCAACCCCTCCGAGGCCACACTGATACACCCTGTCTCAAACGCAGACTTGACCAGTGAGTGAATCATAGGACAAGCACCCTGAATATGGTTTGCTAAGTTTAGGATAGAAGCAATTGATCCCCCTCGCATTGATATCTAGAAAAGCTTGTCGTGATTGTGATCACAAATCTGAAAAATTTGTCAAGAATTCCCCATCCGGGGCGAAATCATGGCAGGCTGAGAGAACAGTTTTTTGCAACCTTCTACCGTTTGTCGTGCGGACTAAAGTCCCCTCTCCCGAGGAGACTGGACTAGATATCAAAGATAAAAACTGTATCACTGGTTTTAAAAGCCAATTTTCTGTTTATTGTGGGCAAAGGGGGCGTGTATGGTTTATGCAATTTCACTCAAGCAGGATGAATATCCGACCTATATTTTGACGGATCAATCCTCCCAATCTCGTTTGGAGGTGGTTCCGGAGCGGGGGGGAATTATCACCAGTTGGCGGATTCAGGGTCAAAACCTGCTCTATTTTGATCAAGAACGTTTCGCCAACCCCAACCTCAGCATCCGGGGCGGGATCCCCATCCTGTTTCCCATTTGTGGAAATTTGCCCAATAATCTCTACGTCCATCAGGGCAAATCCTACACCCTTAAACAGCATGGTTTTGCGCGGGATCTCCCCTGGGAGGTACGCGATGGCGCGGATCGCCTCCCCCTCGATGGTGTGGGCCTCGTTTTGGGTCTAAAGAGCAACGAAAAAACCCGTGAGCAATACCCCTTTGATTTTGAATTAGAGTTTACCTATTTGCTCAAAGGCAACAGTCTCCAAATTCACCAGCAATTTACCAACCATTCCCAAGAGGCCATGCCCTTCGCCACCGGGTTACATCCCTACTTCCTCGTCAAAGATAAACACCAACTCAGCTTTGATATCCCCGCCCAACAACAACAGGATCACATCACTCAAACCATCGGATCCTTTCCAGGCAGCTTTGACTTTAATACCCCGGAGGTCGATGTCGCCCTCTATCCTGTCCAGCGATCCACCGCCAGCCTGAGCAATCCCCGCCAAAATCTCAAAATCACCCTCACCTACTCCGAAGCCTACTCTACCCTCGTCGTCTGGGCAGTGGCGGGGAAAGATTACTGTTGTTTAGAACCCTGGACGGCTCCCCGCAATGCCCTCAACAGTAAGGATAAATTAACTTATTTAGCCGCCGGGGACACCTGTCACGCTCAGGTAGAATTCACCGTTAGCTATTTGAAGGGGGGCGCAGGGGAAACGGCAAAGCCTTAGGGTTAAATTCAAAAACCCCCCTTTTTAACCGATATTCCGCAGCTTGCTGCATGGATGGTGCGTCAGCCGTGACGCTGCTCTTTGGCATCAGAGATTAATCACTCTGACGCACCCTACAATTGAGTCCTATTGCTGGATGGTGCGTCAGCCGTGACGCTGCTCTTTGGCATCAGAGATTAATCGCTCTGACGCACCCTACCATTGAGTCCTGGAATCGTAGGGTGCGTCAGACAAGATCAATGATGATGTTGGGGGTTGAATTGTGTCTGACGCACCGTTCACTCGCATCATTGGTCTTAACCTGCGGAATGTAAGTTTTAGGGGAGCAGGGGGGGATCTCGATTAGCTCACCACCAATTGCCCGTCTGTGGTTAAACCGATCGCCCCATCTAATTTGGTGTTGTCCAATTGCGTCCCGATTAAGTTTGCACCGATCAAGTAAGTGCCAATCAGCAGGGCGCTCGTCATGTTGGTATTGAGGAGGTTGGCATTGGAGAGGTTGGCATCGGTGAGGTTGGCCCCAACTAAGTTGGCATCACTGAGATCCGCCCGCACCAGTTTCGCCTCACTGAGATCCGTACTCAGCAATTTAGCCGCCACTAGGTTAGCGGTGCTGAGGTTAGCTCCTCCCAGATCTGCACTGCTCAAATTCGCGCTATTGAGCTTGGCTCCGATCAAGTTTGCCCCCACCAACTTCACCGCCCGTAAACTGGCTTCACTCAAAACCGCATTCACCAACATGGCAAACGTCAGATCCGTACCGCTCAGGTTTGTGCCGTTGAGGTTGGCATCAAAGAGGTTGATCCCCTTGGCATCTGCGCCGCGAATATTAGCACGGGTGAGATCCGCCTTCACCAAGTTGGCATAGCTTAAGTCTGCACCACTGAGGTTTGCCCCACTCAGGTTCGCCCCACTCAGGTTTGTGCAGTAGAGGCTTGCGCCACTGAGGTCAGCACCACTGAGGTCAAAATTGCTCAAATTGGCGTGGCTGAGATCGCCACCTTGACATTTTTTTGTCTCTAGGAGTCTTTCGATGTCTCGGGTGTTGTCAACCATAGGATGTGATGGGGTGGGGTAATTCACAGAGAATTCTATCAGTCCTCGCTCAGACTTGCCAGTAAATCCCGACTTTCGGCCCAAAAGGGGCAAAAAAAGAGCCAGGGGGGGTTGGCCCTGGCCTTAAACGGGGATTAGGTATTGCCTCGGTAGTAATGACTAATGACGGTGAAAGCCTGATGAGTCAAGGGGTTCAGCAAAGCATCATTACCAAATTTGAGCAGTATCGGGGATTAAAGGACAATTAGAAGCTATCTAAGATGGCCTGAAACGCGCCTTTAATGCTCTCGGTGACTTGATCATTGGGTGCGCCTTGGGTGGCTAATCGCATTGCTCGCACAAAGGCCATCACGCCGCTGGGGGCATTGCCTTGGGCGGCAATATTTTCAAATTCTGTGAGCATTGTTTCGGTGATCATGCCGGTGACGGCGGGGGAGAGGGTAAATTCTTCGCCTCGGATCGTTTGTTGTAAACCCTCGCTGAAGATTTTGATCAGCGTGCTGGCGGTTTCGGGGTTGAGGTTTTGGGTGGGGAGGGCATCGAGGGAAAATTCGGTGGTTTCTACGGGAATACTCTCGGTTTCGGCGGGGAGGACGGGGATCGGGATTTCTTCGCTGTGGGCGGGGAGGGGGGCGATCGCCATCACCAACAGGCTACAGAGGAGGGGGGCGGCTAAGGAACGCATGGGGGCAACAAGGGGGGTTAGGTTTGTGGCCCTATGATAGGCGATCGCCTCCTTTTGTTCCCCCCTTAACCGGCTTAAAGTTCCACCTGTCGCGGGTTGTAGAGGCTCATCGCTTTTTCGACCCCCTGCTTGAGGGCAAGGGTAATGGCATCCGTTGCCAGTTCTAAGACTTCAGCAATCACCCGCTGCTCTGCGGGGGCAAATTTCCCCAACACATGGGATATCGTGGCATCATCGCCCTTATCAATGCCCAACCGCAGGCGGGGGAAGTCTTGGGTTCCCAAATGGGCGATCGCCGACTTCATGCCGTTATGCCCCCCCGCCGACCCCGACAGCCGCAATCGTAGCCGCCCCACGGGTAAATCCAGATCATCATAAACGACTAAAACCGAGGTGGGGGCTAATTTATACCAATCCAGCACCGCCCGCATCGCCTCCCCGGAGCGGTTCATATAGGTGGTGGGCTTGAGGAGGATCAGCTTTTCGCCTTGGGGGCCGCGGCCTTCGGTGATCATCCCCTTAAAACGGCGTTGCTCCTGCCAAGGACATTGCCAACGGTGGGCAAGGCGATCCACACAGTCAAAGCCGATATTATGGCGGGTGCGATCGTATTTCGGGCCGGGATTCCCCAGGCCCACAATCAGGGAAATGGGTGCGGTCATGGTGGGCAGTAATATTTAAGGGTTACGGGAATTGATCATCCCATCTCGTTGGACGCGGGTTAATTGATAAGCACCACTTTGGCGCAACAGTTGATAATCTTCTGGGGCAAGGCCCAATTCGGCGATCGCCTCTGGATGGGAAATTAACAACAACGTTGCGCCCCCCACCTCCTGCTGTAAGGCTTTCACCGCATGGGGCACATGGGAGAAAAACTGCACCGGATTTTCCGAGTAAAAGGCCACCGAAGGCTTCATAAACCCGATCATCAACAATTCTTCCGGCGGATCTTTCACCCGCTTGGCCAGTAATGACAATTCTCGTAGGGGTTGCTGTCGTTCCTGATCAACGATGTTGAGCGTGGGAACGACCACAAAACTGACAAAACAGAAAAACGCGAGGATGTTGACGACAACAATCCAGCGGCGGGTGGGGTTTCGCCACAACAAAATGAGCGTGATGCTCCCGGTGATCAGCCAGATCAGACCACCCATGAGGGGCAATCTAGAAGCGATTAATACCGCTGGGAAGTTAGGAGCGGCGGAATCGGGGCCGAGGATCTGGGGCAAAATCCACCACACCCCCCCGGCAACAAGGGCAAAAACCCCATGGGCGGCCCCCGTGAGCCATTCCCCTAAGCTATGGTTCCAGCGGCGGGGAGCGATGGGGGGGACTGTGAGGGCTTGTGTCCAGAAGAGGGCGATCAGGATCGCTGCTGCGGGTAAGAGGGGGAGGGTATAACTGGGGAGCTTTGTCACCGCGACGGTGAAGAAGAGGAAGATCACCCCAAACCAAAGCAGGGCTAAGATCCCCAAATGGGCGCGTCTCGGTTGAGCTTGCCAGGGCGATCGCCCCCAAAACCGCAGCCGGGCCATGGCCATGGGCAACCCCAAAGACCAAGGGAAAAACCCCACCGCCACAACGAGAAAATAAAAATACCAAGGGCCGCTGTGGTTATTGACCACTTGGGTAAACCGCTCAACGTTGTGGTAGCCAAAAAAACTATCAATATAGGTTTGGCCATGGGCCAAAATCACCAACACATACCAGGGAATCGTGATCATGGCGAAAATCACCGCCCCGCTCCACACCTTCGCCTCTTGCCAGACGGTTTTGATGTTGCCCATATAGGCTAAAAAGGCCAGGATTACAAAACCAGGAATCACCAATCCCACCGGCCCCTTCGCCAACACCGCCCCCGCCATGGCCAGATAACAACTGAGATAGGCAGGCCGGGGCCAAAATCCCGGCCCTGCTGCCCCTTCATCCTCCACATAGCCCCAAAAAAAGCAGAGCAACGCGATCCCCATCCCGGCACAAAGGAGCATATCCGATACGCCAGTACGGGCCCAGACGATGAATTGTAGGTTTAAGGCGAGGATCGCCGCCCCTAAGCCCGCCGCAAGCCACCGTTGCCGCTCACTGAGCCGGGTTTCTTCCCCTTGAGCGACGCGGGGCAGGGCGTAACCGTAGCGGCGGAGCGTGAAAAAGAGCAGGGTGACAAGGGCGATCGCCCCCAAGGCCGACGGCAACCGCACCGCCCATTCATTCACCCCCAAGACCAGATAACCGAAGGCCATCAGCCAATAGACCAAGGGGGGTTTATCAAAGCGAGTGGCCCCGTTGAAATAGGGCGTAACCCAATCGCCGGTTTCGACCATTTGGCGCGAGGCTTCCGCGAATAGGGGTTCGGTTTCGTCAATTAAGCCGATACTGCCCAAATGCCAGAGAAAGGCCATGGTGCAGATTAGCCCTAGGGCCAAACCCATCAACCCAGCAGTATGCCAGGGGTATTTTTCCAAACTCTGCCACCACTGCCGTAGCCCAGGCCATCGCCTCAATTCTTCGCGCCAAATCATCGGGGTGTTTTGCAAAATGTGGCTATTGTAACGAATTGAGGGGCGATACAGCTTTTATGGATTAAATCCTGGTGGCTTGGGGCCAACTGAAGTCCGCACTACAAACGGTTTAATCGGTGTAGGGGCGAAAGGTTTAATGTTTGCGCCCCTAGATCATCTGTCGGATCTGAATTCAGCGGATTTTAGGTGTCCCGGAGCAGATCGGCGGGAATGCCGACTTTAAAGGTTGTGCCTACCCCTGGCTCAGAGGTGAAATCTAACACCCCTTGATGATCTTCGACAATGATTTGATAACTGGTGGCTAACCCCAAGCCCTGGCCCTGGCCGATGGGTTTGGTGGTGTAGAAGGGGTCAAAGAGGTGCGATCGCACCTCTGGGGCAATACCAATGCCGTTATCGCTGATTTCAATCCAGCAATAATCCTCTGCTGTATAGGTTTTGATCACGATCTTCAGCCCCTGATCTGGATCAGGGCGTTGGCGGAGGGCATCGATGGCATTGTTGAGCAAATGGAGGAAAACCTGATTTAATTTGCGGCCATAGCAGGTGAGGCGGGGAACAGGGTGATATTCCTTAGAGATGGCGATCCGCACTGGCGTACCCATCGCCGGATCCGTCGTCAGCCGATGCTCTACTAACCGCAACGTATTATCGAGGGATTCCTGAATATTCACCTGCTTAACTTCCGACTCATCCAAATGGGCAAAAATCCGCAGCGCCAACAGCAGCGATTTCAACCGCTCTGTACCGGTGCGCATCGACTGCATCAACTGGGGCAAATCGGTACGAATAAAATCTAATTCCACCTCGGCTAAAAAATCTTGGAGTTGCGGCGAAGGTTCCGGCAATTCCCTTTCATAGCGGGCGATCGCCTCCAGTAAAATCTGCGTATAGTCCAAGGCGGGGGAGAGGTTGCCCGCAATAAACCCGACGGGATTGTTAATTTCATGGGCCAACCCCGCCACCAATTGGGATAGCCCGGCCATTTTTTCCTGTTGGATCATTTGGGCTTGGGTCTTTTTCAATTGGATCAGGGCGGTTTCTAAATCTTGATTTTTCGCCGTCAGTTGCTGATGCAATTGGGCCAATTCCCAATGATGTTCAACCCGTGCTAGCACCTCCTCTAAAACAAAGGGCTTGGTAATGTAGTCCGCGCCCCCACTGCCAAAGGCTTTCACCTTATCCTCCACCTCACTCAAAGCACTGAGGAAAATCACCGGAATCGGTTTAAAGGCTGGCTCCTGTTTCAAGGCTTCACACACTTGATAACCGTCCATATCCGGCAGGTTAATGTCCAACAGGATTAAATCGGGGGGGAGCGATCGCACCGCTTTTAACGCCATCGTGCCATTAATCGCTTTGCGCACCCCGTAGCCCTGGGTTTGGAGCATATCCGACAACAGCCGGAGGTTGGCGGGGGTGTCATCGACAATTAAGATATCAGCAGTTTTCGGCGTTGATGCCACGGAGAGAGAAGAAGGCATGGTCGTTTGGGGGAGCACAGCAGTTTTAAAATAGGTTAAGAGGATGATTTTTAAAAATGTCATTATTCACTCAGTTCACCCCATCCGCATCTGGCCCGTGGTTTTTGGCAAACTTAGGGATCAACTTGAGATCAACTTGGGATCAACTTGGGATCAACCATAACCAAAGGGTTGCAACAATTCCAAAATGCGATCAAAGCGGAACTGTACCGTCAACTCCGTTAGATAAAACATCAAACTGGCACAATCGGCGGGAATCTCATCAATGAGTGTGAAGATCTGGGTGTCATTGCCCTGGAGGGCGGCTTGATAAAGTTGTTCTTGCCAAGGGGCAGGCATTTGATTGAGATGGGTGTTACTCTCCCCGATCGTCATGGAGGAATCTAACTCGGATTCTGGGGAATATTGTAATTCTGGGGGGGCTTCAATAAAGTTTAAGCCTAAGTAGGTGTGAATTTTTTCAGAGAGTTCGGCTTCTTTGAAGGGTTTGCGGATGAAGTCATCACAACCGGCGGCCAGGACATCTTGGCGGTCTTCTTCAAAGGCGCTGGCGGTGAGGGCGACAATCACCACCCGCTGATCGGGCCGTTGGCGACGACGGATTTCCGCCGTGGCGGTGTAGCCATCCATGATGGGCATCCGCATATCCATCCAGATCAAATCCGGTTGCCAGGCTTCCCAGAGGGCGATCGCCTCTTCCCCATTGGTGGCTTCCCGCACCTCCAACCCCCAGCGGCTGAGAATTTGATTCAACAGCAGGCGATTGGTGGATTTATCTTCAACGATTAAAAAGCGGTAATGGGGTTGATCTGGGGCAATACCGACAATATTCATCCCCTCCTCCGGGTAAGAACCGACAACTTCACTGGCGGTGACGGGGACAATCTGGATCGTAAAGGCAAAACAAGCACCGGCCCCCAGGGTACTGGTGACGGTAATTTCTCCCCCCATGAGGTGAACAAACTTTTGGCTAATTGGTAGCCCCAAGCCTGTGCCTTCTTGGGATTGCACGCCAACGCTGGTTTGGGCAAAGGCTTCAAATAATTGGTCTTGCTCGTTGGGATCAATCCCGGGCCCGGTATCCTGAACTTCAAACTGGAGGGTATCGGGGGCCAAGGCGGTGACGGTGAGGGTGACTTCCCCCGCTGGGGTAAATTTGACGGCATTGTTGAGCAGGTTGATTAACACTTGCCGTAACTTGCCTTCATCGGTATGAATGTATTGGGGGACGCGGGGCGATGGTTACGCTGTCGCGGATGGGTACGCTGTCGCGGATCGCCCCACCCGCAACTGCAAACCCTTTTGCTGGGCTTTGAGTTGAAACATTTGTTCTAGATTATCCAACAGCCGGTAAAGGTCGAAATTACTTTCTGATAACACCGTGCGCCCCGCTTCAATTTTCGACATTTCCAGCACATCGTTAATCAACGTCAGCAAATGTTCCCCCGATTGGCGAATGATCTCTAAATATTGCCGTTGTCCTTGGGGCAAGCTGGCTTCCCGATACAACAGTTGGGTAAAGCCGAGAATGGCATTCATCGGGGTGCGGAGTTCATGGCTCATGCTGGCGAGAAATTCACTTTTGGCCCGGTTGGCCGCTTCGGCGGCTTCCTTAGCCCGGGCCAATTCCTGGGCTTGGGCCTGGGTTTGGGCAAACAGTTCCGCCTGCTGCACCGCCACGCCTAACTGGGTCGCAATTTGGGTCATGATCTTGATCTCGACTTCTTCCCATTGGTGGGGGCCGCTATTTTGGTAGGCACAGAGCAGGCCCCAAATTTGTTGACTGGTGAAGATCGGCACAATCACATAGCTGCGGGCTTGGAGTTGTTCTAGGAGTTCGAGATAACAGGGGCTAAAACCGGCGGTATAGATATCGGTGATGCTGTGGTAGCTGATGCCTTCGCGGTAGATGGAGCCTTCGGTTTCTTGCAGGTAGGTATCTTCAATGAGGGCTTGTTCAGAGCGGCCAACACAATTTTCCTGCTCCGTGGCGGGGCGGGTGAGGGGGGGGTTAAATTCCACCCCCACCACCGGCTGCCAATCCACCCCGACGGATTCCGCCACCAATACGCCACTCCAATCGGGGTTAAAGCGATAGACGAGGAGGCGATCGCATTCAATCACCTGGCGCAGTTCCGCCGTCGTATCTTGAAAAATCGTTTCCAGATCCAGGGTGCGGCGCATCCGGGCCACCACCCGCGCCACCGCCTGCTCCCGTTCTAGGGCTTTACGCAATTGCCGCTCAATCCGCTTGCGCTCGGTAACATCCCGAATAATCCCCACCAGATTTGTTTTCCCACCTTGCCCTGGAAAGACAATTTTTTTAGTAGAAATGGTGCGTCGGTTCCCTTGGACATCGGTGAGGGTTTCCTCATTTTCCATCTCGCCGCCGGTCGTAAACACCAAATTATCGTAATACCAGAATTGATCCGCCTGTTCCGAGGGAAAAAAGTCGTAATCGGTTTTGCCTAATAATTCCGTGGGCGATCGCCCCAACAGTTCACAAAATGCCTGATTCACCATTTGCCAACGGTGTTCTTGGTCTTTAACGAATACGGGATCGGCGATCGCATTTAACACCCGTTCGAGAAAATGTTGATTATCCCGCAGGGCTGTTTCTGCCTTAATCTTGTTAAAAATTTCGGTGTGGAGTTCAGTATTAATCGTCATCAGATCATAGGTGCGAGCCGCTACCCTGGCCTCTAAATCCTGCTGTCGGGTTGTGAGGGCAATAAAGTCCTGCGTCCGTTGCAATTCTGCCGCTGCCCGCTCCGCCACAATGGCCATCATCCCCTCCGCCTCCGCCGTCACCCTCAACGGTTGCCGATGGAGTAAACAAAGATTCCCTAACACCTGGCCCCCATCGTCCAACAGTGGGATGCCCCAATAACTCACCATTGCCATCGGTTCTAACAGCGCATCATCCCGGTAAACCCGTTGGAGGTTATCCGCAATCAACAGCGGTTTACCCGTGGTGATCACCACGGCACAAGGGCGATGGATCAAGTCATAGGTGAAATTCTCCAACGGTTGCCCATCCCTCCACACCGCTAGGGTTTGTAATTGGGGCATCTCCCCAGGGATTAATTCAGCGATCAAGGCATAATCCACCCCTAATGCTTGGGCGACATTTTTCACCAGTGCAGTGAAAAAATCTGATCCGGTGTGGGAGGCAGTCTGAGTGACAACACTGCGAAACAAATCATTCATAGTTTGAATGTTCTTGTTGAAATGGAGCGAGGGAACGTGGAGAAGATGGCCCCCTCAGATCAAGCTGTGAATTGAAAAAAAATTGTGTACCGGCAACCAGATTCAACTGATTGTTGATGATGATCACGAATGAACACAATTGCAACGTTGAGAGCAAATCCTAGCTGCTATGGGCAGAATGACGCGAATTTCGCCAGTGGGGCGATCGCACCGTGAGGTGAAAAGCGGTTTACCTCAGATCGGGGTAAAGAAGAGCAATGATGCTTAACAGTTTAAAAGATTCCGGAGCGTAGCGGCAATCTCAGGGGCAAAGGTGAGGCTAATCCCGCAACGCTTGAGCCGTCGTGCTATTGGTCGTATTGTTGGCATAGGCCCGGTAATCCTCCACATATTGCTGAGGATCATTGCCCCAAGCCTGGACGCTAGCCCGCCCCTTCATTTTCGCCCACCAAACCTGCAACCGGGGACAATCCGCCGGAACTGGAAAATCCCGATAATGGCGCAACGTCTCCCACCGCTCAAACCAAGGATAAAAAGCAATATCCACCAAACTAAACCCCGTCGCTAACCAATAATCGCCCCCATGGTTCAATACTTCTGTTTCTAAAAAACGGCAATGGTCATGGAGGGTTTGCCGCCATTGGTCTTGGCGGGTGGGGTTTTGGGCCAGGAGTAATTTATAAAAGGCCGGTGTAAATTGATTGTTGGCAAAATCGATCCAAATCCGGGCGATCGCCCGCCCCCCCGCACTTCGGGGCAATAGGGCCGGTTCCGGGAAAGCCTCCTCTAAATATTCATTAATAATCGACGATTCCCACAACCGGAGGCGATGCCCGTGGGCATAGCCATCGCCCCCCTCCTCTACCACCAACACCGGCACTTTCCCATAGGGAGAAATCTCGCTAAAATTTGCTGGCTTATGGTCTAAATCAATCTCCACCCGGTTAAACGCCAGCCCCTTTTCCGTCAACAACAAACGGGTACGGTGGGCATAGGGGCAACGATTGGAACTGTAGAGGGTGAGGGTGGGGGTGATCACGGTAAAACCAGGAGGAGATAGACCCATTCTATCGCGCTGCCTCAGGGCAAAACTCACCCCATTCGCCGGGCCTATGGCACACTAAACAACAGAGAGAGTCGGCGAGATGGTTGCAGATTGCCCCTTGAGGATGATCTGAGGAAAGTCCGGACTCCCCAAAGACCAGACTTGCTGGGTAACGCCCAGTGCGCGTGAGCGTGAGGATAGTGCCACAGAAACATACCGCCTTTTGAAGGCAGAAGGTAGAAGGCAGAAGGCAGAATTCTTGATTCATCCTTTCTCGCTCATCCTTCATCCTTCAAAGGTAAGGGTGCAAAGGTGCGGTAAGAGCGCACCAGCAACATCGAGAGGTGTTGGCTCGGTAAACCCCGGTCGGGAGCAAGGTCGCAGGGGCAAGGGTTGGTCTTTTGCCCGCCCCGTTTTTGGAGAACCGCTTGAGGGATTTGGTAACAAATCTCCCAGATAGATAACCATCCTCGAACAGAATCCGGCTTATGTCTGGCTCTCTCTTTTTTTTCATCTTGGTTGCGAAATTGGACTGATGGCTGTTGATACTTCCCTCGATAAACTCACCCCTTCCCTACCCTTACCGACGATCCTCCGCTTGGGTCTTTTCAATCTGGGCCTTGGGTTAATGTCCGTCCTCACCGTTGCGGTATTGAACCGGGTGATGATTACGGAATTGCAAATTCCCGCCTGGGTGACGGCGGGGGTGGTGGCTCTGCCCTACCTGGTTTCCCCGGCAAGGGTTTGGTTTGGCCAACTTTCCGATTCCCGCCCCCTGTGGGGACTGCATCGCACCGGCTATGTGCGCTGTGGGGCCTTAATGGCGGGGATTATTGTCTTTTTGGCGGTGCAAACGGTGTGGCAGTTGGGGGGGGAAGTGGCTCTTGTGGGGGGTTGGTCGTGGCAAGACCCGCAAATTTTGCTGTGGGGGGGGTTGTTGGGGGTGATTTTCCTGGCCTATGGGTTTGCGATTAGTGCCTGCTCCATCCCCTTTACCGCATTATTGGTGGATGTGTCCGATGAGGCCCAACGATCAAAGCTGGTGGCGATCGTGTGGTCGCAGTTGATGGTGGGGATTGTGATTGGGGGGATTTCTGGGGCGATTTGGAGCAAGGTTTTTGTGCCGGAGGATGGGTTAGGCGATCCCCTCGTGACGTTGTACGGCCCGATCACGGGTTTATTTATCGTCGTTCCCTTGGTTTTCTTCCTGCTGACGTTAACCGCCACCTGGGGCATTGAGCGCCAATATTCCCGGTTTAGCTGCCGCTCCGATGCTCGCAACCGCGAAGATAGTGTCACGCTCCGGGATACGTTGCGAATTCTCACCTCCAGCCGCCAAACGGGGATCTTTTTCAGCTTTTTACTGATCCTCACCATTGGCCTGTTTTTACAAGAGGCGGTGTTAGAACCCTACGGGGGGGAGGTGTTTGGTATGAGTATCGGGGAAACGACGGCTTTAAATTCCTTTTGGGGGGTGGGGATTTTGCTGGGTTATAGTGCGACGGGGTTTTGGCTGATTCCCCGGTTTGGTAAAAAAATGGTGACGAAATTGGGCTGTGGGTTGGTGGCGGTGTCCTTTGGCTTGATTATTGTGGCGGGGCTGACGCAGGATGTGCTGGTGTTGAAGGCGATGATGATTGTCTTTGGCTTGGCGGCGGGGATGGCGACGATTGGCTCGATTAGTTTGATGTTGGATCTGACGACGGCGGAGACGGCGGGGACGTTTGTGGGGGCTTGGGGGCTTTCTCAGGCGATCGCCCGTGGCATTGCGATTTTTTCCGGCGGTGTGATCCTCGATATTGGCCAATCAATTTTTAGCCAACCCTTGGCGGCCTATGGGTTTGTGTTTGGGTTGCAGGCGGTGAGTATGGTGGTGGCCATTGGCATTTTGGGCCGGGTGGATGTGGCGGAGTTTCGGGAAAATACGCGGGTGGCGACGACTGGGCTATCGCGGATTGCCACTGTCCTGGAATCGGAACTAGACTAAGCCCAAAAATGGCCGATACTAATCAACGGATGCCTGATACGCGAGATCACCCATGGAACAGTTTTGGCGCGATATTTTTGATTTTTGTACCCAAATCACGGCCCAAGTGAGTGATTACCTTGTGCCGCAATTTGGCACATTGCAGGCGGTGCGCAAACCCGATGGCAGCCTTGTGACGCAGGCGGATCAATGGTCTGATCGCACGATTCGGGAGGCGATCGCCCACCAATTCCCCGACCACGGCATCCTCAGCGAGGAAACGCTGCATATTTTCCCCGCTGCGGATTGGTGTTGGGTGATTGACCCCATCGATGGCACGACGAATTTCACGCGGGGGATTCCCGTTTGGGGGATTTCTTTGGGGCTACTCTATCGGGGTACGCCGGTGTTTGGGTTTATCCATTTTCCCCAGTTGCGGCAAACGTTCCATGGCTATTGGTATGGCGACAGTGGCCTAACGGGGCCAACGGGGGCCTATCTCAATGGGGAGGCGATCCAAACGAGTCAGGATGAGCCGAGCCAAAACCATTTGTTTAATCTCTGCGCCCGCAGTACCGATATTTTAAAAGCGCCCTTCCCCTGCAAAATTCGCATGATCGGCGTGGCCAGCTATAACATCTCCCTGGTGGCCTGTGGGGCTGCTTTGGGGGGCGTGGAGGCTACGCCGAAGATTTGGGATATTGCGGGGGTGTGGCCATTGGTACAGGCGGCGGGCGGCGGGTTTATTTCCCTGGAGCCGGGGCCGGTGTTCCCGTTGCAAGTGGGGGTAGATTATGGCGATCGCCCTTTCCCCTGTTTAACCGTCAGCCGGGGGGAACTGGTGGAGGTGTTTCGCCCTTTGGTGCAATTCATTGGCGATAGGTACGCTAGCGCGGATCGGTACGCTAGCGCGGATCGGGTGGTTGCTGATCAAAACTCGCAATCCTGATGGCCGTGCCACGGCAGAGCTATGGCACGAGATCTAGAGGAACTAACACAGTGGAAGGAATCTGACTTGTCCTTCCCACTCACCCTCAAGGCTACATTCTGCAATCAAAATAATTTCCTCAATCGCCAAGCCGACAGAAACACGACGATTCACCTCGAACAACCCAGGCATGGATAATCCAGCTTCAATGCGTTGGTAGGCAAAGGTGATCATTGTAGCAACATCGTGAGTGAGAACAATTCGTTTTTCCTCCGCTGCCCACGCTAAAACCGTAGGATCATCTACACCGGAGAGATCCACATCTTGAACCCGCACAATGTCAAGATCCGGGGCTTGGCGCAGCAGACCGCGCACAATTTGGTTATTGAAGTTTTCATCAGCCAGGAATTGAGCCATAGGGATCATCGCTGATTGCGTCTTGCGAGTAGGCGATCGCGGATTCCCACAGGGCTAAAACGTTGTTCAATTTCTTGCCGGATCAAATGCGCCTGCTGTTGACGTTCTGCCAGATAACTATTCACCTCATCTTGATGTCGAAGATAGTAACCAATCACCAGGTAAATATCCGACAGTTGTAGGGATGGGTACTGCTCTGTAATTTCCTCTGGTGTGCATCCCTCTAGAAAAGCAGTCACAACAGTATCAAGGGTGACGCGAGTTTGCGCAACTCGGACAACACCCAAAGGATCAGCCGCTAGTGGGGCCTTTTCAACAGCAATAGTGATCGTCATTGGCGATATCAGGTAATAAATTGATCAGGTATAACACTAGCCAAGGCGGTTAAGACACCTAGAATTTCTAAAATCAGGGGGTTAACGTTGTTTTATTTCTGTCGTGAAATCATTAAATATTTCATCGGGCATATCTTGCCAACAACCGGCAAAGGCGGAAATGGGTTTATTGTTTGTCTTTTGTGATTTTTCTAAGCCTAGTCTGAAATCATGAATAAAGTTATACAAATCAATTAACTTATCTTCTGGAATCAGGTCTATCTCTTGCAGAACTTTATTTTTGATCAGTATTGAAGTCATTGTGTTATCCTCGTTCAGAAATTATCTGGGGTGCATCTCAGTTAGGCAATGTGCCTACTTCAGGGAAAACCGTGCTGCATCAACATCCACCAACCCCTTACGCCCAAATTCGTTGCAATTTTAAGATAAATCCGGGCAGGATTGGTTCACCGGAGAGCGTATCGGGGCAGTCTAGGGTTTCAACCTCGCAACCGGGGCGATAAATTTCTACCCGTTGGTTTTGGGGGTCGATGAGCCAGCCTAATTGTGTGCCGTTGTCGAGATATTCTTGGAGTTTGGCGCGAGTGGTGTTTAAACTGTCGCTGCGCGATCGCAACTCCACAACAAAATCTGGACAGAGGGGAACAAACCCCTCCTGTTGTTCGCGAGTGAGGGCATCCCAGCGATCGCGCCGCACCCACGAGGCATCGGGGGAACGATTCGCACCGTTGGGCAATTCAAACCCCGTGGATGAGTCAAACGCTTCACCTAGTTGCTCGTTCGCTTCCGACCAATTCCCTAATTGAATACTGATACTTAAATTCCGTTTGCCAGAAATGCCGCCAGTGGGTGGGTTCACGATTAATGCTCCGGTTGCAGTGCGTTCGAGTCTGAGATCACGATTGGTCACGGCCAGAGCGGCGAACTGTTCCGGCGTGACCTGTAGGGCGAGGTCTGGGGGCAATTCCAGGAAAAGGGGTTGAGGGGATACGGGAGTTTGTACCATTGCGCCTGTCGGTTCACACTGTCTTATTGTAGGCATGCAATAATTCACTGTTAGGCAACCGAACGCGATCGCACTCAATTCCCCGCCGCACATCACGCTTCAGCCCCGACGCAAAATTTGGTCATATACGAATCTGTTGACGCAGTTCGGTGGGAATGTAGGGAGACATTTATTGGAGATCCAGAATGGAATGTCCTCGCCAGCGGAGCAGCACAATGGCTTGGGCTTTACAGAGCATCAGGCGTTCAGCATCTTGACGATGCTGGCTGAGTTCGAGTTGTTCGGCGGGGGTGATTGTGCCGGCTTGGTTGCGTTCTAGAAGTTCGTCATAACGCTGCATTTGGTCGGGGGCTTGTTGGCTGCGGGCGATTTGCCAGAGGTCGGGGTCGGGGAGGCGATCGAGGGCGGCGACATCGGTTTGATATTCGGGGGGGATGTCTTGCCAGTCGGGAGGGCTACCGATTTCGAGGACGCGGAGGATAATTTCGGTGAGGTTTTTTTGGGTGGCTTGGGCGGTGTGGAGGAGGCGTTGATAGGTGTAGTCGGGAATGTCGATGGTGATGGTGTTGGGCATGGTGGGGGATTGGCGATGGTGTTCTCCATTTTAAATTTTGCGCCCCTACATCGCTACAGCTACTAAAATCTCGTTACTTGGCTCTGCCAAGTAATGCTCATTGGAGGCTCTGCCTCCTCCCCAGGCGGCGGAGCCGCTCAAAAATTTCTTCGCTCGACTCAAGCAGTATCGTGCCATTGCCACTCGTTATGACAAAACGGCACGCAACTTTTTGGGGGCTATCTACCTGGCAGCCTTTGTTGTTTGGCTTAACTGATGACAGGCCCTAATACTACACATTTATTCCGGAGGAAAAATCATTATAGGTGCTTGCCATTCTTTATGAGAGGGTGGGAAGTTTGGCTCTAGATTTTTAAATCCAGTTAAAGCTAGAATCATATAGCCATACACCCGGCTTAAAAAAATCATGTCATCAAGGGCTTGGTCTCTACTAGATTGAGATAAATATCCGCTCTGAGTACCTAGCCAATCAGGATGAGCATTTCTGTCTCGTAAAGCTTTATGAACATTTGTGATTCTTTTGACTTCCTTTTTCCATTTTCTATCAAAGTATTTTTCTCGAAATCGTTTTAAGGCAGCATACTTATCCCATAAAGCTCCTTTACCTTTATCTACATAAGTAACTCCTTCTAATGTACTTAATGCAGCTTCTAAAATTGTAGACATCAGAAGTTCTGTTGCTTGCCATGTTTGTTGCCGTGAAGCTTCAAATAACTGTGACACAATTTTTCGACACACATAACCTTCTTTTGTTGCATCAGCTAAAAACTCAGCATAAGAAATCAAAAAACTCTTCTTCAAAGAATCTTGTAATCCAAACGGTTTAAGAAACCAATTTAAAGATTCTAAATTTCTTTGACGATTGATTTCAATAAACTCTTTATCACCTCTACTGATTTTTCTATACAAAAGATTAACACCTAGACCATACCAAGCTGACAGGGCATCTCTAAAACCTTCAGCAAGATTCCAATTGTAATATTTAGAAGTTTTTGTATGATGACTCCAGTACAAGTCAATATTTTTTTTGTCATTTTGTTGCAATGCGTATATGTATCGCTCGTCATCATTTATATTTATCGCTGCAGTCTGCCATGATTCACTCCAAAGGGTCGAATTAATAGATGTTCTTACTATAGATTTGTCTGGTAGAATAACTGATTTTGCAGTTTGATAAATAGCACTTCCTGACCAATTCCTTTTTTCATGTCTACACTCAGGGATAAAAATAACTCTGCTAGCACGGACAGATAATCGCTTTCTTAATAAATTTTCTTCCTCATTTCTCAAAATAATATCTGGAACTACAACTAGTCTAAATCCACATATTTTTATTTTCAATGAAGTATAATCACCCTTCCTAAAGATTCCGAGTTTACCAATTTCAATGATTCCAAAGTCATAATTAAGTTCATGATCACGTTCATCCAAAAAGGCTTCAATTAAGAAACCATCATTTGGATTCCATGTCATTAATCCATGACCTGAAAATCTTTTACCTTTGTAGTCAAAGTAGATTTTGTCAATATCAAATTTATGATTCTTGAAGTAATCACGAGCTTTAATGACCAATGCCTTATCCTCCAATTATTTGATATTTTTAAAAAAATTGACTCGTCTAGTCTCTGTAAATTTTCTACCTATTTGGAGGGAGGTTCAGAATAATGAAATTAAACCCCATAGATGCAATTGCAAAGGTTCAGTGGCTACGGGTTAGGTACCATCGGGTTTTTAATACGGTTGATTACTCTATCCGCTATGCTAATCGTACACCATGAAAAGCCGTCCTAGAAGGACGTTGCTCTAGACCCAAGTTTTTGGTAAACATTTATCATGATCGCCCGTATCATCCAGACTGGTCATGATCTCATCCGTGAGGGTCTTGATCACCACCTGCTGCCCTTGCCCATCCTCAGCAAGATAGGTGATACCGAAACCCCCTTGCCCTAGTTTTTTGCGGATCGTGTAGCGATCGCCATAGAGAGATTGACCCGACTGCCAAGCCATAGCCGAATTTGCGTGGCTGAACGGGCTACAACCCCTCCCTTCTCTCCTAAAATTCCATTATTAGCGTTTGAAAAATTGCACCATGATCAAAGCAGCGGCGATCGCCGGGTTATTTCTCTGGGCAATAGGGCAACCTGTGGCGGCAATTCCCCGTCAAGATCCGGCCTTGGCGGCCATTTGCTGGGAACAGCGTAATCTTGCGCTTTCCCCCCAAACGCCCTCAGAAGCAGAAGCGTTAGGGGATGCGTTGCTCTGTTTAGAAGATTTTGAGGGGGCGATCGCCGCCTATACCCAAGCCCTCAATCTACCGGGGGAACTCCAAAACCCTACCTGGCTCAGGTTTAAACTCGCCCAAGTTCAAATTCAGGGGGGGCAAACCTTGGCGGCGTTGGGAACCTATCACACCGCCATGGCATTGCAATCCACCTACGGGTTTTTAGTGCCGAGTTTGGCGAGTCGCGCCTATACGCCCCTAGGGGAACCCGTCACCGATGGCGGCATTCGCGGCAACGGCTACCGAGGCCCGATCAGCACAGCCCCAGATCAAATTCATGCCCATGCTCAGTATGAACTCGCCACAACCTTAACGGCTTTGGGGTTTTGGTTGCAGGGCTTAGAAATCTATGAACGCAACATTGAAACCAATCCCGATTTTGCCTATAACTATCTCGCCATCGCTCCTTTGTACGAGAAAGAAGGCCGGTTTAGTGATGCCGCAGCGGCCTATGAAAAAGCATTAGCCCTCGATCCCGATTTGATTTGGGGTTATTACGATTGGGCCAGATTTTTGCTGTGGCAGGGGGAAGAGAGTCAAGCCCTGGAGTCCTTGCGAAAAGTCGTGGGTTTTCATACGGGTTTAGATACATTGGGGGCAAAAGAAAAAGAGGCGATCGCCCTTGATTTAGCCGGTGAAATCTATTTAGGCCGCAGCCAATGGTCAGAAGCCGCCACCCTCTACCGTCAAGCGGTGCAAAATTGGCCCAATCAGCCCCCATTTCACATCGGTTTAGGGGAAAGTTTGAACGGTCTGGGGGAATCGAGGGAGGCCATCACCGCCTTTGAAACTGCCCTACGCTATCTCTCCCCCGACGCAACCCGCAGCCGTCTCCAAGCCCAATTAGGCATTGCCAACGCCCAAATGAATGCCGAACAATGGGACGCAGCCCGCCAAACTCTCACCACAATTTTGCAAGAATTCCCCCACAATTCAGAGGCTCATCAATTAATGGAATACTTGCCTTGAGAGCGGAGAGGAAAGAGAAGCGAGAAAAAATGTAGGGGGGGCGAAAAATTTTTCGCCCCCCCTACATTAACCTCCTGCCAAAATATCTAAATTCGCCTGTACGATCTGTTGCATTTGAGCGGTGAGTTCCTCCACAGTGGCGGTGCGATCGCCCCGATACGCTTCATAATAATCCGCTAAATTGACGGGATCGCCCAATTTGATGTAGGCGAGGCGATCGCCCTTGGGTTCCGGTTTATCAATGTTAAACACCTCCCGCTCTAAACGGGTGAGGGTATCAAGGAACCGCTCCGCTGTGGGGGCCGCCGCCACATAGCCATCGTAAAGGGCATCAAAATTTAAGAGTCGCACCGTACTTTGATAGATTTTCTGCAATTCTGGGCTAGGCTCTTCCTGTTCCTCCACAATCGCCTGCACTCGATAAATCCGCTCCCGTAGGGGTAAGCTGGGAACAGGATCAAGACCAATTTCTCGCTCACAGGTGATCAGCATTTCCGCCCGGATCTCCTCAATCCGTTCATTCAAGCTTCCTGCTAGGGGATGGCCAATATATTCCCGCTCAAATTGTGCCGCCACACATTCGCCAATGGCCCGCAATCGGGGGTAAAAATCGAGGATTTCCGGCGTAATACCGAGGGCTTTTTCTAAAGCGGTGAGGGAATTTTCAATCACAGAATTCATGGGCCGGGTGTAGCGATATTTCAAACTCACCGGCAAGAGGTAAATGTTGGGAATTTCCCCGGTTTGTTTGACAATGCGAGCCATGGCCTGCATGGTTAATTGCACCGCTCCGGTGCGAAAAGCCATCACCGTATCATTTTGAAAAGAACAGCCCCCTTCAGCAAAAATTACCAAGCGACAATCGGGCTTACTGGCCAATAGATTCAGCGTGTAGGCGATACTGGTGCGATCGCCCACCCCCCGTTTAATTGAATAGGCCCCCAATCGTTGCAAGAGTTTCCCCGTTAACCCTTTAAAATTCGCATAGGCCGACAGATAATAAAAAATCTCCCCCGCCTGAGCAGAAAGGAGAAATAAGACCACAGGATCATTGAACGTGGGATGGTTGGGCAAGAGAATGACACGACTGCCCCGTAATTGCTGCAACTTGGCCACATCCGTCCAACTTACCCGTAGCCGCAATTGAAATTTCCACCAAGCCAAGGTAAAGGCGAGGGATTGGAATAAGCGGGTGGCAAAGGGATGCTGGCGATCGGGGTAAAAGTCAGGGGGAGCCATGGACGCAGAAGCAATAACAACAATGCTTTAGGATAGGCCCAAGCTCCGCCGCGATTCCATCCCCTGTGCCAATTATTCTTCCTCTGCTCGCTCTTCACTCAGCAGATCTCACTCCGCCTCGAATTTCTCCCTGGCTTTAGATTGCGCCACCCGTTTCTTATCGACACCGCCCAAACCTTTGGGTCAGTGAACCACGAATTTAACAAAAAATAATAAACGAGCGCGGAGAGGTTCGAACTCCCGACACCCAGAACCGGAATCTGGTGCTCTATCCACTGAGCTACGCGCCCTCGTTTAGACTTTCTACTATACCATGGAAACGGCCATTAAGCGAGCAAGGGGCAAGACCGCTTACCCACAGAGGATCGCATCGCACATCAGGGCAACTTTATCCGTCCTACCCACGTCCGGCAAGTTTTGGATTAACTTTAGACTAATTTGATCATGGGGGGTCTCCCCTGGAAGCATCTCCGCTGATTGTGGGACATTCTTTCCGTAAACTCGTTATTGTAGCTTGTAGTCCTTCTATGACCCCCCCGACCCTGCGCCCTCATCCTGCCCATTCCCTCGCTTTGGTTGGTTAATCGCAGCATGTTAGACCATACCGAGTCCCATCTTCCCTCTTCTCATTCCTTCGCTGGGCGATCGCGTCATCCGGAGGTATCTTTACCGATGATTAGTGGCATCCGCCGTCATGTGCTGATCGTGACGCAGTTTTACCCCCCGGATTATGCTGCTACGGGGCAACTGATTGCTGAATTGGCGATTCACCTTAGCCGGATGGGTTTAAAAATGCGGGTGTTTACGGGGCAACCGGGCTATGCCTTTGATGCGGATTCGGCTCCGAAGCGGGAAATTCACGATAAGGTTCATGTGCAGCGATCGCGGGTGTCGCGGCTCTGGCCGCTGCGGATTCGGGGGCGGGCGGTGAATGGGTTGCTGTTTTGTTTGCGCACGGCGGTTCATTTGATCCGGGCGGCCCACCGTCGGGAGTTGTTGGTGGTGACGAGTGAGCCGCCCTATCTGCCGGTGATGGGTTATTTGGCCCATAAGCTCTTGGGGTTGCCCTATATTTGCCTGATTTATGATCTCTACCCTGATGTGGCGGTGGCGTTGGATGTGTTTCCGGCGCGGCATCCGTTGGTGAAGGCTTGGGATTGGTTGAATCACCATATTTGGAAGCACGCGGAGCAGATTATTGTTTTAAGTTCTTCAATGCGCGATCGCGTTCTTGCCAAAGCCCCCGATTTAGAAAATCGGATCACGGTGATTCCCAGTTGGGCCGATCCTCAACTCATCTACCCGATGGAAAAATCAGATAACTGGTTTGCCCAGCGGTATGGCTGTGTGGATCGGTTCACGGTGCAATATTCCGGCAACTTGGGCCGTTGCCATGATTTGGAAACGATCTTAAAAACGGCGGAATTATTGCGGGATGAGCCGATCCAGTTTGTGTTTATTGGCCGGGGGGCGCAGTTGCAGGCTTGTATGGAGCGGGTGGCGCGATCGCAACTCACCCATTGCCGGTTTTTGCCCTATCAAGATAAAGCCGTCTTGCCCTACTCCCTAACCGCCTGCGATCTGGCTCTGGTCAGCATCAGTCCTGGATTAGAAGGCTTAGTCGCCCCCAGTAAGCTCTATGGCATCCTCGCCGCCGGTCGTCCGGTGGCGGCCATTTGTGAGCGCCATTCCTACCTGCGGCAAATTCTCCGCAATGCCCGCTGTGGTCAAGCCTTTGAAAGTGGGGATGCGGTGGGTTTAGCGGCTTATATCCAGGCTTTGGCTCGCAATCCCCAATTGGTGAAAACCTTAGGGGATGCGGGGCGGCATTATCTCGATCAGCATTACACGCCCCAACAGGTGGCGGCGGCCTATTGGCAGGTGTTGACCAAACGAATTTAGGCTATAAAAATTCTTCAGGCTTGGGGGGTTTAGGAGGAGTAGGGGGAGGATCGCCTTCTCCTGCTGCTGGAAACCGGGCAATCAATTCATCTTCTAATTGGATCATCAACAGTTCTAAGGGTGGCTCTTCTAACGTGGCGTAGGCATCGGGGGGGAGGGGATCAGATTCAAAATAGAGTAGTTTAATTTGCCCTTCGCCAATCACCAACATAAACACCTCCTTGGCGGGATCATGGGCATCGAGAATGCCGAGAATTTCCTGGAGTTGCTGGGCAACGTTATGGTTGAGGGCTTCGACGGCGCGGCGGGGGCAGGTGACAAAATGGGGTTGGGGTTTGAGGTCAATGCCGAGAACGTCGGTGCTATCGGGGTTGGCGAGATAAAAACCCCAGGCCAGCGCTGCCAGTTGGGGGCGAAAATCACGGGCGAATTGGTCAAGGCGATACTTCCAGGGTTCAGCATCGGCCGGGGAAGCGGAAAAACTAAACATCGGAATGAGGGGGCGGCACAACTGTTCAGCGTATCACTGCCATGGGGGTGATGGGCAGTTCTCAGGGAAAGGTCTAAGATGGGGATGATCTTTCGCTGATCAAGGAAAAAAAATTTGGTGAGTAAGCAAACGCCGGGCTGGCTTTGGCTGGAATCGGGGGCGATCGCCGCTGCCTTGGCTGGGACGATTACGGCGGCCTTAACCCGGCAGTTTCTCTACGCGGCGGCTCCCCTAACCCTCGCCTTGGGGGTGAATGTGTTGGTTCATCAACGGGTTCAAAAACAACAGCAAGCGCTTCAGGATGAGTTAGACGCACTGCGGCAGAATTTAGTGGCTCAGGTGGAAACGGATTTGCAGCCGGTGCATCAGGGGGAATTTCAGGCCCTGAGTGATCGCCTTGTAACCATTGAGTGGAACCAAGGGGTAATGTTGCCGCAACTGGCGGATTTAGAGCAGCAATTGACCGTGGCTCGTCAGTCCCAAGATCAGCAATGGGGGGGGTTAGCGGAACGTTTCAGTCAACTTGAGTCTCAAGTAAACGAACCTGATCCCCAACGGGAGGAACTAACGGCAACGGTGACGTTGCTTCAGCATCAATGGCAGGAATTGCGGGAGAGTTTTTCCCCGGCAGAATTTGCGACGCTCCAACGGGTTGTAGAAGCCCTCAAAGCTCAGGTGCAAACCTTGACCGATGGGGAAACCCATCACCGCCAAAATAGTGAGCGGGCGATCGCCCATCTCACGGAACAAATCAACCATCTCAAGGCCATCAGCCCCGATCCCGCCACGTTAACGGGTTTACAAACCGCTGTGGAAACGGCCATTCCGCAAGATTTGGCAACTTTGCAGGAGAGGGTGACGCAACTCGAAGGGGCGATCGCCCACCTGCAAACCCTGGCGGTAGAGCCTCAAGTTTTAACGGAATTGCAGGGGGCGATCGCCAATCTGCAAACCCATTTAGCCGCCCTCCCCAGTCCCAAAAATTGGCAACCGGAGATTACCGATCTCCAGCGGGCGATCCAGCGGATTCAAGATCAAGTTACGGCTCTGGCTGAACCGCCGGAAACGGAAGATCTGTGGAATGGGCCAACGGCTGAATCTGCAACCCCTGAACCTGATGCCTTTGATGATGTTAAGGAGAATTTTGAGGAGGATTTCGGCGAAGAGGATAGCCTTGGGGAAGAATTAGATGCGGAGTTTGAAGCGTTTCAAACCGCTGAACAAACGGGCCGCCCTCTGACTCCTGATCCCTTAGACAAAATTGGCACGGAATTGGAAACGGGGATTCGGGATCTGGGGGAAAATTTGTGGGGATGGGGGCGATCGCTCCGTAACACCCTCAACCGCTTTACCGAATCCGTTGATTTTCCCTACAATGACCCCGAAAGTTTGCAATCCTGGGGCTGTACTGCGATGGTGCGCCTGGTGATGCCCGCTCAGGGGCCGGTGGCGATTAGTGGGGATGGTCATGGGGTGGCCTATCGCCAAAGTGATGGGCCGGTGGTGATTTTTGATCTCCAAGGGGAGGCGATCGCCCATAGTCTTGTGACGGAATCCTGTACAGCCTTGGCCTTTGGCCCCAATCCCCAAACCTTGATCCTCGGCCAACAAAGCGGTAACAGCTTAGTTTGGGCCGGTCAAACCCTCCGCCATACTCTGACGGGCCATCCCCTCCCTGTCACCGCCATTGCCCTTAGCCCCCATGGCCGCACCTGTGCCACCGCCAGCGCCGATAAAAGTATTATCCTTTGGGATTTGGGGACGGGCCAGAGTTTACGCACCCTAACGGGCCATTGGGCAACGGTGGAGAGTTTAGCCTTTAGCAGTGATGGCCGGTTTCTGGTGAGTGGGAGCCAGGACGGGACGGTAAAACGGTGGGATGTGGCCACGGGGGAAAAGGTGGCCAATGCTGCGCCGGGGGGAGAGGTGCAAGGGGTGGCCATTAGTCCCGATGGGGAACAGGTGGCCAGTGGGGGGAGCGATCGCCATCTCCGCCTGTGGGCTACGAATACTCTCAGCGAGGTACGTCACCATCGCACCTCTGGCCCCATTCGTCAGGTGCAGTTTAGCCCTGATGGTTTACTGATAGCCAGTGTGACGGGCAAAACCGTGACGCTGTGGGCCACCCGTGGGGGGGGTGAAGCTCGCATTGCCCGTCTCCATCATCCCCACCCCGTTAATTTCTGCCAATTCAGTCATGGCGGACAACATCTCTTAACCATTACCGCTGCGGGGGAAGTGTCCCGCTGGCAAAAACCCTGAGCTATTTTGTGTTGTTGCCATGTTCCGAGTTTCCTGTTGGATTACCCTTGCCTGTTTATTATTAACTCCCACTGTTGCCTTAGCTGAAGGGAGTAAGGAGTTGAAGGGGACGGAGGCTCGCCCCCACCTCCTCTACCGACTCTACAAACCTATTGATGACAAACCTATTGATGAAACCTTCGCGGGCATCCCCCGCCGAAACAAAATGTTCGTCTACGCCAAGGAGGGGGAAACCATTAATTTGGGATCTTCTGCCGTGGGAGTGGGTCAGGGGCAAATTGAATACATTGATCCCAATGGCACGAAAGGCGTTTGCGATGGTAAAACCGGCGGTCTGATTCGTAATGAAACTGAAGAAAATGCAGGCCCTCTTCCGGCTTTGGGCGGCTATACCCCCTGTAAGGTTTCGGTGGGGCCGGGTCAAGCGGGGATTTGGCAGGTGCAATTTGTTAGCCCTGACCCTTATAGTAATGCCTCCTTTAATCTGAATTCATTGCAGACTACAGCGGTTAATAACTGGAAGGATCCCAATATCGGAAAACAGGCAGACAATGAATTTTTTGTCATTGCCTGGGATATCACTGTCACTGATAATAATGCTCCAAGGCCCGGCCGTGTCTTCATGAACTATCTTCCCGCCCGCCCGGGTCAAGGTGCCGCGTTGAATTCCCAGCTTTACGTCCTCACCAAAGATGGATTCCAATACCGTATTGCCTTTACGAATCTTGACCCCGATGGTTTCGTCCTCTTCGCTAATAACAAGGGTTTCCGAAATGGCACCGCCCCTAACAGTCCCCCACTTTTTGCATCTCTTCCTCTTCCTGGCGATGAAATCAACCCCCCTTACTCGTTCCATTCCCCCGATGGCCCCGATGATAACGAGAATACCACCCATCGCCTCTTTATAAACCCCCCCAACCCTGACCTCCCGCTCGTTGCCAAGGTTGACGACAGCGTCAATATTTCTGATTGGTTACGAACACCACCCCAAACCCCACTAGAACCGCAAAATTTTCAATTTGTGGGCCAAGAAGGAACCGTTGGCCAAGCGGGCAGTTCCCCCCTCACGGGTAGCTTTCGCTTTAACAACCCCAACAGCAAAACCGCCACCTATACCATCGGCCTCGATCTCGATGGGAATGGTCAGATTACCGATAATGGGAAAGATCGCATCCTCATCGGCACAGCCCAACCGGGGCAAAATATCATTGCTTGGGATGGTTTAGATGGCCAAGGCAACCGCATAGGCCCCGGAGATGTTACGTTTCAGGCTTCGATGAAGTTGGCCATTGGGGAAGTCCACTTTCCGCTGATTGATCCCGAAAACAACGCGGGCGGTTTTGTAATTGAACGCTTAAATGGCCCTCCCATTGATCGGTCTGTAATCTATTACAACAATGCTCGTGCTCCTCTGGGGGGAGAATCTGCTATGGCTGGTATTGATAGCATAAATGCAAATGGGGCTAACCGTTGGGGTTTTGGTGGGGAAGGGGATATTGGTCAAGGCAGGCGTAATTTTGGTAACGAAAGAGGGATTGATACCTGGGCTAATGCTCCTAGCCAATCGATTTCGGCGGTAGGTGGTTTTACGATTAAAGAAGCGGATTTACAAATCACCAAACGGCTAGAATCCAGCACCGACCCCATCACCGCCGGTAGCACCGTGACCTATACCATCGAAGTGATCAACCCCGATACTAGTCCCAGCGGTGTTAATAATGTCCCTGTTACTGATACAATTCCCAGTGCAATTAGTAATGTCACCTGGACTTGTACGGGGGAAAATGGTGGGGTTTGTAATGCTGTTTCTGGCTCTGGGAATACGTTAAACACCACCGCTAATTTACCCAAAAATAGCAAAGTCATTTATACAATCAGCGGCATTATTAATATTGCAGCCGTTGGTCAAACAATTCAAAACACAGCACGGGTGACGCGCCCCAATGATGTCAATGATCCCAATTTAACGAATAATCAAGCCAGCACCACACCAGTCGTCATTGGCCCGCCATTACCCACCACCTTAAGCATTACCAAAGCACCCACCAACGGCCAAACTACTGTCAGCCCAGGGGAAACCTTAAGTTATACAATTATTGTCGAAAATACCGGCACAGCCCCCGCCTTTAATGTCGAAGTCGATGACCCCATTCCCACAGGTTTAACCTTTGAATCCAATAGTGGGGATTGTGACACAGCTTATGTTTGCCAATTGGGGACAATTCCGGCAGGGGAAACCCGCACGATCATTACCACATTCACCGTTCCTGCTGATTATCAAGGGCCAGACCCCATTGATAACATTGCCGTTGCCTCTGCCCTCAATATCGGCCCTGATCCTGTCACCTCCAATACTGTCAGCCTTCCGCTTTCACCCCTCCCCCCCCAAGTTGCAGATTTAGAAGTGCTGAAAACCGGGCCAGAGGTGGGGGAATTGGGGGATACCCTGGAATATATAATTGAAGTGAAAAATTTAAGTGATACGGTTGCAGCAACGGGGGTGATTGTGCGCGATCGCCTCACCCCTAATAGCAATATTGAATATGTTGATTTAGCGGGGGGGATTGCCAATAATGGCGTAATTACTTGGGATATTGGTACGATCCCCCCCGATGAAACTGTCACCCTCCGGGTAAAATTGCGCTTTATTGCTGAAGGCAATTATGAAAATATTGCCTTTAGTGAATCCAATAATGATCCCGATCCTGAAAATAACGATGATAGCCCCCCCGATGACGATGAAACCCGCTCCGTTCCCACAACAATCACCCCCGCTCAACCCCCCAACCTCACCTTAAGCAAAGATGGCCCCGAAACCTTCAATCCAGGAGATACCATCACCTACAACTTCACGATTAACAATCCCACCAATACAGAAGCCATTAATGTCATCTTGACCAATGACGATTTAACCAATTTAGGGTTCACATTCCAACCCTCCAGTCTTTGCCCCAATTTACCCTGTAATTTAGGCACAATTCCCGCTGGTAAAACACTTTCTTTTGATTTGAGCTTTTTAGTGCCAACGGATTATAGCGATCGCACCCCCATCCCCAACACCACCACCCTCATCTACGACAACAACCCCACCCCCAATCAACCCATCCAAGACAACGTAACCACCCGCCTCCTCAATGCCGATTTAGTCACCACGAAAACCGGTCAACCTTGGGGATTTGCCGGTGCAGTCACCTATACGATTAAAACTGAAAACATCGGTAGTGATCCAGCGCTCAATGTGCAAATTACCGATGAAATTCCAGCAGGCATAACGGCAACTACCATCTCCAATGGTGGCAGACAGGAAGGGAACTTAATTATTTGGGATGTGGCAAATTTACCTGCTGGTGCAGTTTTAGAATATACCGTCACCTTGCCCTTGAACGAAGGGGGAAGCTATACCAATATTGCCCGCAGTCGTTCTGATACCTTCGATCCCGAACCGGGCAACAACAATGAACAAAGAACAACTGATATTACGCCCGTTGCAGAATTAATCGTCGGCAAAGACGGGGAAACGAGCGGCCAACCCGGCCCCTATACCTATGACATTACAGCCCGAAACCATGGCCCCAGTACAGCAGAAAATGTCGTAATCAAAGATGAATTAGACCCAATGGCAGAATTTATTTCTGCTTCTGATGGGGGGGTTTATGATCCGGTGACAAATACTGTCAGTTGGAACTTAGGAAATCTAGCCGATCAACAAACCATCAACCGCAAAGTTACGGTGCGCTTATCCGGTGAGGGAGAGTTTATAAACCGTGCCTCTGGGACATCTAGCACCCCCGATCCACAGCCGGGTAACAACAGTGGTTTAGATCTTGGTGCTATGGTGACGACGGAGATAACTTTGTTGCCAGAGCCTGAGGCAGATTTAATCGTTACCAAAGATCCTGAAATTAATAATACACCGGGACAATATAGCTACAAAATCACCGCTTTTAATGATGGCCCTGATCGAGCGGAAAATGTGGTGATTCAAGATCAATTAGCCCCAGTCGCACAGTTTGTTTCTGCCTCCGATGGCGGGGTTTATGATCCGGTCAATAATACCGTGAGTTGGGCGGTTGGCGATTTAGAAAATAAAGAGGAAGTTAGTCGTACTGTCACGGTGCAATTACTGACAGCAGATAAACATATTAACCGCGCTTCTGGCAGATCAGATACAACAGATCCTGAGCCTAGGAATAATGACGGCTCTAGTGACGATGCAGAGGTGACAACGATTATTCCTGATCCTGATCCCTTACCCGCTTTATCTTTAATCAAAACCGGCCCCCAACAATTCAATCCAGGGGATACCATCACCTACAACTTCACAATCGAAAATACTGGCAATACTAACGCGCTCAATGTGGTTTTAACCGATGAAGTCTTAACGAGCTTAGGCTTCACGTTCCAACCCTCCAACCGTTGCCCCGATTTACCCTGTGATTTAGGTACGATTCCCCCGGGTTTAACAACCTTCGCTCTTGACTTTTTAGTGCCACCGGATTATAGCGATCGCACCCCCATCCCCAACATCACCACCCTTAACTACAGCAACAATCCCAATCCGGATCAACCCATTCAACGTGCTGTAGAGACTCGTTTGCTCAATGCTGATCTAATCACGACAAAAACAAAGCTAGAATCGGGAACATTGGGCGAATATACTTATCAAATCAAGACTTACAACAATGGCAATGATCCCGCAGTTAATGTGCGGATTACCGATGAAATCCCCGCTGGGGTGACGGTGCTTAATATTTCTCATGGTGGGAGGCAGGAAGGAAACTTAATTATTTGGGATGTACCTAATTTAGAGGTTGGGGAACAGTTTGCTCGTCTGTTTACTGTCACCTTGCGCCTGGATACACCGGGACCCTATACCAATATTGCCCGCAGTACCTCAGAGACTTTTGATCCCGATGTCAGGAACAACGATGGTTCTCGCTCAGAAGCACAGGTGACAACGATTATCCCCGACCCTGATCCATTGCCAGCTCTATCCTTAACCAAAACCGGCCCCCAACAATTCAATCCAGGGGATACCATCACCTACAATTTCACGATTAACAATCCTAGCAATACCGATGCGCTCAATGTTGTTTTAACGGATGAAGTTCTCACGAATTTAGGGTTGACTTTCCAACCTTCTACCCTTTGCCCCGATTTACCCTGTGATTTAGGTACGATTCCCCCGGGTTTAACAACGTTTGATTTAAGCTTTTTAGTGCCGCCCAACTATA
>Ga0316611_1000115_pt1 | contig 33605 bp, 50 predicted proteins | sample MIS2016202_MG_FD_207675 | JGI IMG/M metagenome (GOLD analysis project Ga0316611, IMG submission 207675) | Microbial mat bacterial communities from Middle Island sinkhole, Lake Huron, Michigan, United States - MIS.2016.202 | ecosystem: Environmental > Aquatic > Freshwater > Lake > Sediment... | reverse complement strand
AGATCAAGCTATCACTGATGCATTTAATACCGTCACCAAGAAGGATCTTTTGGGATGGTTTTCTCATTGTGATGCTATGACCGTTCTCATTTAGTTCTGTCCTCACTATCTTGAAAACCGCGATAATGTCTTACCTTATGAAATGGGGCTAGCATTAGGTGCGGTCTGGGAAGATCAAAGACTATCCTTACCATTAGGAGGTAATTTAGCTAGATTTGAAGCTCGTGCCTTGGTTGTAAATGCCACTGTTGAACAATTTCCTGCTGTAGATTTGGCTTTTGCTTGGACACAAGATAAATATGCACCGCTAATATTAGGACATATGAATTTCTTTCTTGCATTCGATGTGTGTTTTTACAGAACCGAATCAGCGTTTGAGATTAGCCAAAAATAGTCTGACTAAAAAAAAGAGGTTCGTTACATTTCATTAACACCCTTCAAGATCGGCGATCGCACTCCATGAGCCAAAGTGATAAACTGCACGATTTCCAATACGGATGACCCAAGGTTGAGCATCAGGGTATCGCTACGATTTTGTCTGTATTACCAGATTCTACTTGTTGCCGAATGCTGGATTCATAGTGTTCTTGCCCACGCCGAGCTAATTCTTCTTTGCTGTAACGCCGTTGACGAACTGCCATAGCTTTTGTGTTGTTAATTTGTAATGTCATTATAGCTTTGCGCGGCGATTCACCTGAGCCTAGTAAGCATAGTGAAATTATCGTGATTAACTTTTCAATACCTTATATCGGCGAATAGCATTATTCATTGAGTTAATTTGCTCTGCATGAAATGATGGAGGCATTAAACTATGAATAGTATGATCTAAACCATCGTGCATAACGTCTGTGGGCAATATAGAGTGATCTAATCCAAGAGTATGTCCGATTTCATGAGCAATAGTATTGGCAATTAAATTAGATAAGTTATTCGTATTTAGATTTTTACGAGTAGAAACACAAAATACTTGATCAATGCGGATAATTGCACGGTTTGTAACCATATACGGTCTAAAACTAGCTATTCCCAAATAGTCAACTGGTTGGTTATCAGCAAATATATAAACATGAGTAAAGTCTTCACCCCACTCTTTAGGATCTGGAGTATCTGAAGTTAAAAAAACATTGATGCCTCTAAATGCTCCGTAGAGCTTAGAAAAGGCATCAATAAAAAGCGCATTTATCGCTTCTTTGTTTTCTGGTTGAACCTCCATTCCTGACATATCTATCCAAACACAATGACGGAACTCAGTATCTAACTTTATGAGAGTCAGCCCACAAGAGGGACAAAATTCCCAATGAGGCTGAATACGCAACCGACAAGCCCTACATCGAGGTCGAGGAGTCCTAGTTAGGTCAATACGCTCTGACAGAGAGAGTTTAAGCTTACGGTTGTACTTGGTTAGATCTAGACGCTCAAATAAAGACATTGATTCAGATTCAATAGCAAAATCAAAGGGGTAATCCTACTTCAAGGAAGTTTACCTGTTAACTAAAAGAATTGATAATCTCTCCCAATCCATTTACGGTAACGCCATTACCGATCGCCGCTAATTTCCACTCATTGTTGTGTCTATAAAGTTCAGCCATGAGCATTCCAGTCATTCCTTTGTACTCAGATCCCGATAGATTGTATCGAGCGAGTTCTTTGTTGTTGGACATATCAACTAAACGGACAAAGGCATTTTTTACCTGCTCAAAGTCTTGTTCACGGGCGATGCAATCATAGATATTAACTGTGAAAATCAGTTTTGTAATCTGTGCTGGCATTGCAGACAAATCCACAACTATTTGCTCATCATCGCCATCGCCTTCACCTGTGACGTTATCCCCTAGGTGAGTAATCGCTCCTGAATGATGCTCTAGATTTCCAAAGTAAACAACATTGGCTATATCGTTTACTTTACCGTTAGAGTCCAAACAGATTACTGATGCATCCAAATCGCAGTCCACTTGATTGCTGAAAGTCTGAAACAATCCGCCACTAGACTTTTTAACTACATCCCAGCCCAATCCACAGATAAGCTTTTTGAGTCCAGGTGCTTCTTTAGACAGCGAGATACGTTGCCCTTTTTGTAGGTTAATGCCCATTAGTTTTACCTTCTAGCTATAGCGATCTAGTAATGCTTGTAAACCACCCTGATAACCTGCGCCTACCGCATTAAGCCGCCACTCTCCATCCTTACGATAGAGTTCAGCCATAATTAAGGCTGTCTCTATTGAATAGTCCTCAACTAGGTCGTAGCGGACAACTTCTTGCTTTGTCTGGGCATTCACAATCCTCACAAAAGAATTTCTTACCTGTCCAAAGTTTTGTTGACGCTGCTGTGCTTCATGAATGGTTACAGTAATAAGAATCTTTTGGACATCCGCAGGGACGTTTTTGAGGTTGATTTTAATGACTTCATCATCACCCTCACCTGCGCCTGTGAGATTGTCGCCAGTGTGTTCAACTGATTTGTGAGGATCGGGACTGGTGGGATTATTGTAAAAAATAAAATGTTTGTCCGAAATCACTTTCTCATTTCCACCTAGCAGGAACACTGATGCGTCTAGGTCAAAGTCCAAACCTGTGTCTGTCGCTTTAATATCCCATCCCAGCCCCACAAACAACTCAGATAATCCAGGTGCGATTTTGTCGAGCGATACACGCTGACCTTTAGTAAGCGAAACTCCCATAAATTCAATCTCCTTGTAGTTAAATTTTAAGTCAATTCACAAAAAAGTTTATAAAGTAATTACGGTGATGTCACAAAACTACTAAGATTAGGAATTACCGTAGTATTTTCTCATTTCCTTCCATTGAGCCATAGCCCATTCACGGGAATTACGAGATTGATCCCAAGTAATGGTCATTTTTCCACAGGAGATACACTTTTCACCTTTGGAAATCTGTTGTTCTCTTGGACAATGACCACAAAAATATATTTCACTCATTTTTTCATACCCTTATCGGTCTAACTATGAGTTATCTTGCAGATTGCAGGATAAATACTTGTATAGGGTCAATATCACACAACTTGTGAGAAAAAGCAACCAAATAAGTGTAATAACAAGATTTTTGCAGGGTAATGTACCAGAACAGAGTCTTGTTTAGCAAAATGCCGCATAATATTCATGAATCTGCGCTAAAAAACAATCCACATCCCCTCCACAACCGATCAAGTTGGGCGATTCGCTAACAAATTACACGATCTTGGTGTTAGACACGATCTTGCCATACTTGAGGGTCACGCTTACTGTGAAATACTGCCATTACTACAACCTGACTTGGTTCAATTATATACAAAACTAAATACGGAAACTTATGGACAACTGCACGGCGAACATCCTCGAAAATAATCTCATACGCCTTTGGGAATGACTCAATATTCTCTAATATCTCAGCAACACTTATGAGAAATTCAACTCCAAGCCCTGCTCGCTGTTGCTCATACCAATCAAATGCCTCGTCAAATTCAGCTTGTGCCTCAACTCGAAATACAATCGGCAAACTCATTCATGTATCCCTGCCCTAGAAAGTGCCTGAGACTTAATATGATTCCAAGGGACTACAGCTTGAGGATCTACTTTGTGAGCAGCAAGACGGCATAATAGCTCTTGCCTCTGGGCCTCTGTTAGGTCAAACTGTCTTGGCTCCGCACTGATGCTGTCCCAGATAGCTTGAACTAGCCAAATACGGTCATCAACGGTTAATGCTTTTACTTGTAGTAAGGTTGTCGATAGATCCATACTCATACCTTTTAAATGAGAATCTGTGTTGATATTACTATCTTAGGGGTTCTACAACTTAACGAAGAACCAAATTTTCGGTGATGCAGCAAAGCCGCGCCACCGAAAATCGATCCCTTATTTTACGGCGCAGCTTCGGCGATTAACCTCACGTTTACCTTTTGTAGTAACTTTTTGTCGTAATATTGCGACTATTCGTTTATGATCGCCCCTCTGAGAGGTTATTTGTGTTCTTTAGATATGCTTCATCCCGCCGCAAGTTTTTGTTAATGTCAGCACTGCCCTTAGCGATCGCGCTCAAAGCCTGTCAAGGAAATCCCCCCGATCCGAAAGCACCACAGGCGACCGAAGGTACAACTTCTGCAAAACCTAGTACCACTGTCGATTCTGCTCAAGTTTCCCTCTATGGTGCGGGTGCGACCTTCCCATCCTTCCTCTATTTGCGATGGTTTAAAGATTACAACAAACAAAATCCTAATATCCAAATCAGCTATCAGCCCGTCGGCAGTGCCGCAGGGATTCAGCAATTTTTAGCGGGAACCGTGGATTTTGGTGCTAGTGAACTGGCGCTGACCGATCAGGAATTGACGCAAGTTACTCGCGGCGCAGCGATGATTCCCACGGCGGCAGGTAGCGTTGCGGTGGTTTACAACATTGCAGGGGTGCAGTCGGGACTGAAGCTATCGCGAAAAGTTCTACCTGAGATCTTTCTAGGGAAGATTAAAAAATGGAACGATCCCGCGATCGCCTCTCTTAATCCCAATGTAACTCTTCCTGATCTGCCAATTACCGTAATCCATCGCTCCGATGGCAGTGGCACAACCGCCGCATTTACCGCCCACCTCAGCGCCACCAGTCCCGAATGGAAGAACGAAGTGGGAACGGGGCTGAATGTGTCATGGAAGACTGGCACTGGCATCAAGGACAATGCGGGTATTAGCGCTCAAATCCAGCAAGGGGAAGGTGTGATCGGCTATGTGGAATATGCGTTTGCCAAGCAGTTAAAACTTGCCACAGCCGCCCTAGAAAACAAATCGGGACAGTTCGCGCTACCGACTGAAGATGGAACCGCCAAGGCGATCGCCACGATTAAACTATCCGAAGATTTGCGCGGTTCCAATCCCGATCCTGATGCTACGGATGCCTATCCCATCGTTACTTACAGTTGGGTATTAGCCTATCAGCAATACGACGATCCTAAACAGGCTCAGGCGCTAAAAGATGTGCTGCAATGGGGTTTGACGCAGGGGCAAGCGATGGGCTTGGAGTTAGGTTACGTTCCACTTCCAGAGGCGATCGTCAAAAAGGCGATCGCCGCTCTAGATAAAATCGGTAGCGGAAAGAAATAAGCGATCAGCGTATTATTTTTTTCACGAGTTTAGGAATGTTATACTCACAATTGCAACTTATTTCACGGATTAAGAAAACTATTTTTTTAACATAGACGAAATTTACAGTATATAGTTAGGAGTAGAATGAATTGACGTTAAGCACGAAACCAACATTAACTATCGAGGATTTGTGTGCTGAGGCAGCTAAATGTGGGAGGTTTAGCTACGATTGAAAATGGTCAGACACTATGTACTCAACATAATCTTCGGAAGAAAAAACTTAAACAAACTGAGACGGGCAAAGATATGTTTATTCGTCTCTATGAACTTGCTAAAAAAGAAAACAATCAGGAATTACAAGAGTTTTGCATAGCAATTCTCAACACTTTTGAAGATTTTAATATTAATGGACATATTGAATGGAGAAAGTAGATTTTTTGTAGATGGTTGGGCGATCGTGTTTATGGTGAGATGGGTGATTGGGCGATCGCGTTTTGTTGTGAGTGGTTGGGCGATCGCGTTTTTTGTGGATGGTTGGGCGATCGCGTTTTAGGATGAGTGGTTGGGCGATCGTGTTTTTGTGAAGGGGATGATTAGGCGATCGCCTTAATTCACTTCCAAAACAAATATCAAGATGCTAACATCTCAGCAACGGACTCCTTAGAAATAAATCGGCGAAAATCTAGAATCTCAACTAAAACTAGTTTGTCATCTGGTGAATAATGCAGAATTACTTGACCATCCTCTTCTGCGTAGGCGATCGCATCATTAGAGATTTCAATTAAGAGCGCATCAACATCTTTGCTATAGCTAATCTTTTTCATATCTAGATCTCCTACCAGGATAAAGGGTGATGATTAAAATGAACGAGCCAAAGTCCCGATAAACAACTCTAAGTACTAAATTGTCGTCTAATCGCCTTTGAGCTATTAGTTTATCTTCTTCTCCAATTTCTAACTTATCTGGCGATCGCACTGTATCGAAAACAAAGTTTAGATCTATGCTTACGCCACGACTTGCTAAAACATCTATTTTTAATCGAGCGTGTTCGCTAAACCGAATTTCTTTCATAAACTATTGATAGCATGATTTTATTTTAACCTCATTAGTTATGCGTTTGCCGCTTGCTTGATGACAGGCTTATGAGTATGGCGACCCCATTGTACTTTTTTGTGGATAATTAGGCGATCGCGTTTTTGAGTGAGTGGTTGGGCGATCGTGTTTTGTGAGGGACTTGGCGATCGCGTTTTTGTGGGTGATTGGGCGATATGAGAAACAAACTCAACCCATCACCCTTACTTTCGCCTTCTCATACGCAGGATCATGAATATCGAAACTAATCACCCTTATCCTTTTCGGCGCAGGTTTTTCAAAAATCCGATAGACCAACCGATATTCCGCATCATCAAAGGAAATCTCTAGAGCATGATAACCACGCAAATCACCCTTTAACTTATGATAACTCAAAATCCCACCATTATCAGGACATGACTGCAAAATCGGCTTGAACAAACCCTCAAAATCAGTCCTCAAAACCATCGGCAAAATTGGCAAATCTTCTGATATCACAAGCGGATGCACCTGCAAAAAATACTTAGCGCGTATAGCCACGCAGCTTAATCTCCCTATTCACCTGTTCCAAATCAAACTCTTCATCTAGAGTTCCCATCGTCACCCACTCATCTTCCTTAATAGGTTTAGCAATGCGCTCAATTGCCTTAGACTCAGCAGAACTCAAAACCAATCGATTTTCCCGTTGTAATTTCTCCGCGATCGCCTCACGCAACCAATTCATCCGCCCCTGCAAGGGCAAACTGCTAAAAACATCAGACGTTAAAGAAACAGTGACGCGCTTAGTTATGCCTTTTGCTTTCACTTAAGTACTTCTTCAACTCAATACACTCAAATATTCTATCCTAAGATTATAGGCGATCGCATTTTGGGTGAGGTGAGGGGTTGGGCGATCGTGTTGTGCTTTTGGGTGGTTGGGCGATCGTGTTTTTGAGGGTGGTTGAGCGATCACTTGACATAGTATTAATATTGATACTAGTATTTACTATAAACCTCACCTTATGGAACAAGTAGAAAAAATAGTTGCTCAGCTAAAAAGGAATTCTCAAAATGTAAACTTCACTGATTTAGTAAAAGTTTGCAATCATTATTTTGGAGAACCTCGACAGCAAGGGACGAGTCATTGTGTCTACAAAACACCTTGGCAAGGCGACCCTCGCGTTAATATTCAAGAAAAGAATGGCAAAGCAAAAGTCTATCAAGTCAAACAAGTCTTAGCAGCGATCGAAAAAATTGAGGGAATGAAAGATGATTAACCATGAACACTACAGCTATAGAATCACTTGGTCTGTTGAAGATCAAGAATTCGCAGGATTATGTGCAGAGTTTCCTAGTTTGTCCTATCTCCATGAAAATCGCTCCGATGCCCTAGAAGGTATTACAAATCTAGTCAAAGATGTAGTCAAAGACATGGAAGCAAATGGAGAAAAAATTCCAGAGCCAATAGCAGAGAAAGTCTATAGCGGTAAACTTCAAGTTCGTATCCCTCCATCTCTCCACCGTAGATTAGCAATGGAAGCCGCAGAAGAAAACGTTAGCTTAAATCGTTATATGAGTCAAAAACTCGCAGGTTGATATTTGTTACTTTTTTGTGAGTGATTGGGCGATCGCGTTTTTGGGTGAGTGATTGGGCGATCGCTATTCAATAAACCTCATCATGACTTCCAATATCAACTAAAAAAATCACCATCTCCAACAACTCTTCATCATCAGAGAAACGAAAAATAATTCTACAATCATAAGCCACAGAACAAGACCATAATCCAGCTAAATTTCCTCCCAACTTATGAGCCTTTAATGAAGGTGTAAACGGATCATCTCCCAACAGTCTTAATGCTTTTACAATTGGCTCACTTAATTGAGGATTTTTCTTTGTGATTTTTTTGAAAGATCGTTTAAATCCATTACTCCAAACAACTTGCATCATCATCCCCCAGTAAATCAGCAATCAAATCATCCACACTTCCTTTTTTTGCTGTTCCATTACTAAATGATTTCATCACCTCCTCAGAATTAGCTAAAATCTCCTGCCGCCGACTCTCAATTCGTCGCTTACGGATTAGCTCAAACAAATAATCCTGATCTTCTATTGATAAACCTTCAATAGAATCAATGATTTGCTGAAAGACCATCATAAGACTTCCTTAACTATTACAAAATTTCTTAACAACTATCTTCTTTATATTTCTAATTCTAACTCATTAACATTAAACGATTTTAGGCGATCTCGTTTTATCTGACTCTAATAAATTTCCCTGCGATGCCCTACCCTAGCAATGAAGATCAACTGATTTTCTATATCAAATTCATAAATGACTCGATAATCTCCTACTCTCAACTTACAAAATCCAGACCATTGACTAGTCAATGGTAGTGGAGAAATCTTTTCAAAATTAATGCTTAACCATTGGATTTTCTTGAAAATCCGTACTCGCGTATCCTGAGAAATTTCATCCAAATCATCTATAGACTCTGGTTCAAAACTTACTGAATAAGCCATTTATCGCTCTATTCCATATCTTTTGTATACTTCTGATGCTGGAATAGTAGATCTTCCATCTGCCCGATTTTTTCGTATGCTTAGCAAACTCTGCATGAATGATTCTTTGATCTCTTTTCCCTGATCAGGATCGCCAAAGTATTCATCCAAACGTTCATCCACAGTATTACGGATTAAAGTTTGTAGTTGCTCTACAGTCAAGTCTTTTACTTGCATAGTTTCTACCAACGATGAAATATATAAGTAATTATAGCAATTTTTAGATCACGGATAGGCGATCGCGTTTTTGGTGAGAGATTGAGCAATCGCCTTTAAGGGAAAAACTTGTAAATATCCTTACGGTGCAAAAATCGAACAAAGATTACTTCATCTTCCAAAATTTCTATCCCTACCCTGTAATCACCTAAACGAATGCGATAAAAACTATCATATCCCTGTATCTTTTTTAGATTATTGATTTCTCCCACAGATTCAGCTTGCTTACAGGTCAAAATCACCTGCTTCAACCTTGACAAAAGATTACGATCCTTGACTAACTTCAAGTCCTTTTCAAACCTAGACTCAAACCTACAGCAATTTGTTTTCAAGCCCGCCACAAATTAAAATATAAAACCCGTTGCGGGGCTTCGCCCTGCGACCCTTCTTGTGGCGGGTTTGATCGAGTTTTGCTGTAACATTCATGCAGCATCACCATCTAGAAGTGCAAAGATATTCTCTTCAGGAACAAATTCATTTTTTCTACCCTCAGCGATCGCATTCCCCAAACCGACCTCTTCTAAAGCATCTTGGAATATTTCTGCAAAAAGCTCCTTTCTAGTCTTAATCAAGTCAATTAAGATTTCAGTGAGCATTTCTCTCGTCTTCTCATCGTTAAGGAGTATTTGCATATTCAAACTCTCATTCATAATCCAAGTTTATATAATTCTAACTCAATAACATTAAACGGCTTTAGGCGATCGCGTTTTTGAGCGGATGATTGGGCGATTGTGTTTTTGTGATTGGTTGGGCGATCGCCTTACTTTACCCCAGCAATAACCTGACCAATATCTTGAGGCGTAGCACCAGTCACCAACATCGCCCTAATCAATAGCTCAATAGAAACAGAAGCATCACCATTTTCAGCTTTAGCAATCCGAGGCTGACTAGAACTCATTTTAGAAGCAAGTTCACTTTGAGTCATAATCTTTTGCCGACGCTCCTTTAGATTTTGACTAAGCGCCAGTTTAATCTCAACTAAAACAGACTCTTCAGCAGTTAAAGCCAAAAAATCTGAAACCGATCCAACCTTCCAACCTTTAGCTTCTAAACGCTCTCTTTTAGCTTGATCCATCATATTCTCCTAATCAGTATCATATTTACTAAGTCGCTTTCTACAAATATCAATCACATTTTTAGGTGTCGTTCTCGTTGATTTATTAAAAACCTCTACAATCAAAATTGCATCATCATCAATTCGATAAATGATTCTCCAGTTTTTCTCTGCATCCCGAATTCGTAACTCATGACAGCGCTCTCCTATACTTGGCATCGGGCGAGAATGGGGCAATCCAATAGATAAACCTTACTGCAATTGCCTGAGCAGAACACCTGTTTCCACTCGTATTTCTTGACTGAAAGGTGGAGTTTTAACCTCACCATGCAGCCAAACTAAAGGTTTACTTTGATTTCCCATATCGCTCTATACCATATTTGATATATTAGCATAGATTAATTTGATCGCGTTTTGAGTGAGGTGATTGGGCGATCGCGTTTTTGGTAGGTGATTGGGCGATCGCGTTTTTGGTAGGTGATTGGGCGATCGCGTTAGTAATTTTGTTTTTGCACTAATATTAAGATTATTACTTCTACCTAAAATCCATCATGGTTCAGGCGATCGCCGCAAAAGATCTAACGCTAAGAGAATTAAAGCAAAACTTGGGGATTCATATATCTCAAGATGCTGCTTTTTTTAATGAATGGTTAGATGGGTTTATACAATTAAGTGAAGAAGATCACCATTTATTAGATCGGGTGAAAGCTAATTTTCTAGAATTGATGGAAGATCCACCGATGTTAGAGAATACAGTGAAAATGGTAGTGCTTGCACCATTGTTAGATCTCGCTGGCTTTTATCACAAGCCATTTCGGATTGAGACAGAAACAGCTATAGCATTAGAAATGAAAGATGAAGGAACAATAATTCGAGGTCGGATTGATGTATTGGTGATCAAAAATCAGCTTTGGTTACTAGTGATTGAATCAAAACGCAGTGATTTTGCAGTAACAAGAGCGATTCCACAAGCTTTAGCTTATATGTTGAGTAATTCGGAAACCGCACAACCAACATTTGGCATGATTACCAATGGAAATGAATTTTTATTTTTGAAGACTTCACAAAATGAGTATGCTAATTCACGGCTATTTTCTTTGGTAAACCCTAATAATGAGCTTTATGAAGTATTACAAATACTAAAACATCTAGGCTCAAAAATATGTATGTAAGCTTTGCGATCGCGTTGTAATTTTTGGTGAGTGGTTGGGGACTTGCGAGAAAATAAAATACCAATCCAGATTTTCCAGAATCGTTGGGGCGGCTTTGCCGCCCCAACGATTCTGGTTTTATATTTGGTACTTTATTAAGTCGCAAGTCCCTAAGGGGTTATTTTTGGGCAAACAATGGATAAATTAGATCTTTATAGGCAATATATTTAGGAGTTTGCGGTAGAGTAATTTCAATGGACTGGCAAAATAAAAGTGAATTTGAAAGATAAACGAATGCCCGAAATTAAACTAGTTGTTTTTGATATGGCTGGAACCACAGTCAGAGATGATCGCGAAGTGGAAAAATGCTTTATGCAAGCAGCCGCCAAAACAGGCTTACAGGCTGAAACTGATAGAGTAGTTGCGATGATGGGAATTGCCAAAAGAGTGGTGTTTCAGACTCTCTGGGCGGAGCAGATTGACAAAGAAGATCCTAGTTTCGCATCAAAAGTGGAAACTTCATTTACGGAATTCAAGCAGATTTTAGAAGATCACTATCGTACTCAACCTGTCGAACCCACGCAAGGATGTTTGGAATTATTCGACTGGTTGCGATCGCAGCAAATCAAAATCGCGCTAACCACTGGCTTTTATCGGGAAGTCACCGATATTATTCTGAATCGACTCGGTTGGGATCGCGGCTTGACAGCAGATTACCTTGGTTCTGAAGATTCATTAATCCAAGCCTCCATTACGCCATCGGAGATTTACAATCAAGAAGGTCGTCCCACTCCCTATATGATTCAAAAGGCAATGTATTTATTAGGGATCACTGATCCCAAACAGGTGATTTGCATTGGTGATACGCCCTCCGATCTTTTAGCAGGACGCAATGCGGCTTGCCTGTATACCTTTGGCGTTACTAACGGAACCCATACAGCAGCGCAACTATCGGCATATCCTCACGATGGTTTAGTCTCATCTTTAGCAGAATTTCAGAATAAACTAGCTAACCTATAAATCTTCTATGAGTAACAGAAATCATACAGAAATTGCGATCATCGGTGCTGGTATTGTTGGGCTTGCCCATGCCCTTGCTGCGGCTAAACGCGGTTACAAAGTTACCGTATTTGAACGCAATTTAGCAGCCGTTGGCGCTTCGATTCGCAATTTTGGGATGGTTTGGCCAGTCGGTCAGCCCTTGGGAAAATTACGCGATCGCGCTCTTAATTCCAGAAAAATCTGGCTCGAACTGATTGAAAAAGCGGGACTATATCATGATCCCAGTGGTTCTCTGTTACTTGCCTATCGTCAAGACGAACTAGACGTGCTTGAGGAATTCATCGCCACTAATGAAGGCGTTGATACGATCGCCTTGTTAAATGCCGATGCGGTTGCTAAAAAGAGTGAAGCCGCAATTACCGACGGCTTACTTGGCGCTTTATGGAGCAGCACTGAAGTAACCGTCGATCCAAGGGAAGTAATCCAAAAATTGCCAGCATTTTTAGCGAGTAATTATCCAATTGAATTTCAATTTGGCAAAGTCGTCAATGCGATCGCTTATCCGAATTTACAAGTCGGCAATCAGTCTTGGACAGCCGATCGCATTTTTGTTTGTAGCGGTGCAGATTTTGAAACTCTTTATCCAGAAGTTTATGCGTCAAGCAATATCACCAAAGTCAAGCTGCAAATGATGCGGACTGTGGCTCAGCCTGCCAATTGGCGATTAGGTCCTTCACTCTATGCAGGGCTGACGCTAACTCACTATGGTTCCTTTAGTCATTGCCAAACCCTTGATGCTTTGAAAAAAAGAATTGAACTGGAAACTCCACATTTTCCAGAATGGGGAATTCATGTCATGGTTTCTCAAAATGGTTTGGGAGAATTAATTCTCGGTGATTCCCACGAATATGGATTGACTCCCGATCCCTTTGATCGCGCCGAAATCAATAACTACGTTCTCGATTACTTACAAACATTTGCGAAATTTCCAGAACTCAAGATTGCCGAGACATGGCATGGAGTCTATGCAAAACTTGCTGGCAAAACAGAATTTATGGCTGAACCAGAAGAAAACGTCACGATCGTAAACGGGCTTAGCGGCGCGGGAATGACTTTATCCTTTGGCTTAGCTGAAGAAAATATGGCAGCTTTGCTATAGGTATATAAAACAAAAAACTTGTAAAAGCGCGGCGGAGCCGCGCTTTTACAAGTTTTTTGTAATATTTCAAGCATCAACAGGATGTACATAAAATGAAATTAAGTCTTGATAAAATCTTTGATATATTTGCAACTAAAGGTCACACCCAATATGGCGGCGAACCAATTACCCAGTTAGAGCATGGGTTGCAATCCGCTACCCTCGCTAAGGAGTATTCGGCTAGTTCTGAGCTAATTACCGCTTGCCTCTTCCATGATCTCGGACATTTACTCCATGATTTAGGCGAAAATCCTACTGAACAAGCGATCGACGATCGCCATGAATACGAAGGCGCAAACTGCTTAGAGCAGATTTTTTCACCTGCTATCACCGAACCAATCAGATTGCACGTTGATGCAAAGCGCTATCTTTGTGCGATCAATCCTAATTACCGCGCCAGTCTATCTCAAAATTCCGAAAGCAGCCTAATTTTGCAAGGTGGAGCTTTCTCTAGTGAAACCGCCGCCATATTTATCGCTCAGCCCTATGCTAAAGATGCCGTAAAACTCAGAATCTGGGACGATCGCGCCAAAATTGTGGGATTAACAACTCCAGATTTAAATAGCTTTGTGGCGATCGCCAAAAGTTGTCAGCAAAATAATTCTTGAATTAAAAAAGTGAGTTCAAAATAAATGACAGTAAAAACGAGATTGAGAGTAACGGTTAATGGCTTATTTGTAGATTCTGATGAAGTGTTGTTAATCCATCAAATGACATTGCCTGAAGTGGACTGTTGGGACTTGCCAGGTGGCGGACTAGAGCCAAATGAAACCATTCTTGATGGACTAAGACGGGAAACTCAAGAAGAAACAGGTATTTCATCTTTTGAAATTATAGGACTTCTAACAGCCACTGATAGTTTCTTTCCCGATCCACATATGGAAGGAAGACAACTTCATAATGTGAATATTATTTATCTATGTTCAGTCGATCGACAATCTTGTATTTTGAGTAGTTCCGATCCAGAAATTGGTGTAAAGGGAATTCAATGGATACCAGTTAATAGGATTACTGCGGATATCTGTTCAGTTCGGTGCTGGCAAGCGCTGAATGTATTGCTAGAGCAACAAAGTTTACTTAATAACTGATGTTACGTGGAGGTTTTTAAAACCCTCTCCCCTAGCCCCTCTCCTAAAGGTCGATGGGAACCAGATTTTACTCCTCCTCGCTCTCTGGGAGAGGATGCTGAGAGGAGAGGGCGATCTTCTACCCCCGTAACATCACTTAATAAATAAATTTTCTAGACTTTTAATTATGCAATGATCAGCAGGAAAATTCACCCGTAATCACCTACAGCATTTTCCCGTCTACCTCCTTCCCAGGAGTAAATAAGAAAGACTCGCTAAGCGAGTCTTTCTTATTAATTAGGAGGCAGGTAATTCAGGATTAATACTGACCTTGAAAGCTTTGACTTCATTAGCTTTTGGCAAGGTTAGAGTGAGAATACCATTGGTGTATTCAGCTTTCACTTGTTCATTTTCGATCGCGACGGGTAATGCAAATACACGGCGGAACTTGCCATAGCTGATTTCACTCCAGTAGTAACCCTTTTCATCGGATTCTTCTTTACGTTCAAGGTGACGTTCACCAGCAATTGTCAAAGAATCCTTGGTTGCTTGGATGTCGAGATCCTTAGCTTCGATATCAGGAATTGAGAGTCGGAGGGTTAAATGATCGCCATCATCACGCAATTCACTAGCGGGAACCCAGCCTTTAGATGCTTCTTGATCTAAGCTGGTGATGTCACGAAACATGCGATCGAACTGACGACGAACCTCTTCTATCTCTTGTAAAGGTTGCCAACGTACTAACATAAATATCACCTTGAGCTATTTCAAAAAAACTATCAAAACAACTATGAACAGTTAGAAGTAGGTTTAGGATTTGATTGATATTTTGTACTTCTCTTTTGTTCACAGTTTCATTATGAAATAGCTACAAAGCTATGAATAGGGGGAGAACCGAACTTTTTTGGTAGGGTTCACCTCACCATTTTGACCGCATAATCTTTACGTTTGATAAAGGCTAAACCTAACACGAGGAAGGTACAAACGCCTGCTAAATAGAGGGGATATCCATAGGATTCAGGATATTCTTGATTGACTAGTAAGCCTGCAATAATAGGACCAAATCCATTGGAAATACTCAAATAGGAGGAGTTTATACCTAGTACAGTGCCTTGCTCTTCGGGACGCGCATTTAGAGAAATTAAGGCGCTAATCATCGGTTGTACGACTGAGTTGAGCAATGAAAAGAGAACGCAAACAGCGACAAAGTAATAGATGTCTTTCCAAATGGGCATTAATATAAAGGAAAGGCTACGGATTAATAGTCCCAAGAACATGATTTGGACTAATTGCAGATGTTTTGTCATTTGAGCAATGCCCACCGTTTGCATGATCACAGCGAGTACGCCAAACAGCAAAAACATGAGGGCAAGCCCATCACTGTTTTGATTGAGAACTTGGAGAAAGTAAGGCTGAAAGGCAAAGGTAAATATATTAAAGGTTAATCCCGTCAAGAAATTAATAATTAGTAAAATGCCGATTTTGGGCATTAATAATCCCGTAACCAATTTGTCTAAGCCAATATCAAAAATATTCTGTGCTTTTTGGGCTTTAGTTTTGAGAGTCTCTGGTAAGAAGAAAATAGTTAGAACTAGGGCGATCGCCGCAATTACTCCTGACACCAAAAACGAAGCGCCAAAGGATTTGCCCAATGGTGTATTTAAAGCAGCTTTCTGGGCTAACAAACTGATCGCAGGGCCCAAGATAAAGCCCATTCCAAAGGCGGCTCCATTGATCCCAAAAGCCTTAGCTCGGTTCTCAGGTGTGGTGACATCAGAGATAACCGCTTGAGCGACTGAGGCATTTCCACCCGTAACCCCGTCGAGAAATCTTGCAAAAAATAATACTGCGGCACTAGCGGCGGTTCCTGCCATCAAATTGGCGACCACTGTTCCCGCTAAACTCAAGATTAATAAAGGCTTCCTTCCAAAGCGATCGCTAAGTTTGCCAATGATTGGAGTTGCAAAAAATTGTGAAATCGCATAAATTGCGAATAATAAGCTCGTTTGAAAATCAGTTAATTGAAACTGTCTGCCATATTGGTACAAAACAGGGATGAGAATCGTAAAACTCAGCGCGTTAATAAAAGAAATAAGGGCAATAATCCAGAAGTTCCGATTCATTTAAATACTCATTTGCGTGACGGCAATTTTGCCAAAAAAACAAACATCAACATCGATAATAAGTAGTTCAGCATAGTTATAGCGCTTTGCGCTCAAACCCAAATCAAGAAATTTTTTAAAAGTGTTGCAAAGCAACACTTTTAAAAAATTTCTTGTGGTTCGATTGATCGGTAATTGCTGTAAAACTCAAAACTAAAAAGCTCACTGCAAAAGTGAGCTTTTTAGAATGAACTTTTTATAGTTTATGCTGCTTGCTCTTCTAGTTGCTCTTTGTGGAGCCAAATGACAGGAGTTGGAACCTTACCAAACTTGACTTGCACATAATCACCGCGAAACTCTACCACTTCGCCCCATGTCTCAAAAATATAAGGCGACCAACGAGTATCATTTGCCGTAGCTTCGATGCTATTTTCTAGCTTCTCACGGATTGCGCGAACGAGTGTCCCTTTCTTCAGTGCCATAGTGTTAGTGCAACAAATTATTAAGAATTAAAACTACTAAGTATGTAGGCTTAATTAAATATAAAACCCTAAAACCTGCGGCGCACGCTGCGCGTGCGCCGCAGGTTTTAGATCTGGTTTTTAATTATGCCGATGTACTTAGTAGGTATTGTATAGCAATCCGATGGGAGAGTCCCATAGTATAGCTGTCGTCGGGGAAAACTTCACTAGCCTGAAAAACGCTAAAAAACAAAAAGAGTGGCGGTACTCAGTACCGCCACTCTTTTTGTTTTTTAGCTTATAGCTACTATAGGCTTCTGGCAAACATCTCAAGGATTTTTTTGTTAAGATATCCCCATGAATTAGGTATAACTGCTATGTGCATCTGCATCAATTGCACCTATGTCGATCGCTGCATCACTTACCACTCTGTCGAATCTCTGCATTTACAACCACATTTAACAGATCACCCAGATTTTGAGGCAATCTCACCCACGATTAATGTCAATATCCGCACCTCTGAAGATATTCAAATGGAATGGGATGTAGTTGGTTGCGAGAGTTTTGTCCCAGAAATGGGTAAATGGATAAAATTACGTCCAGGGGAACTTGTCCCGACTTAAACATCAAAATCCAAATAAGAGAAAGCGGCGCATCGCGCTGCCTTCTCTTATTTGAGATACAGCCTGTTGAGGCTTCGAGTAGTACAAAAAAGTTTTTGAAAGCGGCGCTTTGCGCCGCTTTCAAAAACTTTTTTGGGTTTTAAGTAAGCGCAAAGCGCTGTATACTTTATTCTGCTGAATCACTATGAAGTTTATGCAGAAGCTGGGTAGATTGTTTTTTCTATGTACGTTGCTAGGAATAGGGTTTGGTGGTTATTTTATCAATAATTCTATTAGCAATCAGAAAGATCAAAACTTTGCCATAGCTAAAACTAAACCATCTGCATCCGAAAACAAGCCTAATCTAAATCCAAATTCTAATAACTTTACCGAAGAATTAGAATATCAACGATTGGCAAAGATTTTAGGCGATCGCCAGTTAGCTCAATTACCATTTAATCAAGTTCTCCAAAACGTTTCAACACAGTTTATTGGTGCAAACTATCGCGAAGGTTTATTAGATCAAGGTGAAACAGAAAAACTATTTGTATCGCTGACAAAATTTGACTGTGTACTTTTTGTGGAGACAGTTTTAGCCTTTTCAAAAAATTTAATTGCCCCCAATCCTTCCTATACAAATTTTATCCAGAATGTTGAAGAAGTTCGTTATGTAAATGGAAAATTAGATGGTTATTGCAGTCGTTTACATTATTTCTCAGAATGGATTCGCGACAATCAGAGCAGAAATATTGTGCGCGATATTACGGCGGATTTGGGTGGGATTCCGATCCAAAAGACCCTCAACTTTATGAGTAGTAATTGGCAAAAATATCCTCGCCTCAAAAATAGTGAAGCTAATTATCAATGTATTTTAGCAATGGAAAAGAAACTGGCCGCAGAAATGCGATCGCAACCATTGCAATATATTCCTACTAATCAGATTCGCAGTATTTATCCATCGCTCAAGGCTGGCGATATTATTGCCATAGTCACCGATATTAAAGGTTTAGATACTACCCATACAGGCTTGGTCTATCCCATTGCTAAAGGCACTGGGTTTATTCATGCTTCACCATCAGGCAAAGTCAAAATCGCCAACGATTTACAGCGCTATGTGGAACGGGTCGATCAGGCGATCGGGATTATGGTGGCGCGACCAGTTTCGGCTTCTAAGTAGTTACGCAAAATGCTGAGGCTCCCGCGTAGCGGGAGCCTCAGCATTTATGACTGGAAAGCGCGTAGCGCTTTTCTTATTTAATATTCAGATCGCCTAATTGTTAAACAAGCCCATTCCTGACGCTTCCAAAATGTTGCTACTACCCACTTATGGGCATCGAGCGCATCGGCAACCTTTGGTACTTGCTCAATTAAAATTCCGCTTAAAATCCCCCAGCCATGCTCACCAACTAACTGATCGAAATAGGGAACCATATCCACAATGATATCAGCGAGAATATTGCAGGTAAAGCCATTGGCAGGAGCAGGCATATTTGCAATCAAATCTTGAATGCTGCCTTCCTGTACCCAGATTTTATCTTCGGGAATATCATTCAATTGGCGATTGTGATTAGTGGCCTTGATTGCCAAAATATCGTTGTCGATCGCGTAGGTTTGACTCGCACCGATCAGCAAAGCCCCAATGCTAAGGATTCCTGAACCGCAACCAACATCGGCCACCACCACATTATCTTCGGGCTTTACACCCCAAAGTCGCATTTCTAAAGCTTCTAAACATAGCTGCGTGGTGGCATGTGCGCCCGTACCAAAGGCACTACCAGGGTCAAGTCTTAAAATCTTGCGATCGCTATCGGTAGGCGGATCAATCCAAGCAGGATAAATCACCAACATATCGCCGATTTCCTGCGGACTCCAATGCTGTTTCCAACTAGATGACCAGTCCTCATCACTAATGACTGTCCATTGGGTTGTCGGTGCTTCATAATTACAGGCGATCGCGTCTTGTTTTAGCCATAGCGCCAGCGCCGACAAATCTAAAACATGCCCCTTCTCGACTGGTAAGTAGCTATTAACCCGAATTTGTCCATCTTTCTTTTGAGTTACCATACCTTGGCAACCAAAATTTTGTAACCGCCAAAAAATTTGTTCTTCTAAGGCTTGTTCGGCTAGGACTTGAATGTCCCACCAATTATTGAGTGAAGTGATGCTAGAAGGTGACATCTGGCGCTTATGACTGCTTATGACTAATGTTGTATTAAAGTGCAAAAACACCTAGTTATTGTAGGCATTTATTCAGTCTTGGATATATTCCTGTTGCTGCAACAATGCAAGTTCTGCGCGTTGCGCTTCACGTCCGAGATAAGCAGCATGGTCAAACAGTGTAACAGGACAGGGCTGTGTTTTTTCAAAGATCTCCACACAGAGTTCCTTCGCAGTTCTTCCTGTAAAAGATTGCACTGCTTGGCGATTTAATTTACCTCTAGCGGGAAATGGTTTCCCAGTCTCAGGGTCAACCGCTAAACCTTTTTCATTAATCAGATTACTGTAGAACTTAGCACCAATTAAATTTTGTTGGCGGTCAACATAAATAATAAAGTAGCCACTGGGATCGAGGGCTAGCGATCGCTTGGATAATTCATCATCAATTTCATGGGCTTGCTTAGCAATCACATCCATTTCCGCAGTCGGCGTTTCCGCAATCAAATTCATTCACTTTGAAACTTAAAAATATTTTGTCTAGATATTCATGATACACAAGAAAATATCCAACGTACAGCGCAAAGCGCTGTAAAACATAGTTGCGGCGCGAAAGCCCGTTAAAGAACCAAATTTTTGTGGCGATGCTTTGCCGCGCCACAAAAATTTGATTTTCTGCGCGTTCTGCTAAAACAAATCAAAAAATAAAGTTCTTTGTTGCCATAACATCCACGATCCACCGATCGCCATAAAAGCCAGCACAACTTGGCGAAACTGCTGATGACTCATCCGACTGAGAATATATTTGCCGACTAAATTAGCGGGTATCGCCGCCAGTCCGATCGCTAATCCCGCCACAATTTGCTCCTTAGACATCGCTGCTAACGCCCCATAGGTAAAGATTTTGACTAGATGAATGATTGTCATGTGAGCCGCCTTAGTCGCCAGCATTTTCTCTTTGACTAAGCCATAGCGCAGATAAAAAGGATTTAAGACGGGGCCAGTTGTGCCAACTAAGCCCGATACATAAGCTTTGAGGAAACCCGCAGGCATGATATACCAGGCTTTAAGTTGAAATTTCGGTTTTACCATTTCAGGAATTAATGCTGACTGTTCAAGATTACTCAATTCGCTCAATTCGCCTAGCTGATTGATCTCGATCAGTTCCTCGATCTCTTCCAACTCCTTGGAATTATCGACCAGTTTTATATGTTTTGCCTTGTCTTCAGCAACAGTTTTTTCGGGACTTTTTTCTAATTCAAATAAAACCGCACTCACAATTAGAAAGATTGCAATCACGATTTGTAGCCAATCGAGATGAATTTGCGTAAAGGTGTATGCGCCCAAAATTGCCCCCGCGATCGCCCCTGGTGCATACCAAGCCGTTAGCGCCCAGTCAATCTCGCGCCAAAACAGCAAAACCCGATGGGCGTTACCAAAAAACATACCAATCGTAATCACGGGCGGAACGGCGGCGGCTCCCATGAGTAGGTTAACTAGGGGAATTAAAATGAAAGGACTGCCGCCGCCCGCTAAGGTGCTAATGATCCAAGCAAAGAAGCTAACCACACTGAGATATACAATTGGCATGATTTCTGTCATTGATCGCTAACCCTTGCGACTTGTATTTTTATGTTAACCAATTACAACACATGAGCCTATCGACCCGAATTTATTTAAGTGAGATTGATCAAAATTTTTTATCGCAACTACGGGCGATCGACTGTGCTTGTCTAGGAGATTTTTGGAGTTTAGAGGCTTATCAGCGTGAAATTGACAATCCTAGTAGCTTTGTTTTAGGTTTAACCACCGAAAATCATGAATTGCTGGGTTTTGGCTGTCTTTGGGCGATTCTTGAAGAAGCACATATTACAGTTTTGGCAGTCCGTCCTGAATATCAAGGTCAAGGTTTCGGAAAAGCTCTGGTGTGGGGCTTACTCAAAAAAGCTCGCGATCGCCAATTAGAATGGGCGACCCTCGAAGTCCGCGAGTCCAATCACATTGCGATCGCCTTGTATCACAGCTTTGGCTTTCAAGAAATTGGTAGAAGACCAAAGTATTACGAAGTAACGGGCGAAGACGCGCTCATGCTCTGGCGAAAAGGCATCCATAAACCAGAATTTGGAGAATTATTAGAGTATTGGCATCAATCAATATCTCTTAATCTATTAGTTAAGGGTTGGAACTTATAAAATAAATTAAATATAAACCCAAAGAACAGTGGCGCACGCACGGCGTGCGCCACTGTTCTTTGAGTTTTGCGCGAGGCGCAAAAACTTAAATAACATAGGGATTGCGATAGAATTAATTTAGGTTTAAGAACAAATAAGTTGTTTTAGGGTTAGTAAAAAATGATGAGAATACCCGACTGGACAAGGAAAGCTATGGGCTTGGCGATCGCTAGTTTAGGGCTATGGAATGGATTGCTCACCAGTGCTAAGGCCCAAACAGGCAACGTCCTTGTTTATGTCGCTGGCAATAATCCTGTAACCCTAAATATTACAAGGCAAGTAGTCACCAATCCTATCGTGACACTAGTGAATGGAAAGACATCAATCGTAGCAGGAGCCTTTGATCCAGCCACTGCTGATTTTGTAAAACGAGAACTGGAGCGGCGTGGTGTATTTGCCCAACAAACCTATATTAATCAATCACCTATCAGTCAACCACCAAATACCCTACCCCCTGTAAATCCCTCTCCTCCTGTCAATTTACCAAGCAATTTACCGTCTAATTCGTTTGACAACAATAACTTAGCCCAATATCGCTACGTTACCGCAGTGCCAATGAGTGCGGGGGGATTAGGGGCTTTCTCACAGGTACAGCGCTTGATCCCTAACGCATTTATCTCGAAGTCCCCTCGCGGCGATTACATCTATGCTGGTGGATATACCAATCGTGATGCGGCTGAGTCCTTGAAATATTTCTTGCGATCGCAAGGATTAGATGCGCGTGTACTCTATTTTTAAATAAAGAACTAGATTTTGTGGCGTAGCTTCGTCGCGTCACAAAAAATGCAGAACCCTACAGCAATTTCCGATCAAACCAACTACAAAAAATTTTTTAAAGATTTTCTTGGTTCGGGTTTGATCGCAAAGCGCTGTAACTTCTAGCAAGCCAATCCCGACCTATTAATTTGAGAAAATTGGGCTAATTATGGACGCAATATTAAGACAAGGTAGTAAAGGTAATGCTGTAATTGAGCTACAGCAACTTCTTCAAATCAAAGGATTTTACACTGGAAAAATTGACGGTGATTTTGGTACTGGTACGGCTAATGCTGTTTTAAAATTTCAAAAAGCCAATGGTCTAACGACTGATGGCGTTGTGGGCAATGCGACTTGGGCAAAAATTCGCGCCTCTAACCCATTACCAATTACGCCGCAGCCCATGCCTCCAGAACTAGGGCTACCAATATTATTGCCTGGCGACAAAGGTCAAGCAGTGGCTAAAGCCCAACAGCTTCTCAGGGCAAAGGGCTATTACCAAGGGCTTATTGATGGTGATTTTGGTGTTGGCACAAGGGATGCGATCGCTAACTTTCAACGGGCTAATGGTTTAACTGTTGATGGCAAAGTTGGTCCACAAACATGGCAAAAATTACAAGCCCCAGCGATCACCTATGCTGCTCCTGAAACACCAGCCCCATCACCAACTGAAGTGGTAATTGTCCCCACACCTGCGCCATCAGTTACACCTGCGCCAGCGACTCCCACATCTCCATCTTCAATATTTGTTCCCACACCAGAGCCAGTTGCTCCAGTCACTCCAGTCACCCCTGAAGTTATACCAGTTCCAACCGCCCCACCTGAAGTTACCCCAGTTACACCATCTATTCCTTCAGAACCAATTCTCGTAGGAGCAATCAGTTTAGTTGATGCTGCTAATAGCTATAGCCGTGCTAAGTTGCCCAATCAAACTGCGGCAATTAATAACTTGCAAGCGAATCTCTCGCCTGAAATATTGCAGCAATTTTTGCAACGTTGGCAGATTGCCTCTGATCAAGTCAATCTTGCCCCATCTTTGCAGGATGCTCTGAGTGGCTACAACAACAGCCAAATGCTCAATCAAAACTTAGCTTTGCAGTGGTTACAAAGCCAACTCCTGCCCCAAACTCTAGACCAGTTTCGCCAAGATTGGGCAAATCTTACTGTCGCGGTCGGCACAGGTACACCCTTTACCCCATCTCAGCCTATTACTGCGCCTACAAGCACGCTACAGCTACTCAATCTCACTGATGCAGTTAAGGTTTACAGTCGTAGTGTCAGTCAAGTAACTGCCTTAGAAAAGCTCCAAGCTGCTGTACCCGATCCAACCTTGCAACAGTTTTTCCAACGTTGGTCAACGGCTTCAGAGCAAGGCGCGATCGCTATTTCGCTATTAGATGTCTTCCAAGACTACGATAGCCAGAAATTTCCAAGTCAAGTTACAGCTTTGCAATGGCTAGACAAGGAATTAACCACTGCCCAGTTAGAGCAGTTTTCGCGAGATTGGCAAGCTTAGAAAGTAAAAAAAGAGACGCTTCGCGTCTCTTTTTTTAAACCTTGATTGCCCCTTGCCGACGCACTAGCCAACCCTCCTGATGCCACTCGACCACCGTTGAGGGCAAGCCACTCCCCGATACCTCGTTAATGTCAATACCATCACCGAGAGTCCATACCTTGGGAAAAGTGGTGGATATTTCGAGCATTTTTCTTAAGGGTGGTTCGTTACTCCTATTGGCACTCGTTGTGAGCATAGCCCCTGTTTGCTGCAAAATCGCGATCGCCGTTTTATGATCAGGAATTCTGACACCTAAAGTCGTAAAACCTTGATTTAACTTAGCGCCGCGATCGCTGGCTGGCAAAACCAAAGTTACGGCTCCCGCAAAATATTTTTGGGCAGTTTGTTGCCAAATTTCCAAAGCAGGATGATGGGTATTAATAAATGGTAAAAATTCCTGCCAACTCGCAGCCATCAAAATCAAAGGCTTATCAGGCGATCGCTGCTTCAGTTGAAAAATATCAGCACTGCGATCGGGTCGCACTGCCAGAGCAGGGACAGTATCAGTCGGAAAGCTCACCAATTTCCCCGATCTTGCCCCTGCGATTAAAGCTGCTAAAGACACTAAACCCATTAGTTTGATTACATTAGTAGTTGAAATTTTATATACAGCGCTTTGCGCTTGATTAAAACCTAGCGAAATTTTTAAAAGCACGGCTTCGCCGTGCTTTTAAAAATTTCGCTAAACCCATGAAGAAAGTTGCGGCGCTTTGCGCTGCAACTTTCTTCATGGGTTTAGCTATACATTCTGTGAGATCAAGCGTAAATCAACTTCCTTATCTTCTAGTTCAGAAACAACGGCAACAATGCCAGGACCAAAAAATCGCGTCAACTTATCTTGCTTTTGTTGCCAAGCATCAAAACCCATCAAAGGAGATTTAAAACGTAAAACTAAACTGTAAGCTCCCTTAGTTTCTTCAATTTGAGAAATTTCTTCGTAGATGCCAATCAACAAAGGACGTTCTTCATCGGTGGGACGCATCCCTAATTTTTCTAAAACTTCGTCTAAATGCGCCTTAATCCCATAACGATAGCGCGTCACATCCTTGCGTAATTGTTTTTGCGTTGAGGTTTCTTGCAGCTTGCGTAAAGCCAAAACATCCTCGGATTCAGGAATAATTATAGGTACTGGTGCTACTTCTGACGATTTAAAGGCAAATCCTCCCAAAAGAATGGGAAATCCATAGAAAAATCCAATCAAATTTAAAGTCGAATTTCCTTTAGAATAAGCCCAAAAGCCAACTACAAACAGAATTCCACCGACAAATAAACCAATTGAAGCGAAAGATATTTTATTAGGCTTTAGCATATTCAAAAATTAATAATACTTAATAAATGTATCTGTTTTTTTGCAAAATATAGCGATCGCTAGGGAATAGGTACGAAGATTTTTAATCAAAATTCTTTCAAAATTAGACAGCAGATCGTTAGACTATAAATATATAAGTAGGAATTACACAGAATTGAAGAATTGTGAATAGGCTTTTAGAAAGCATTTTCATAATTCTAAGTAGTGCCAATCACCATTTTTGTGTTTGTCAAGCTACAATCATCTAGGTGTAAATCCCCGTAGACACAAGTTTTAGAGAGTACGGATCTGAGGAATCTGGCATGAGCAAAGCAGCCATCGACCTACCTGTTGAAATCAAGTTGCCTGTTGGCAAACTTGGCACAAACCTTGAAGAGATTGAAGAAGACCTTGAAGATTTAGATGATGATGTCGATATTGACAAGGATGACTTAATTGATGACTCAGACGAAGACTCTGATGATGATCCCGAAAAGGCTGGCAAATTAAAAGGAGCTAAGGGGAAAAGAGCCAGTCAAACCAAGAAAAAACACTTTACCGAAGACTCAATTCGACTCTATCTACAGGAAATCGGTCGGATTCGTCTACTCAGAGCCGATGAAGAGATCGAGTTAGCTCGTAAAATTGCCGATCTGCTGGAGCTAGAGCTAAAGCGTGAAGAAATAGCCACAGAAATTGATTGCCATCCCGATGATGTGCGTGAGCCAGATTGGGCTATCAAAATGGGGATGCCCCTTGGCGAATTTCGTAAGCGTCTTCACTCTGGTCGCAGAGCAAAAGACAAGATGGTGCAGTCGAATCTGCGTCTAGTGGTATCGATCGCCAAAAAATACATGAATCGCGGCTTGTCCTTCCAAGACTTGATCCAAGAGGGCAGTTTGGGCTTAATTCGCGCAGCTGAGAAATTTGACCATGAAAAGGGTTACAAGTTCTCGACCTATGCAACATGGTGGATTCGTCAAGCTATTACAAGGGCGATCGCCGATCAATCGCGGACTATTCGACTCCCTGTCCACCTTTACGAAACTATTTCGCGAATTAAGAAAACTACCAAGTTACTTTCTCAAGAAATGGGACGTAAGCCGACTGAAGAAGAAATCGCTACCCGCATGGAGATGACCATCGAAAAACTGCGGTTTATCGCTAAATCTGCCCAGTTGCCGATCTCCCTTGAAACTCCCATCGGGAAGGAAGAAGATTCTCGCCTCGGTGATTTCATTGAGTCCGAAGGTGAAACTCCTGATGATCAAGTTGCCAAGAGTCTCCTGCGTGAGGATCTCGAAAGTGTGTTAGGCACTCTTAGCCCTAGGGAACGTGATGTCTTACGTCTACGCTACGGCTTAGATGATGGACGGATGAAGACCCTTGAAGAGATCGGACAAATCTTCAACGTCACCCGTGAGCGTATCCGTCAAATCGAAGCTAAGGCTCTCCGCAAGTTGCGCCATCCTAACCGTAATAGCGTTTTAAAAGAGTACATTCGCTAATTTGTGGAGACTGTCTTGAATGATTGCGGCATTCACGCCTAGGAATAGTTCGACCTCTGGCTTCCAGATCTAGTTCTGGCGGGTAAGTTATCTCGCTGAATCATCAATCCCCGTCACTTCAGTGCGGGGAATGTTAATGCATTGTGCTACTTAGCATAAAATAGCTAGAGATTAACTTTTATTGAGCAGGGATACTGAAAGAGGCAACACATGGGGCAAACACTCGAAGCTGTAGCGATTAATGATCAAATCAATTTTCAAAGTGAGAAATATCGCGATGCTTACAGCCGAATCAATGCGATCGTTATTGAGGGCGAAGCTGAGGCATACAGCAACTATCTGCAATTAGCGGAACTCATGCCCGAATCTAAAGAGGATCTGATCAAACTTGCCAAGATGGAGGATCGGCATAAAAAGGGATTTACCGCCTGCGGTAAAAACCTTAATGTCACACCAGACATGGACTTTGCCGAGAAATTCTTTGCAGAATTGCACAACAATTTCCAAAAAGCCTTTGCAACCGCGGATATTGTTACTTGCTTGCTGATTCAATCACTTATTATTGAGTGCTTTGCGATCGCCGCTTATAACATTTATATTCCTGTCGCCGATCCCTTCGCCCGCAAAATTACTGAGGGCGTGGTCAAAGATGAATATTTGCATCTTAACTTTGGCGAAGAATGGTTACAAGAGCATTTTGAACAATCCAAAGCAAATCTGGAGCAAGCCAATCGTCAGAACTTGCCAATCGTCTGGAAAATGCTTAACCAAGTTGAAACCGATGCCAAAGTTCTCGGTATGGAAAAGGAAGCCTTAGTCGAAGACTTCATGATCCAATATGGTGAAAGCCTTGGCAAAATCGGCTTCAGTACTCGCGACATTATGAAAATGTCCGCAATGGGTTTGGCAGCCGCTTAATCACTGTTTAAACGCGCCAATGGCGCGTTTAAACCAAAATATTTTCGTTGATAACTGTAACTGGTAACCGCAATCGATGTTTGGTCTCATTGGGCATTTGACAAGTCTTGAACACGCTCAGTCTGTAGCAAGGGAATTAGGCTATCCCGAATATGCCGATCAAGGTTTGGATTTTTGGTGTAGCGCCCCACCCCAAATCGTCGATCGCATCAAAGTTACGAGTGCCACAGGTCAGCAGATCGAAGGGGTATATATAGAATCATGCTTCTTACCTGAAATGTTGGCAAGTAGCAAAATCAAAACTGCTATTCGCAAAATTCTAAATGCGATGGCGCACGCACAAAAGCATGATATTGATATCACGGCCTTGGGTGGATTTTCGTCGATTATTTTCGAGAATTTTAACTTGAACCAAATGTCGAGCGTGCGGAATATTCAGCTAGACTTTAATCGCTTTACCACAGGTAACACCCATACGGCTTATATCATTTGCCGTCAGATCGAAGAGGCGAGTCGTAAATTTGGGATTGACTTAGCTAAAGCAACAGTCACAGTTTGCGGGGCAACGGGGGACATTGGCAGTGCGGTATGTCGTTGGCTCGATGTGCGTACCAATATCAAGGATTTACTGCTCGTCGCTCGTAATCAAGAACGCTTGCAAGAACTACAAGCCCAACTTGGTCGCGGTAAAGTTCTGAGCATTGAAGAAGCTTTACCTAAGTCTGACATTATCGTATGGGTGGCAAGTATGGCAAAGGGGATGGCGATCGATGCCTCCACCCTCAAGCGTCCCTGCGTCTTGATTGATGGTGGCTATCCTAAAAATATGTCTACCCTTGTCCAAGAAGAAGGGATTCATGTCATTGATGGCGGCATCGTTGAGCATAGTCTCGATATTGATTGGAAGATCATGAAAATCGTGAATATGACTGCGCCAGCCCGTCAGCTTTTCGCTTGTTTTGCCGAAGCAATGCTTTTAGAATTTGAAGGTTGGCATACCAATTTTTCATGGGGACGCAATCAAATCTCTATTGAGAATATGGAAAAAATTGGCGAAGTTTCCGTCAAGCACGGATTCAGACCGCTAATTAGTTAATGTATAGGTGGCGCAAAGCGCCGCCTATGCATCTAATCTAAAGCATTAAATGTTTGTAAGAGCCATCTAGCGATCGCGCTATCATCTTCAGTATGGCTAAGTCTTAGAGCTTCTTCAACAATAGAAATTTCCAAACCAGTTAAAACCTGCGATCGCGTAATTCTGCCACTACGATTATTTGCTACTTCAAAAGCATATATCTCTGACTCTCCCACATTTACCACCCAATATTCTTTAACTCCTAATCGCTCATACAGTAAGCGTTTACGCCCTAAGTCATCATTCAGTGAAGTTGTCGCGACTTCTATAACTAAATGTGGAGTTTCAAAACTATCAAGATCAATAGGACTATTATTCTGTGGTGGTAAAACAAACTGATCACCCAGATAAAAGGATGAGTCAGGTTGACATTCTTGAAAACCTGTTTTGCGGAAACTCGTATTCGTAAGTTTTAGAATACGAATATTTTTAACTATTGCAAAAAGACTAATTACGTCATAAACAACCGAATTATTTCTTCCATGCAAAGGACCTAAAGCAGCCATCTCAATCCTCATGGAGTCATAGTCATAATAAAATCTAGCAATCTCTGAATGAGTAGAATCATCAGATAGCAATGCGAAATCTGACCAAGATGCTTTTATCCAACAGTCTGTGACAAGTTGCGTTTTGGGATCTGTACTCAGTATGTTGACCATATCATTTCTCAATGGCAAATCCTTGACAACTAACTATTGTCACATTGTATAGCTGCCGCCACTCCTCTTTGGGTTTTGTGTCTTACAGCCTATGTAGTATAAAGACATTTTTGAAAGCACGGCTCTGCCGTGCTTTCAAAAATGTCTTTGGGTTTTAATTCAGCGCTTTGCGCTGTGACTATAATTACGGCTAAAATAGCTAAGCATGAAATTGCTGTGAACAATGAAACTCGCCTTTATTATTGACCCGATCGCCAAACTTGATCCCGCCCATGACACCAGCGTAGCTCTGATGGAAGCCGCTTGTCGTAGGGGCTATGAAGTATTTATTACCGATATGAATACGCTCAGTGTCAAGGACGGCAAAGCATGGGCTTTTTTGCAAGCTACCAAAATTTATCCAGTTCCGCTTGTAGATGGAAAATGGCAAGTTCCCAATCCTTGGTATGAAGTTGCTGAAGGAGCATTTCAACCCTTAGAGCAGATGCAATTTGTGTGGATGCGCCCCGATCCACCTGTGACAATAGAATATCTGTATGCAACCTATATTCTCGATTATGTAGATCCTCTTAAGACAAAAGTTCTTAACTCCCCGCAAGGCATTCGCGCCGCCAATGAGAAGATGTACGCTTTGCAATTTACAGACGCAATTCCAAAAACAATCGTCACTGCCGATAAGGATACGATCATCGATTTTGTGAAATCTGAAGGTAAGGCGGTGATGAAACCTTTAGGTGGTAAGGGGGGCGAGGGTATTTTATTTTTAGAAACAGGCGATCGCAATATTAATTCGCTCATCGAAATTAGTACGAATATTGGTAAAACTCCCGTAATGGTGCAGGAATATCTAGTCGATGCTCAATTGGGTGATAAGCGGATTATTTTGCTAGATGGCGAACCGATTGGCGCGGTAAATCGGGTTCCTAAATCAGGGGAATTTCGCGGCAATATGGCAGCAGGTGGGAGTGCGGTGCAGGTGGATATTACCGATCGCGAAAGGGAGATATGTACTCAGCTTGCACCAACTCTTAAGCGCGATGGCTTAATGTTTGTCGGTATTGATGTGATCGGCGGCTATCTGACTGAAGTTAATGTGACTAGTCCCACAGGTGTTCGGGAAATCGATCGCCTCGATGGTGTAGCCCTAGGCGATCGCGTCATGGATTGGTTAGCAAGTTTTTAGTAAAGAGGCGTAAAGCGCCTTCTTTACTTTTTTATTAGTGGGTACAATAGAATTAGGGTAGAACATCTACAGAAAATCCGTTTGGTTATGTCACTTTTACCCATGAAAATTTTTAGCCCAGAATTTATGAAAAAAGTTAAAGCTAACGTCAAAGTCTGGACGCGATCGCTGGTCGCTGTTTCTTTAGTGGCGATGGCAATCTTTGGCAATGCCCACGAAGCCTTTGCGAGACGCTCAGGTGGTCGCATCGGCGGAAGCTCATTTAAGTCGGCTCCTAGTCGTTCAGCTCCTAGCCGTTCAGCTCCATCAAATCCATCAAATTCTGGTTATAGCAGCAGCCCCAATTATTACAGTAATAGCGGTGGTGGTGGATTTTTCTTTCTACCGATGTTTTTTGTCGGCGGTAGCGGCGGACTGTCTCCAATCCTGTTGCTAGTGATCGTCGCAGGCGTGATCATCCAAGCATTTCGCGGGCGTGGCAATGGCGAAGGCATCACAGGCATGGACAGCAAAGTGAGCGTCGCCAAAATCCAAGTTGGTCTACTCGCCTCAGCGCGATCGCTACAGCAAGAACTAACGCGGATGGCGTTGGAATCCGACACCTCCAGCACCGAAGGTTTAGCAGCCGTTACTCGCGAAACTGCCGTTTCCTTAATGCGCCATCCCGAATATTGGGTATATGTCAGCAGTGCTAACGAAAACACTAAATTCGCCCTCGCCGAACAAAAATTTAACAGTCTAGTCATGTCGGAGCGCAGTAAGCTCAATGCTGAAGTTTTAAGTAACGTCGGTGGTCGTGTATTGCAAGGCAAAACTGCGGCATCTTTGCCCAGTGAAGGTAATCTGAGCCTCGAAGATCCTAGCGAATATATTGTGGTGACAATGCTATTAGCTATTTCTGGTGATTCCCTCAGTAAATTGCCACCTCTACGTTCCTCTGAAGACTTGAAGTCAGCACTATCTGCGATCGGCTCTGTGCCTGAGGATAATCTGTTAGCTGTGGAAATTCTCTGGGAGCCTCAGTCTGAGGAATATACCCTCACCAATGATGAAGTTTTGACCGTATATCCAGACCTAATCAGAATTTAAGCAAAAAAAGAGGAGGCGCTTTGCGCCTCTTCTTTTTTTGCTCAGATAAATTTTCAAAAAGCTTGCTTTGCAAGCTTTTTGAAAATTTATCTGGGTTTTAAGAAAAAGACTTACAAAATCCGACCTAAAGTTGTAGCTTTAACAATCGATCTGTGGTATCACTTACCAGTATTATTTTTTCTTATTTTTTTTGAGACAACTTTCAAGTATTCTGATTTGGCTAAGATAGCTATTCCAACAGCACCTCTTGAGTATGGCAATTTTTGTGGTGAAGACCTGTGGATAATGGAGTGAGTAAGGTCGGCATATGATACAAGATACAGATAAAAATCAGTTTTATGTAACTCAGGACGTTGATGTTTATACAGACAACGTTGATAACTTAATGGATGATCTATTTGGAGAGGTGGAAAGTACTCTTCATGTTGATTATGCTAAGCAGCGATCGCAAAAATCTAAAAAGGCACAACCTAGGCAATCTGCTCCCTATGCTTCTACAACAGCTTCAGGATCAGACATAGTAGCCATTTCTAAACTTGAGCCAAATCATAGAGAGATCTCCACCTCCAAAGATACTGTTAATATTACCAAGCTTAACCTTGCCGATATATCCTTACCACCCATCTCAAAGCAAGACATACTCTGGATTCAACCCTACATCATGCGGAATCCAGAGCCGCCCTCAAACATTCCTCCCGTACCGCCAGAATCGTTAATTCAAAAGTCAAATTTACTAGATCGCGTTTTATTAGTTTTAGCTTGCAGTTCAGCCTTATTAGCGGCGGTGATGTGGACAATTAATCACGGAATTTGGTTGGGTCGCCAGTCCGTTAACGTTGCTCAAGTGAATAATAAAAACACGACTGACAATAGAGGTTTTGCCGATGAAATTAAACGGATGCTGTCGGATATAGTGGACAAAAATCGGGCGATCTCCACTAATCCCACTGGCAACATTGGTAATAATCTTCCCCTGATGACGGCTCCCTTAATAGGCAGTATGCCCCTCGGCAATCCTTTGCCTAATGGAATGCAGCAACCGATGTATGTGCCTGTCTATCAGCCACCGACACTCAATAACCCTAATAATGGCAATGCTCCATCTCCACTGGCTTTACCACCGCTAACGGCTAGTAATTCCCTTGATATGTCTTCTAATGCTGCACCTAATGCTGCACTTAATGCTACACCTAATGCTAAGACAAACTCAAGCCCTACATTTACCCCATCGGCCGCACCTGCGCCATCCTATACCTTAATTGGGGTATTGGATTTAGGCGATCGCTCTACAGCCATGCTCGACATCGGCGGCTCAGTGCAATCGGTGGGACTAGGTAAAGCGATCGGTAATACGGGTTGGTCTTTGGCGCGAGTTAGTCAGCAAGAGATCACCCTCAAACGTGGTAAAGAAACTAAAAATGTATTTGTTGGTCAAAAGTTCTAAGAATTATTTTGTCTTTTAAGAAAGCGCTCCAAAGGAGCGCTTTCTTAAAAGATGATAAAAGATCTGTACACACTTAGCTTATCTGAGGAAATTATATGGGGCTAATCGAGGATATATCTCGCTTTTTGGAAACTCGTTTAGAGGAGTTTATTCGCAATAA
>Ga0316611_1000114_pt1 | contig 33711 bp, 27 predicted proteins | sample MIS2016202_MG_FD_207675 | JGI IMG/M metagenome (GOLD analysis project Ga0316611, IMG submission 207675) | Microbial mat bacterial communities from Middle Island sinkhole, Lake Huron, Michigan, United States - MIS.2016.202 | ecosystem: Environmental > Aquatic > Freshwater > Lake > Sediment... | reverse complement strand
TTATTTCAACTGGATCTGGCAGCACAGTCGCTACAAGAGCACGGCGGCACAACGAGCAGGATTGACTGACCATCGCTGGAGTTGGCAGGATATCCTCTCCTTCCCAACAATAATCTGATGCACTACCTTATTGCCGCAGACGGGGATGGCATGAGTCAGTATGTTTCAGGACAAAAACTTGAGACCTATCGAAATTATATTCAAAGGCAGCAAATTAACAACGAACCTCATAATTTTGAAGATTTTCTCAACACCCGAAAACGGATGGGGCCAGCGACTCATGTGGGTTTAAACCGTGCCCTCTTGGATTTTTCTAACCGGCTTGTGCCCTATCTGACCGAACAGCGTTTTTGTGGTCGGGTGGTGTATAGCGGCGGTGATGATGTGCTTGCGGTCTTACCCTTAACGGATTTACCGGATTATCTGCTGTCCCTCCGTGCCGCTTGGTGTGGGGATAATGACCCTTATGATCAAGATCCTGCCGTCACATTTAGAGCAGAGGGGGGCTATTGGTATCCTGAATTTGGATCAGCAAATCATTATGGCTTGCCTCAGCGTCCTCTCTTCACAATGGGTAAAGGCGCAACCACTAGCGCAGGGATTGTCATTGCTCATAAAACTGTACCGTTACCGACAGTTTTAGAGTCATTGTGGGAAGCGGAAGCAGAGCGGGCGAAAAAATTATGGGGATTTAAGGAGGGAAAAAACGTGATTCCTGCGAAAGATGGTTGTTGTTTTCGGGTCATTTACGGGGGAGGGAATACCCTTGAAGCCTTGATCAAAGGGCATTTATTATCGGGATGGCGGCAATGGTTAACCATAGGGTGTGCTGAATCGGTTGCTTTTGCACCAGTGCTTTATCGTTTGGCGGAAGAATTGCCCCGCCATGCGGTAATTACTGAGCATTATCACATGGTATCAAAGGCGGCAAAAGTCATTTTAACTGCCCGTGATGCGCCCCTTGCTGAACAGACCCAAGCAGCGATTGTTCAATGGTTAAATGCGTGGGAATCATGGGCATGGGGGGTAAAACAATCCTGGCAAAGGCAACCCGATCCACTGAAGGATCAACCGCCGTTGGGAATTAGTATTGAGGACTTGGCTCAGATTTTGCGGTTTAGTGCTTTTTGGGTAGATAAGATGGCTCAATATGACCGTTGGACAAAGGAGGGTTAATCATGGAATGGTATAGTCTCACCCCCTTAGATGTGTTGTTATTTCGGGAGGCGAAACCCTTTAGTCCGGGGGCAGGTTCTTGGGCAAAAAGTTTGTTTCCACCCATGCCAGTTACAGTTTTTCAAGGGATGCGATCGCTCATCTCCTTTGTCCCCTTCCACAACCGAGATAAACCCCACCATAACATTCGTTTCCTTGGCCCCTTTTTACTCGATGAAGATGATCAGGTTTGGATTCCCACACCCAAGGATTTAATTGGGGTTAACAAAGCTCAACCCTCTACCGAGGCCAACCCGCAAGCCGATAACCTGTGGCATCGCTTGGATCGCCTCCAACCCTATGCCACACAAGACCATTGGCATTGCCTCAAATGTCAAGGTTTAATTGCCAATGATCCTGATCCTGATTTACCGCCCCTTGTTTCGCCTCAGTTAGGCAAAGATGAATATATCTGTGGTTTAAACAAACCTTGGATGAGGGCGACTAAATTGCTGACTTATTTTGAGGGGAACTTCCCCAATTATCCCGAAAGTTTTACCAGGGAAGATTTTTGTGATCATCCTTGGGGTGTGCAGGTTTTACCCCATATTGCGATGAAGCCGGGGGAGCGCCAAGTTAAGGACAGTCAAGGCTATTTTACGGAGGTGGCGATTCGGTTGAAGCCGGGATGGAAGTTAGTGGCGGCGTTTGAAAATTCTGCTCCAGAAGTACCTTTAGGTCGTGGGGTGATTCGTTTGGGGGGTGAGGGTCATCGGGTGCTGGTTGAGCCATTGCCAGATTTCGAGTTTTGGGACAATTTACGGTGTTATCTCACCCCCAATCCTGACCAGCGCATTGCTTATCTATTAACACCGGGTTTAGCGCTGGCTGGGGGAGAGAATGAGCCAATTTATGGCGCTTATCCCCGTCAATGGCAGGGTGATTTAATCGGTTGTGCCACAGATAAACCAATTTTATGGGGAGGTGTGTCTCAAGTGGAGCGTAAGTTAGCCGATGGTGTGCGGGGGAATGTAGAATTTTCCCTCCTCCCTCAACGGGCATTTGTTCCCCCTGGAACGGTTTATGTCTTTAAAAATTTACCTGCTTCGAGGGAATTGCTGATTCCTGAACAGAATCTTCAAAAACCTTGGTTGCGCATTTTTCAAAATTTACACTATGGCCTACTTTTATGGGGAAAATAGCTAAAACCAGGGTCTAATATTTCACATCAATCACAAGGAGAAAGAATGAAAGATTTTCGAGTTGGGTATTTATACAGTCTTGCACCGATTCACTGTGGTGGAGAGGGAGATTTAGGCAATATTCTGGAAATTGCCCGCGAAGTTCATACGGATTTTCCCTATGTACCCGGTTCTTCTTTACGGGGAGGCTTGCGCCATGAAGTCGCCCAAATGGATCAGAATATCGCTGATGTTTTGTTCGGCAAAGAATTAGATAGTAGTGGCCAAATGGGGGTTCATCAGGTGTGGTTTGGTGATGCTCGCCTCCTATGGGTTCCGATGCGTACTATGGCCCATCGATCAGGCGATATATTCACTTGGGTCAGTTGTCACACACTGCTGCGGGATCATGCTATTTTGGCTGGATGTCCTACGCCTGTATTTCCATCTCATCCTGTGGGAACACAGCCCGGACGTTATGAAATAGCTGATGCACAAATTCAAGTTTCAGCCTTAGATGATCATCAAAAACAAGCCATTAATTTAGCTGGAAGTTGGCCATCTGCGCTGAGTGGTTCAGTTCAATCTACTTGGCAAAATAACCGGCTCATTTTACCAGATAGCGATTTTCAGGTATTGATGGAGCATTCTCTCTGGACTCAGATCCGCAATAAAATTCAAGAAGATGATAACGGAGCTGGAACAGCAGGTTCTGCTGAAGTTTTTTGGACTGATGTTTGTATTCCCAGGGACACAATCTTATATTATTCTTGGGGCTATAATCTGCTGAACAATCAGACATTCACTGAAGATCATCATGATCATTTGTTGAAAATTCTCACAGGTTTAATTCAAGTGGGAGGACAAGCCAATGTGGGCCGGGGATGGGCCCACAGTTGGGTCGCGAATTCGGCATCCCCTGTTGCTACCCCTGAAACAACGGTAAATAAGGAGGTCAATGATGTCTAATAAAAAGAAGAAATCAGCTAAAAATACAGGCAATCAACAACGGACTGCCCCTAAGTCTGTGCATCATGTTCTGCCTGATTCTAGATCTAATCCGGTCGTGGTTTCACAACAACCAATTGCGACAGCAGAACCCAATGATCCTCCCATAATTAATGTTCAGACGGAACAAAACAACTTGCCGGCTCCTCTGGTGATTAATGTTAAGCCGGAACAAACCAGTTTATTGGCTCATCATCATATCCAAACTTATTTAGCAGCACATCATCACCACCAACTCACTAAAAATGATCTAACGGCTGTGTTAAGATTATCCCAACATCTACGAGTTTTTGGGTTACTTTCTGCGGTGGCTTATGTTAACCAAGCCAATGCACAAGGGGGAGAAGTTCGAGAGCGGACTGTTCCGGTGTGGGAGTCTCTTTTAGGTCAGTTTATGGAACAAAACCCCGTGAATCGTGCTGATTTAATGGCAGCGGTGATCAGGCTAGCTAATGCTCACCCTCAGGACTATATGGCAAAATGGCGTAAAGTTTTGAATTTGTCTAGGCATTGGAATTTTTGGGCAAGAGCTTATGCACAGCAGGAGGAGCAATAATGTACAGTGGTAATCGGTTAGTTGAATTATTGAATGCACAAGATCAAGAGCGTCATCCTGGCTTGTTTAAATCTGGTGAATTTACGCTAAAATGGCGGGCAAAAGTGGGATCATTTCCTCATCCTGATGTTGAAACGATTGTTTCTGCGGGTGAGCCTTGTGGTAATTGGAAAACTGATCAACAAGCGGGATGGCGACCAGAAGCGAAACGTACAGTTGGAGAAAATTTTGCACAACTGTATACATTACCTCTGAATGGTTATATTCCGGGGTCTTGTATTCGTGGTATTGTGCGAGAATGGGCAAAAAGACGGCCTGAAATTCAGCCTCGAATGCTGGAATTATTGGGTTATCAAATCAATGACAAAATTTATTCCGGAAAAATTCAATTTTTGGATGCTTGGCCCGCAGAACCTCAAGCTTTGACCCTAGATATTGTTAACCCACAGCAAGAGTTTCAAGTTTTTCACCAAGGACAATCTACACCTTTATCTTTATACAGTTTTGGTGATGGAGAAGATCCCATTACTGTTACTGTTTCTATTCGGGGAATTGCGAGTAAAGGGGTTACAAAAAATGATGTTAATGAGGTGTGGGGGTGGGTGGAGCAGGCCTTGATGTTGTATGGTGTGGGCAGCCGTACTGCTTCAGGATATGGTGTGATCAAATTGAGCGGTCAAGCTACACCAAAACCTGATCCCAACTGCAAGGCTAAAGTTTTCAATTTTAGCTTGTATAGCCAAGGCTGCTATGGCACTGATCCCCAAGATCCAGATTTACGGCCTTCCCATTGGCGGGGGTGGATGCGTTCTTGGCTGTTGCGGTTTTTGTTGGGAGTGATGTCTAGAGCAAATGCAGAGAAAACCCTAGGGGAATTATTCGGGGTGTTGGAACCTATCGCACAAAAAGGTTGTGTCCGGATTGAGTTAATTAAGGGTAAAGTTTGGGGTGAAAAATCAAACAAAAATCCTCATTTTTATACTTGGAAAGGGAAACTCAAGATCACTGCTCCAGAAAATATTCTCAATACCATTATTGTACCGGCGTTGAGGTTTGCGGCAATGGTGGGGGGGGTTGGGCGCGGATGGCGTAGGCCGTTGCATATTTTTAGAACAGATCGGGGTTATGAAGCGGCTAGAGGATGCCATCTCCTACTGTCTCATCGGGTCAAGGGTGAGACGAAACAGTTTAGCATTTCCTTAAATCGAGAACAGTGGTCAACTGTTTATCAAACATGGGCTAATGCTGTTCAACAACAATGGCCCAACTACTTTACGCCCAATCAAAATCCAGAGGCTGAGGTTTTTGCTCCCCAAAGTTGTGCCGTGTATCTTGTTCCTGGGCCAGTAAGAAACTCTTTAGATAAGGCTGAGATAGATTGGGCATTGACAACGCCTGAAGATACTCGCGGTGATGGAGTTAAATTGATTTATCAACCTATTTATAAGCGGAAGGTAGAGGTGGGGGGAAATGCAGCCCAAGGGGGAGGGGCAACTTCTCACTGTTCTTGGGTGAGTATTAAACGGGTTGAGATTCGTAATCGACAAGAAGATACGGACTGTCAAGAAGTGGTCTGTTTATTTATAGGGGGACAAGATCCTAGTTCTCAGCACTTAAGAGCAAAGTTCCTGAATGAGTTAGCAAATATTCCTGGTGCGGTGCGTCTTTTTGGAGTTTAGTCTCCGATAATTAATCAGTAAATTGGTACAATACATCATCAAAATTATGACCATTTTAGTGGCGAACTTAGGGACATCGGATCTGGCGGTGCAACTGAAAGCACCCCTCAGATCTTTAGGTGTGGAATCGAAGCAAACGCTGAATCTGATGGAAGCGGAATTGAATCAGGATTATTATTTGCCCATTGGGTTCGATCGCCACGAACGAAATACAGAACAATCGCACACAAAATTAACCGATGTTGAAAAAATTATATGGGGGAATCGTCAATCGTTGCTTGCCTTGAGCCTTTGTGCAGAACTGGGGGTCTCCTATGATGCTAAGTATCGGTTTTCTTTCCGAGAATTGTGTTTAAAGCTTTGTCAACAGTATCAACAAAATCCTGATCAATGGCATAGTCGCTTAAGACCTGGCCGCATCTGGGGAGTGATTAAAACAGCGGTTGAAGATTTTCAGGTGGAACAAATCTATATTTTTATCACCAATCAACCGGCGTTCATCAATGGCCAACGCAATTTTAACTACGATACTGATTCAATTCATCTCTTTCGCCTCCTGCGCCGTTGGGTTAAACGGGAATTTTCTGAACCCGTTCAATTCATTCCGGTGAAAATTCCTCGTTTTTTGCCCCCCGTTGATCAGGATGGTTTATTAGAAAAATATTATCAATTTTTCAATGCCTGTGTAGCGGATCAAATTCTGGTGAGTATTAAGGGGGGAACGCCCCAAATGCAAACCGCTTTACGGGTGCAGGCTCTTGCTTCCCGTATCCTCCGGCAAATTTATCTAGAACCGCAGCTTTCCATTGCGGATGTTTTGGCGGGGAAACCTTCGGCGTGCGATCGCACCTCCTATTGGCGTACCCAACGCATCCAAAAATACCAAATCGTCCAACAGCTATTAAACCGTTGGGATTTTGAGGGGGCTAGGGTCATTTTGGAGCAGTGGCAAACAACTTTAGACTATTTACACGCCTCCGAAATTGCCGGGGTTGAGGTCAGTCGCGATACATTGGCATTGGCGATGCGGGCTTTGAGCATTGCCGTCAGTTACTTAAATTTCGATATTGATGATGTTCGGCAACAATCAAAAGAGGGGTTAAAATTGGCAGGATTGCCAGAGGTACATCCTTTTGCTTTGGTGGAAAGCTACCATCCAGGACTAAATCTTTATACCCAATGTCGTTTATTTTGGCAGTTGCAAAGAATCGCTGATTTTCTGGGGGGAATGAGTGCTTTTTATGAGGAAGTTTTGCATGACTTGATTGAAAAGTTAGGGGGATTAGTTTATTTTGATAAAAATAAAAATCCCGATGATTGGTTTTTGCGTCGCGATGCCATTCATGGCACAGATTTAGGTGAGAATTTTTTAAAAATTGAAACAAGGATTAATGGCAATGTGAAAGGATGGTATGAAAACGGAAAGCCAAGAGATTATAAACTTGGGGGGCGTTTAAGTAAGCGCAATTTCGTAAAAGCCTTGGTCGTGACCAGTCATCCTGAAAAGCGTAAATTTTGTGATCAATTGCTCAGTGCTTTGAAATCCCTAGACTATTGGGCAGAAAAGCGCAATCAATTGATCCACAGTGCCGCCGGTATTTCAAAACAACGTTTAGCCGTAGTTCATGAGATAGATCTTAAAGGTACAGATTCTTCAAAGATTAATAAAACCGTGAAATCATCCTGTCCAAGCGATCAAATTTTAATGCAAATGAGTGAGGTATTGAAATTCTCGTTAAAAATTACAGGCACTGATGCCAATTATCTAGATCTGGAAGGCCTCTATTATCTCTATTCCGATCTGGCTGATTGGACAATCCAGTTACTTGCTCAAGATAGTTGATGTAGGGGCGAAAAATTTTTGTGCCTCCGGCAGGCTTACGCCAACGCCCCTACGCCCATCAATTTCACAACCAGATTTTATCCAACCACAAAAACAAATCCCCGGTTTAAGGCTAAACCAGGGATTGGGTTGAGGTCGAAAGTATTGCTACTTTTCATCTTCCTCTGGATGGTTTTCGGTTTGATCGTCTGCTTTTGCGGCTTCCCCCCGATCGCCCTCTTCCTTGCCGACGCTTTCCGGGTTCTGATCATCCCCCCCTTCATCTTTGGGACTTTGACCCTTGGGGTCTTGGCCTTTGGAATCAGGGGGATTACCGCCCTTTTGGTTCCTGACATCCGTCACCACCGAAACGATGACCGTCAAGGCAGCACCATGGGGCAGTGTGTTGGGATCAGCGGTGAGCATCGTGCAAAGCAGGGTGATCAGGGCTTTGGCGATGATGACGATGGGGCCTTGGTTGGGTAGTTTCATGGCTTCTCCTGTGAAGGTTTCTCTTGAAGTAGCCAATCGCATCCGAGAGGCCAAACTAAGCAGAGAATGAAGCCATTCCAACCTTGATTAAGATCATAACTCAAATTTTGGAGTTGTGCCAAGGGACTAAAGAAGGTTGCCCCTAAGACGGAATCAGAAACCCCCTAGAAAAAAATCCTAGGGGCGCAATGCTTGCGCCCACCCACCTAAGATTAATGGCATAATCAGAAACCGCCTAGGAAAAAAATCGTAGGGGCGCAATGCTTGCGCCCACCCGCTTGCGCCCACCCACCTAGCGGCACAAGCGTTTCAAACAATCACCATTTCATCATCAATGGCAAAGCTCGGTTGAAACCCCAAAATCACCACCTTCACCCGGCAATGTTGGGAGAGGGGATAAAACCGGAGTTGATCCTCCTCTGCATCAATCAGGCGTTCTAGCTGTCCTTTCAGCTTTTGGTATTGGTTGCCATTGAGGACGGCCTCAAAAACCGATTTTTGTACCCGTAAACCATAGGCTTCTAGGAGTTTAGCAACCTTAGTCCGGCGGCGGTCTTCCACGATGTCATAACAGATCAGATACACCATTATGCCACCCACAAAAACGGTCGATAGGCAGTCCCCTCGGTCAACGCCGTCACATATTCCTCCACCTGCCACGCCAAACAATCCCGTAGCGTCATCAGGCCACCGTAGGGATGGCTGTAGAAGGTTTGTAAAAATTGCTGCCATTGTGCCAGGGAGCAATAGGGGTGAATGGGGGTGCTGTGCTGCCAAACCCATGGGGTGAGGAGGGGGCGGAATTGCTCCATGAGGTCACAGGGGAGGGGTAAATGATTCTGACAGTCGGGGTGCAATGTGCCGAGATGGGGACTACAACCGGCTTGGCGCAAGAGGGCATAGAGTTCTTGGCTGAGGAGGGCGGTGGCTAAACGATCGCCCTGCACTAACTGGAGGTTGAAGGCTCGCCATTGTGAACCCAGGAATTGCCAAGGGGTGCGATCGATGGTGGGGATGGATTGCGCCCAAGCCCGCACCGCTGCGAGATCCGGCAGGGTGGGTAAGGTTTCTAAACCCGCTTGGCGTTGGGCAATGGCCGGCTGTGGATCGTGGGCATTGCCCCCTTGGGATAACACCGCAATTTCATTGTGGAGCCGTCCCCGGAGGAGAGCTTGGGCCAATTGCAGGCAAAAATCAGCGTCCTTTAAACAGCGGCATTGTTGCGCAAAATAGATCGCTTTTTCCGGGGGTTCAAGGCGGGAAATCATCTTGCCGTGGTCTGCGAAGAAGATCAAAGGAATGTCATAGCGTTGAGCGGTACGCACCGCCAAAGGGGAGAAATCACAACCGGCAAAGGCAACAACCTGCTGAATTTCCCCCACGGGAACACGGCGGACAATATGGTCTTGTTCAACAATGGCAAACTCCCGGCCATCAGTGGTGAGGAATTGAGGAGGCGTGAGATAGAGGGTACGACGTTCCATAAAAGTTCAGTAACTCAACGCCCCCATTAGAAATCGCTGCCACCTGAGTTCAACGTTGGGTTGATGCCTGAGTTGATGCCTCAGTTGGCAATTTTCAACTCAGCATTGAACTCAGGTAGGGGGGTTTCACCCTGGAATTGTTCAGGTATGCCAATGAGGTGAACTTTCATGGCCCATTCCCCGCCCTTTGATTTACGCCGTCTCTATGCCGCTTGGGAGTTGGTGCGTCATCGTTCCGCCCGTGCCGGGATTGATGGCATTACGCCGGAGTTGTTTGCAGGCATTGTCGATCAGGCGTTACCGCGTTTGCAGAAACAATTAAGCCAAGAAGAATATGCGGCCCAAGCCAACCTAGGGTTTTTGTTGCCGAAGAAAACCGGCGGCCATCGGCTCATTAGTCTCCCGACGGTGGTGGATCGCATTGTGCAGCGGTTTTTATTGCAGGGCATTTATCCCGCTTTAGAGGAGGTGTTTACGGATTGTTCCCATGCCTACCGTCCGGGGTTGGGGGTGCAGACGGCCATTGCTCAGGTGGCGGAAATCTATCGGGCTGTTCCGGTGTGGGTGATTAAGGGGGATATTGCCCAATTTTTTGATCATCTTTGTTGGGCGTTGTTGTTTACGCAGTTGGAGCGGTTGGCCATTGCTGGGAGTTGGGTGGATTTGATTGCGGCGCAGGTGAGGGCGGATGTGGTGTTGCGGGGGAGTCGGATGCCGCGTCAGCGGGGGGTGCTTCAGGGCAGTATTTTGTCTGGGGCCTTGGCGAATCTCTATCTCAGTGAGTTGGATCGGCGGTGTTTGGCGGCGGGGATGGCGTTGGTGCGCTATGGGGATGATTTTGTGGTGTTGACGGGGGGGTTATTGGAGGCGACGCGGTTTTTAAGTTGTTTGGAGGCTTGGATCGGGGATTTTCGCCTCAGTTTGCACCCGGAAAAAACGCGAATTATTGCCCCCCATGAGGAGTTCACGTTTTTGGGCCATCAGTTTAAGGGGGGTGAAATTTTTGCGCCGGTGCGGAAGGTGTCTACACCGAAGCCGAAGGCGAAACCGGCGGTGCGGGTGGGGCGGCCGTTGGCCTGTGGGGTGGGGCGGGCGAAGGCGGCAGGAAAAACGAGTTTTTTAGATCATTGGCAGGATACTATGACGACGCTTTATGTGACGGAACAGCAGGCTTATGTGAAGGTGAAGCACCAGCAGTTTCAGGTGTTTCTCAATTATCAGTTGGTGGTGGCGGTGCCGGTGAATCGGGTGAGCCATTTGGTGTTGTTTGGTTGTTGCAATGTGTCCCATGGGGCGATCAGTTTGGCGTTGAAGCGTCGGATTCCGATTTTGTTTTTGTCGCACCAGGGGCGTTATTTTGGCCGGTTGCAGACGGATGGGGTGGCGCAGGTGAAGTATTTACAGCGGCAGGTGGCGGGTTCGTTAGATCCGGAGTTTGTGTTGCGGCAGGCGAAGGCGATCGTGGCGGGGAAGTTGCACAATTGCCGGATTTTGTTGTTGCGGTTGAATCGTCGTCATAAGACGGAGGCGGCGGCGCGGGCGATCGAGGGGTTGAAGGAGTGGTTGGGGCGTGTGCCGGAGGTGGAGAGTTTGGAGGTGTTGTTGGGGTATGAGGGCCAGGGGAGTCGGGTGTATTTTGAGGGGTTGGCGAGTTTGATGCGGGAGCCGTTTGTGTTTGAGAAGCGGACGCGGCGGCCGCCGACGGATCCGGTGAATAGTTTGTTGAGTTTGGGTTATACGTTGGTGCATCAGAATTTGTATTCTTTGGTGCAGGGGGTGGGGTTGCATCCGCATTTTGGGAATCTTCATGTGCCGCGTGATAATCATCCGGCGTTGGTGAGTGATTTGATTGAGGAGTTTCGTGCGCCGTTGGTGGATTCGTTGGTGATGTTTTTGGTGAATGGTCGGGTGTTTAAGTTGGAGGATTTTACGCCGCCGGATGGGCGGGGTGGGGTGTATTTACATCCCGATAAGTTGAAGGTGTTTTTGAAGCATTGGCAGGATCGGTTACAGTCGGAGGTGACGCATCCCCATACGGGGCAGCGGGTGAGTCATTTTCGGTGTTTGGAGTTGCAGGTGTGGGAGTATGTGGGGTGTTTGATGGGGGAGCGGGAGGTGTATCGTCCGATGTTGTGGCGGGATAAGTAGGGGGTTTTCCGGGGGGGTGGGGGGTTGGCTGAAGGGCTGATTTTTGGGTTGACCCCCCCGGATTGCTTTTCTGGTAAGGGTTTGGGGTTTTCAGGGAGGGTATTTATTGCGAATAATCTGCAAGAGTGGGGGGTGTTGATGGGGGGGGGCGGATTTGTGGTGTTATAGTTCTTGTGGGGCAAAGGTTTCAGACCGATGCCCTTCCCACTTCCCCCGAAGTGAAATTTATGGAAACCTCTGGATTGTTTTCCCAAGGATCGTGAGACTTGCTTCCCACTTCCCCCGAAGTGAAATTTATGGAAACCGGCATTTTGACATGAAACGAGGTCACTGTATTCCCCCTTCCCACTTCCCCCGAAGTGAAATTTATGGAAACCACTTGGCGCTCATTCCCGGATCGAGCTGGATGTCCTGAACTTCCCACTTCCCCCGAAGTGAAATTTATGGAAACCAGCGAGGGTGTGGCGACTTGCCCACTGAAACTGCTTCCCACTTCCCCCGAAGTGAAATTTATGGAAACCCGTAGCTTCGGGCGTTGTGCCCTCAGCGGTGGTAACTTCTTCCCACTTCCCCCGAAGTGAAATTTATGGAAACCAGGGTGCCACCCGGAGTAACCGGGGTGGGAAGACTTCCCACTTCCCCCGAAGTGAAATTTATGGAAACTTAAAGCAGCATCATATTCTGTGCTGTTATCTTGAGTCTTCCCACTTCCCCCGAAGTGAAATTTATGGAAACACTTGCCCGGGAAGTGTCCCGGGACTTACGATTGCTTCCCACTTCCCCCGAAGTGAAATTTATGGAAACATTGAAACGGACTGAATTTGAACATTGTTGCTACGCTTCCCACTTCCCCCGAAGTGAAATTTATGGAAACTCAGGGGAGCCGTTATCTTCGGGCTCGAACTCATCTTCCCACTTCCCCCGAAGTGAAATTTATGGAAACTTTGGAGGGTTCTTTTCCAATATTTGTCCGTCGCCTTCCCACTTCCCCCGAAGTGAAATTTATGGAAACTTTCCCGTCATGTCGGTCAAGATGAATTCCCCCTGTGAAGGCTTCCCACTTCCCCCGAAGTGAAATTTATGGAAACTCCTGTGCAGCCGCAAAAGCAGCCGCAGAAGGATTCGAAACACTTCCCACTTCCCCCGAAGTGAAATTTATGGAAACTCTCACCCTTGCGCTCGTACTCGGTCGCAATTGAAACTTCCCACTTCCCCCGAAGTGAAATTTATGGAAACGATTGGTAAGAATGTCCGGGTCTGTGGCCAACGTCGCTTCCCACTTCCCCCGAAGTGAAATTTATGGAAACCACTCAATGGGACATTGAGTAAGTTCTTGTACACTTCTTCCCACTTCCCCCGAAGTGAAATTTATGGAAACAGAGATGGTGATAATGATAAAAGTTGTAGTCGCAACAACTTCCCACTTCCCCCGAAGTGAAATTTATGGAAACATCATATCGAGCTGAGTCGTTGACTCTTGGAAGACTTCCCACTTCCCCCGAAGTGAAATTTATGGAAACAATGGGGTGTACGTCCCCGTAAAGTCGAGGCTTTCTTCCCACTTCCCCCGAAGTGAAATTTATGGAAACCTTCTGACGCGTACACATTCAGAGTACTCGGCAAAATCTTCCCACTTCCCCCGAAGTGAAATTTATGGAAACCGGGCCGGTGGGGTGTTCCACTGGGGGAACTTCCACCTTCCCACTTCCCCCGAAGTGAAATTTATGGAAACGCGGTAACGGTCAGCCCGTCGTGGGTAATCGTAACACTGGCTTCCCACTTCCCCCGAAGTGAAATTTATGGAAACTTAGTAGCCTATAGGTGCACATCCAGCTACTTCCCACTTCCCCCGAAGTGAAATTTATGGAAACGAGCAATGGCACCTTCAACGGTCTCGTTACTTCCCACTTCCCCCGAAGTGAAATTTATGGAAACACTGGAGTGGTATTCATCTCGTAGATCGAGAGGTTGCTTCCCACTTCCCCCGAAGTGAAATTTATGGAAACTTGGAAATTACTCTACTCCGCAGAATCACTACGGCTAAAAGCTTCCCACTTCCCCCGAAGTGAAATTTATGGAAACCGGGACGCTTGCGCCACCGAGGAAGGTCTGGGTAAAGCTTCCCACTTCCCCCGAAGTGAAATTTATGGAAACTCTTGGCGGAGTTTTGTGTTATTGTCGCTCAATTCTTCCCACTTCCCCCGAAGTGAAATTTATGGAAACATTTCAAAACCGATTTCTGCCACCGCTGTCTCGGCAGCTTCCCACTTCCCCCGAAGTGAAATTTATGGAAACAATTGGCTGGGTTGATTAAACACCCCCATGGATCTCTTCCCACTTCCCCCGAAGTGAAATTTATGGAAACTTCGTATTTGTACCCACGACGGAGTACAAACTGAATGCGACTTCCCACTTCCCCCGAAGTGAAATTTATGGAAACGTTCAGAGACATCCCCGTCAATGTGGGGTCGACGACTTCCCACTTCCCCCGAAGTGAAATTTATGGAAACTAGGGCATCGGCCCCCTGAGTATAGTCGCCGATGGCGGCTTCCCACTTCCCCCGAAGTGAAATTTATGGAAACGAGATCAACCCGCGTTTCAACGGGGGCAATAGCAGCTTCCCACTTCCCCCGAAGTGAAATTTATGGAAACTTGGAACAGGGTACTGGAGTCTTGTGCAGCCGCAAAGCTTCCCACTTCCCCCGAAGTGAAATTTATGGAAACCCGAGGGATCAGCAAGATTTGCAGTGGCATTGACTTCCCTTCCCACTTCCCCCGAAGTGAAATTTATGGAAACTCGCCGGTGAAGGCGTTTTGGATCGTATCGAGCTTCCCACTTCCCCCGAAGTGAAATTTATGGAAACGCAGTACGGTTCCGGCTCGGGAGGAATCCCCGGCTTCCCACTTCCCCCGAAGTGAAATTTATGGAAACTCAAAGGTGATGCTTGCCGGATCACTGAGATTTGCATTCTTCCCACTTCCCCCGAAGTGAAATTTATGGAAACGTACGACCGGCACCGGCAGATGCAGCCGAATTGACATTACTTCCCACTTCCCCCGAAGTGAAATTAATGGAAAGAGGGCGGATACGATCCGCCCCTACGCAATGATTAAAAAACTGTGTAGGGGCGCAACGCTTGCGCCCTTTCTTCAGCTAATTCCTCACATCTTTCTCATAGCCTGTAGGGGCGAAAAATCTTTCGCCCCTACACCAACCCAGTAACCAAATAACACAACCTAGACAACCCTAGAAACCCAGTTTCTTTGGTCTACTTATTGTGCCTTAATATCCTCACAGAAACCCGGTTTTTGTTTACCCATTCATGGAAATGGGGCGGATGCGATCCGCCCCTACGAAATGATTAAAAAACTGTGTAGGGGCGCAACGCTTGCGCCCTTTCTTCAACCCGATAAACTTTGTGCCTCCGGCAGGCTTACGCCAACGCCCCCCCACCAATTCAGCCCGCCAACAACAACCGATAAAGATAAATTCTCCCAACCCAATTAATGGAAAGAGGGCGGATGCGATCCGCCCCTACGCAATGATTAAAAAACTGTGTAGGGGCGCAACGCTTGCGCCCTTTCTTCAACCCGATAAACTTTGTACCTCCGGCAGGCTTACGTCAACGCTCCCACACCAATTCAGCCCCCCAACAACAACCGATAAAGATAAATTCTCCCAACCCAATTAATGGAAAGAGGGCGGATGCGATCCGCCCCTACGCAATGATTAAAAAACTGTGTAGGGGCGCAACGCTTGCGCCCTTTCTTCAACCCGATAAACTTTGTACCTCCGGCAGGCTTACGCCAACGCCCCTACATCCCTTAATCCCCCAACTCCCCCACCAACCGCTGATAATGCTCCAACGCCAAACTCCGAATCAATGGATGTTGCCCCAACAACCGCCGATTCCCCCCATCCACCGACTCCTCCAACAAAAACCGCTCCACCAACTCCCCCAACGCCCGCTCCTGACGCTCCTCTGCACAGTCTCCCCCCTCCACCGCTCGCACCCAATTCACCAACTGGATCAACCACCCCTCCACCTGCACCGGAACCCGATACACCGCCGCCGCACATAATAACCAATAGGCATCCGGAACTTGCCGCGCCAAACGCTCAAAAACAGCCGCCAAACGCTGCCGATTCACCTCCAATCGCACCTTCCGCGTTAACTTGTGCAACCGCCATTGATCCCCCGCTCCCATCACCTCCCCCGCATCCCGCTCCGCCGCCGCTAACGCCACCTCCACCTCCTCAATTTTCCCCTCAACTTCCCGCCAATAGGCCAACACATTCCCCCCAAACGACTCCCAAATTTCCCCCACCATCACCCGTAACACCAAGGGATGACCCCGATACACAGCCCCCAAACGTGCCAACACCCCAAACTCCGCTGCTTCCACTGCATAATCTAACCCCGTCGCTACCCATAAATCCCGCTGCTCCTCTGCCGTCAACCCCCCCAATACTAACGACTCCCATACTGCCCCATAACGCTGCTGTACCAACAACTCCGGCAACTCCTGAGAAGTGACGATGATCCGACTGGCCCCAGGGGACAATGCTAAAAAGGCTTGGAAAAATTTGGCCCAATGTTGATCCACAAAAACCCCGCCCTCCTGATCCACTGTCAACAACACCTCCAATGAATCCAATAGCAATAAAACCCGATGTTTTTCTAGATAGTTTAATAAATGCCTGATCAACTGCTCCGGTTGATGATCCGCTGGACTTAAGACTACCCCCCAACGCTGTAACCAGGGGAGGGCGATCGCCCCAAAACTTGTCACTGCCAACCCCTCTAAGTTGACCCGCTCCCATCGCTCAAAATCTCCATAACAGTCCACCATTAACCGTTCCGCCAGGGCAGTTTTACCAATCCCCGTTAAACCCAAAATCAACAGTAATCGCTTCTCTACTGGAAATACCTCTCTCAACCGCTCTATTGTTTGTTCCCGACCCACCCAAGCCCCATCGTAGGAATAAAAAGTCAACGGTGACTGCGGCTCTACTCCTTCCCTTGGCTCACGCACGATTAAATCCAAAATATCCAATCCTAAGGCATCACATAAAATTTCAAAACTACTCAAATAAACCGGGCGACTATTGATGAAATTATTCACCGTTGATAAACCCAGGTTGACATGACCCGCTAATGCTCCTTGGCTGAGAAATCCATGGCGGGCCATGGCGGTGAGGACTTGGGGTTTACGACGGGGATCGAGGGTGACAGAGCGGGGCATTAGGGTTCAAGGTCAGGGTTTACAGAAGGTATGGAGTATAATAGGTCTTGGCACAGGTCTTGGCACAATTGAGCGTATAACGCCAGGAGATGAGGCGCATCCTGTTGAGCAAGGATGAAACCTAGATTTAAAAATTCCTGAGCTTGCTCCATCTGGCCCAAACGGTAGCAAGTTGTCGCTAAATTGAAGTAGGTCATGGCCAGTTCTGATGGCTCCCCATGCTTGAATTGCCAGTTTAAAGCCGTTGCTAAATGCTGAAAAGCTAAATCGTATTGTTCTAAATTGAGGTAGGCATAGCCTAAATAGGCAGAGGCGATCGCCCCATTTTCTGCATCCTCCAAAACCAACGCCAACGCTAAACACCGCTCCTCCCACAACAAAGCCACCTCTAAACGATCAAGGGCATCTTCTGCGTAGGCTAATCCGCGCATCGCCTGGAGCATAGTCCGTTGATCCTGACATTGCATTGCCATTTCAAGACATTGCTGAAACTGATGGCGAGCTTGCTCAAAACAATCCAGTTGGTAATAAGCCTGCCCTAAGCCTTGGAACGCTGCCCCTATTAATGCCGGTTCTCCCAATTCTTGGGCTAGTTTTAAACTTTTTTGATGCCATTCCAGGGCCGTTTCCCATTCCCCTAAAGCATCATAAACCATCCCTAAACTTTGGAATGTATCACAGCATTGCTCCCGCTCCCGGTGCTGTTCAGCAAGGTCTAAACTTTGTTGATAGAAGGATAAAGCCGTGGTGAGGTTGCCGGTTTGGGTGGCAATGTCTCCTAAAAGGTGCAATGCTTTCATGACAATCAAGGGCTGATTTAATGCCTCACCCCCCCTTAAACAACGTTGGGCATAGGTTTGTGCTTGATTATAATCTTGACGAGCGTAGGCAATTCTGGCGAGGCTGCCGGTGGCGATCGCCTCTCCCTTGCGATACTCCGGCCTAGGCTCCAACGTCGCCAACAAAGCCAAAGCTGACCCATAAGCCGCTTCTGCCTCTACCCAATCCCCCCGGCCCATGTGGGCATTCCCCAGGCCCGTTAATGCCATCCATTGCCCTTGGTGATCCCCAAGGCTTTGGGCCAGATCAAGATGGGCTTGATGGGCCGCTAGGGCGCGATCGTACTGTCCCTGGGCATCGTAATAATTGCCCAATCCATTCCAACAAACGCTATCACTGGCAGGGTTAACGCGATGCAGGAGGGTTTCATAGAGTTGCTTTTGTGCCTGCCAATAGCCCCAATGTCCCAATTGCGTATGAAGTTCTGTCCCCAGTTGAGCATCAGGAATAGTTGTCAAAATTAGCATTGCCCGCCGCCAATCCTCAACTTCAGTGAGATGATAAAAACACTCTAGATAAGGCTCCACCTGTGCTAGGGGGCTGGCTTGGGGCGATGGATGCGCTTGCACCGTGAGGAAATATTGCACCGCCGTATATTGGCTGAGGTGGCTTAGGGGTAGGGCAGTGAGGTCGATGGCCAGTGTGGCCCAAAGCTGGGGATTGATGCCACTCAAGGGTAGATGCTCAATGATCGGTTTACTACTCAGTAAGATAGGCGATGGGGGGGCGATCGCCTCCCAAACCTTAAGCCCATCTAGAAAATATTGCCGAAACACCAAAAATTGCGTCACGATTCAAAGCGTTAGCTCTATCTCCATCTCTCCCTATGTCTACAATCGTCAATAGCTTGCCGGAACTTGAAGCCATGATCCAACGGGTCAAGACGGCCCAACGGCAATACGCCAACTTCAGCCAGGAACAGGTGGATCAGATCTTCAAACAGGCGGCCTTGGCCGCCAATGCCGCCCGCGTTCCCCTCGCCAAACTTGCCGCGATGGAAACCGGCATGGGTGTTACTGAAGATAAAGTGATTAAAAATCACTTTGCTTCCGAGATTATTTACAACAAATACAAACAGGAAAAAACCTGCGGGATTATCGAAGAAGATAAAGCCTTTGGGATTCAGAAAATTGCCGAGCCGGTGGGGATTCTCGCCGGGATTGTACCCACCACTAACCCCACATCAACGGCTATTTTTAAAGCCCTGATCGCCCTCAAAACCCGCAACGCGATTATCTTTTCCCCCCATCCTCGCGCCAAAGAATGCACGATCGCAGCGGCCAAAATTATCCTTGATGCTGCGGTAGAAGCCGGTGCGCCTCCGGATATTATCGCCTGGATTGATGAGCCGACGGTGGGACTTTCTCAAGCTTTGATGCAGCATCGGGATATTAATTTAATCCTGGCCACAGGTGGCCCTGGGATGGTGCGGGCCGCCTATTCCTCCGGCAATCCTTCCCTCGGGGTGGGAGCGGGGAATACTCCCGCGTTAATTGATGAAACCGCCCATTTAAAACTTTCCGTTTCCTCGATTATCCTCAGTAAAACCTTTGATAATGGCATGATCTGCGCTAGTGAGCAGGCGGTGGTGGTGGTGGATGCCGTTTATGAGGCGGTGAAGGCGGAATTTCGCCATCGGGGGGCCTATATTTTGACTCCTGAAGAGCGCGATCGCCTCGCTGCCAAAATCCTCATTGATGGCCGTCTCAATGCCGAAATTGTTGGGCAAACGGTGGAAAAATTGGCCGCCTTGGCAGAGATAGAAATTCCCCCCGAAGCACGGGTACTGATTGGCGAAGTGGAAAGCGTCAGCCTTGATGAACCCTTTGCCCATGAAAAACTGTCCCCCATCCTCGCCCTTTATCGTGTCCCCGACTTTGAGGCTGGCGTGAAAACCGCTGAAGCCTTGGTGCAATTGGGGGGCCGCGGCCATACCGCCGTCCTCTACACCTCCCCCGATAACGCTGAACATATTCGTCACTTTGAAGATCAAGTACAAACCGCACGGGTGTTGATTAATACCCCTTCTTCCCAAGGGGCGATCGGCGATCTTTACAACTTCCGTCTTGATCCCTCCCTCACCCTCGGCTGTGGCACTTGGGGCGGCAATTCCATCAGCGAAAACGTCGAACCCCGCCATTTATTGAACATTAAAACCGTGGCGGAACGGCGGGAAAATATGCTCTGGTTCCGGGTTCCTCCCAAGATTTATTTTAAACCTGGTTCCCTGCCGGTGGCGTTGCGGGAATTAGCGGGGAAAGAGCGGGCGTTTATCATCACTGATAAGCCCATTTATGATCTGGGGATGACGGCTAATTTGGAGGAAGTTCTCGATGAAATTGAACTGCAATATGACATCTTTTACGATGTGGAACCGGATCCTTCTTTGGAAACAGTGAATCGTGGCTTGGGTCGGATTCGCAACTTTAACCCCGATGTGATTATTGCCATTGGCGGCGGCTCGCCCATGGATGCGGCTAAGATTATTTGGCTGCTCTATGAACATCCTGAGATTGAGTTTGAAAGTTTGGCGATGCGGTTTATGGATATCCGTAAACGGGTTTATGAGTTGCCCGCTTTGGGGAGTAAGGCGATGCTGGTGGCGATTCCCACCACATCGGGAACCGGCTCAGAGGTGACTCCTTTTGCGGTGGTGACGGATCGCCATCGGCAAATTAAATACCCCTTGGCAGACTATGCCCTGACACCGACAATGGCGATTATTGATTCTGATTTGGTGCAGAATATGCCCAAATCTTTAACTGCATTCGGGGGCGTGGATGCCCTCACCCATGCTCTAGAGGCTTATGTTTCTGTCCTCGCTTCGGAATATACCAATGGCCTCTCATTGGAAGCGATTCGCCTCATTTTTAAATACCTGCCCTCTGCCTATCACGAAGGGAGCCATAACCCCAAGGCACGGGAAAAAATGCACTATGCTGCCACGATTGCCGGGATGGCTTTTGCCAATGGTTTCCTGGGAATTTGCCATTCCATGGCTCACCAATTGGGGGCAATGTTTGGGGTTCCTCACGGGTTAGCCAATGCCTTGATGATTACCTATGTGATCCGCTATAACGCCACCGATGCACCTTTTAAACAGGCAGCATTCTCTCAATATAAATACCCCAATGCTAAATGGCGCTATGCCCGCATTGCCAGTTATTTGGGTTTACCCGGTGAGGATGAAGCGGCGAAGGTGAATAGTTTAATTGCGGCCATTGAGCAGTTAAAACGGCAGGTAGGAATTCCGGGGAGTTTGAAGGAAGTTTTAGGCGATCGCGCCCCTGAATTCCACAGTCGTTTAGAGGAGTTGGCGGATCAAGCCTTTGATGATCAATGCACCGGTTCTAATCCCCGTTATCCCTTAATTAGCGACCTCAAACAATTGTTGTTAGATGCCTATGCGGGAACGTTAGCCGCCGAATTCCCCGCGCCGGAAAATGGGACTTATCTGCCGGTAGGGGAAGAGTTACACGCGATCGCTTAGGAGAGTAGGAAGTAGAGAGTAGGAAGTAGGAAGTGGAATTTTTCTTCCTACTTCCTACTTCCCACTTCTCACGGAGGGCGAAAGATTTTTGTGCCTCCGGCAGGCTTACGCCAACGCCCCTACATCCCGTTGAGTTATAGGGTGGGCGGAAGATTCACCTTTTTCGCTAAACCGAGGGATTGCAAGAGAGCGATCGCCCACCAGGTGACATCCACTTCCCACCATCGCCAACCAGCTTTAGCCACATGGGGATAGGCATGGTGATTGTTGTGCCAGCCTTCCCCGTAGGTGGCGATCGCCGCCCACCAGAGGTTACGGGAGTTATCCGGCACATCAAAGGTGCGATAGCCCCATACATGGGTGACGGAGTTGATAAACCAAGTGCTATGCCAGAGGCACACGGCCCGCAACACGCCGCCATAGAGTACCCAAGACCAGCCGCCGCCTAAATACAGCAGGAGAAGCAGAGGCACTTGCAACAACAGAAAATAGCGATTGAGCCAACGGTAAAACCCTTGGCGGGCGAGATCCGGTGCAAACCGTTCATATTCTTCATAATTGAAGAATTCCGGCTGGGGATAGAGCATCCAGAGCATATGGCTCCACCAAAAACCCCGTTGGGCAGAATAGGGGTCGAGGGCGGGATCTTCGGTGTGGGCATGGTGGAGACGATGGCCCGCCACCCAGAAAATTGGGCCACCTTGGAGGGCCAATGCACCGATGATGGCGATCGCATATTCCAAAGGCCGGGGAACCTGGAAACTACGATGGCTCAGGAGGCGATGGTAGCCCAAACAAATGCCAATGCTGCCAAAGAACCAATGGAGGAGCAAAAACATCCCCAAGGCTGACCAGGAAAAAAACCAAGGGGTCAAGAAGACTAACCCATGAACGAAGGTAAAAAAGCCCACGGATACCCAATTGAGTTGGGGATTTCGTAAGGGTGGCATCAGAGTTTGAGCAGTCATAAATCTTCACACAAAGGTTGCAAAATGTCGGATCGTTTACCGATGGGGCAGGTAGGGCGAAAAACCTTTCGCCCCGACTTTGCCAAACAACGAGGAGATCCGGCGGGATTAAATAGAGCGGGAAAACACTTGGGTATTGCGTTGGGCGAGGTAGGTATCAAACACCGCCGCCACATTGCGAATCAACAACCGGCCAATGGGTGTCACCACAAAACCATCCCGCCAGCGGTGAATTAAACCATCGGTTTCGAGGGCATCCAGGGCCGGTAATTCCGGCGCAAAATACTCGTCAAAATTCAAATCCACATCGAGATTATATTTCTCCACTAAATCCGCCGCCGTTACTTGGAATTCACACATTAATTCCATAATGACGGTGCGTCGAATCAGATCATCATGACTCAGTTTTACCCCCTTGGCGAGGGGTAATTCCCCCTGATCTAAGGATTGGGTGAAATCCTTCAGGCGTTTGTGGTTTTGCAAGTAAACATCTTGCACCATACTAATCGAGGTGATCCCGAACCCCAAGAGATCGGATTCTGGCTTCGTGGTATAGCCTTGGAAATTGCGATGGAGTTCGCCGGCCCGTTGGGCGATCGCCAATTCATCATTGGGTTTGGCAAAGTGATCCATGCCGATAAACACATAACCATCGGCGGTGAGTTCGGTGATCGTCATTTGCAAAATGGCCAATTTTTCCGCCGCCGAGGGCATTTCCTCCACAGGCATTTTCTTTTGAATTGGCTTCATCCAAGGCACATAGGCAAAGTTAAACACCGCAACGCGATCGGGATTGAGGGCTTTTGTTTTCTCTACCGTATTGCGGAACGTTTCTAAGGTTTGAAAAGGCAAACCATAGATTAAATCCACATTGACACTTAAAAATCCTGCTTCCCGAATCCAGCGCATCACATCAAAGAGCATCGCCTCCGGCTGAATCCGATTCACCGCCGTTTGTACCTGGGGATCAAAGTCTTGAATACCAAAACTAATCCGGTTAAACCCAATCCGTTTGAGGGCAAAAATATAGTCTCGATCCGCAGCACAGGGATTAATTTCGATGGAAATTTCTGCCTCTGGACTAAACACAAAGCGACGATGGAGGGCATCCCAAAGGTATTCCACCTGTTCAATACTGAGATAGTTCGGTGTGCCGCCGCCCCAATGCATTTGTTCAACAGGGCGATGGGCATTCACAATACCATCACTACCGCTCCCCGGTGTGATTAAATCTGCCACTTGGTTAATATGGCGAATTAAATCCTCTAAATAGGGCTGAATGACGGCCTTGCGGCGGGTGATGATCGTGTTGCAGCCGCAAAAGTAACAGGCTTGTTCGCAAAAGGGGAGATGGCAGTAGAGGGAGAGGGGGGTTTGGTGGGCATTGCCTTGGGCGATCGCCCGTTGCAACTGTTCGGGGGCGAAGTCGGGGCGCAGTTCCGTAGCGGGGGGATAACTGGTGTAGCGGGGCAGGGCTTGGTTATATTTTTGCAGCAGTTGCGCGTCGAATTCGACGGCTTGGGAGAGGCATTGCATAGGGTTTTTTTAAAGTGGGAAGTAGGAAGTGGGAAGTGATCTATTGGGTTAAATTGTAGGGGCAAAAAATCTTTTGCCCCCACGCCCATCAATGTGATTGCTGGATGATTAATGGGGAGTGAGGAGTGATTTTTTAAAAGAAGAAAGTCGGGGAGACAGTCCCAATGTTGCGGTTAGGTTTTGGCAATGGTTAATGCACAGTAGCCCGTTGGGCTTCGGCATCAATGGGTTTGATCAAATAAATGCAGAAGAGATGCCCGACGATACTGAGGATCGAGGGGAGTTTTTGGAAAAATTGCACCCATTTAGGGGCGTTATTGTTGCTGATGGCGGTGAGTTTTTCGTTGGCTTCGGAGCAGGCTTCGAGGCGGCGGAAAAAGTCAGGGTGATCGGTGTTGAGGACAGCGGGGAAGGCGCGGGCGGCGGTGGCGTTGGTTTGGCGAATCACTTCGGTATTGTAGTCTTTGGCATCAATGCCGATGGATTCGTAGAAGTTGGCCCGCTCAAACACTGTCAGTGTGTGGGTGACGAACACTGTTAAAAGGAAGAAACGCACCCAGAGGCGAGATTGCCAGGTTTTCCATAAATTGGGCTGCGATCGCAACAGCACTTTAAAGAAATCCCCATGGCGGTTTTCATCTTGGCACCAGCTTTCAAAATAACGAAACAGGGGATAAATTTGGTGTTCGGGGTGTTTTTCTAAATGGCGGAACACGAGAATATATCGCCAATAGCCGATTTTTTCCGAGAGATAAACCGTATAGATCACCCATTCGGGGGGGAAAAACGTGTAGGTGCGTTTTTTGGTGAGATATTTCAAATCCAGACAGAGGCCAAAGTCTGCCATGGCTTTATTGATAAACCCAGCGTGGCGAGCTTCATCCCGGGCTAACAGGGCGAAGGCTTCAGCCAATGTGGGGTTTTGGGCTTTGAGCCGCCGGGACAGTTCTTTAAAGAGGAGGAACCCGGAAAATTCCGACGTGCAAGACCGTTCGAGGAAGTCAATAAAGGCGGCACGGGTTTCGCCGTCGATATGTTCCCAACTTTGTTCAAATTCGGCATCGCGGACAAAGTGATGACGGTTATAGTCGGCACGCAATTCGTTCAAGGAAGCTTCTAATTCCTCGGTTTGAGAATCAAGCACCATCTTGGCGATCGCCTCAAAATCCGTCGTATAAAACCGGGGGGTTAACAGGGTTTCTTTAACGGGGGCCTTAATACCGGGGCGGAGCAGATCAGCGTTCGGGTTGGGGAGGGCTGTAACCATCAGGATGTTAAATGATTAGGACAGACTAAGATTGAATGAGTCCCATTGCACCGGAAAGATCGGCTTTGCACAAGATGGTTTCTGACCTTACCCCTCAGTTACCCCAAGTAAACCATTGTTGCCCCGCCCTAGTTTTAGCCATTACTGAAGAAATGTTAAAGTTTTCCCAAGCCCCTACTCACCCTTGCCATGGCCGACGCAAACCCCTGTGTTAATCCTCAATTTCAATGCCCGATTCAGTTTGTGGTGGATCTGTTGGGGAGTAAATGGGCGATTTTAATTCTGCGAGAATTGTTCGGGGGCGATCGCCGCACCCACGAACTCCGTCGCGCTCTACCGGGGATTAGCACCAAAACGCTGACCATTCGCCTCAAGGAGTTGGAAGCTGAAGGCTTAGTGGTGCGTCGCGTCTATGCGGAAATTCCCCCCCGCGTTGAATATGCCCTCACCCCCAAAGGCCGACAGCTTCAGCCGGTGATGGCCGCCCTCCATCAGGTGGGTTCCCAATGGTTAGCCCAAGGCCATTGCCATTGCCCCCTCACCCCAGAATCTACGGCTGGATGATCTGGCTCACTGCTATCCTGGAAAGCAGTGCTACAATAGCGGCTGAGTATAAGAATCGGTATCTCAAGCTAGCTTTCAACCTGATCGGTTTTCTCAATTTTTGATAAGCATCGCTCCGAAATCTTGGCTCTCCACTTATTGATCTAGGAGATAGTTCCTCAATGTCCATTTATGTTGGTAATCTTGCCTACAACGTGACCAAGGATGAGATTACTGAAGTTTTTGCCGAATATGGCACGGTCAAACGGGTTCATGTTCCTACAGACCGGGAAACGGGTCGGATGCGGGGGTTTGCCTTCGTTGAGATGCAGAGTGAAACGGAGGAATCTACCGCGATCGCTGAACTTGATGGGGCTGAGTGGATGGGGCGTGTTTTAAAGGTCAATCCTGCCCGTGCCCGCGAATAAGGTTCAATTCGGATTGAAGAATAGGGGGCGATCAGAGGCGATCGCCCTCTTAAGCCTGGAAATGTTAATCATGCAACCGTTCCGCCGGTTGCTCAATCAATGCTCTGTCAGCCGTGACACGGCTCTGCATCTGGCTCAATACAGCTTGTTTTTGACACTCTCAGGTCTAAAGACGCTGAAATTCTGCTGACAGAGTCGATTTTAGTATTGGCCAAAATCTGACTCTCGCTACGGCCGTCAAACACCGTCTACCCAGTTGGCTTTGGACGAGAAAAGCCGCCCTAAAAGGGCGGGGCTTCAGACCCATTAATTTTGGTGAGAAATGCGAGAGAAATCTCCAATTCACTCTATCCTCTCTTCTCTATCCTCTTTCCTCCTTCTGGAATACAAGCCCCGCCCGTTGAGCGTGGCTTTCTCCCCGTTGATGGCTTGCCCCTGTGCTATAATCACTGAGAACTTCAAATCTCTTCCCAGAGTACATAAGTTGCAATCCTCCATTTTCTCTGATTAGGACAACGCAAGCTGTTGGCGTAGCCTGCCGAAGGCACAATTGCTGTAATGCCAACCGAGTCATAGAGAGAACCGTGGAGATGTAGCTTCTCTCTCGGTGGTGAAGCAGCGAAGATTAGCAACCATGGGGCGCAGGGTGAGGAAACTCAGGGCGGGTGAAGTGATGAGACTCCCGACGAACTGAGGATGCCTGTGCCTTTAAGTCGGGGCTGGAGACAGGGTTTAAATTTTGGAAAACGCGGATAGTTCAGCCGTGTAAACAAGCGTGATAGAAAGGTCTCGGAAGATCCAAACTAGGAACTAAACATCAAATGGTTAAATTTGAGTAAGTTTTAGAGAGCGGAGTGTCAAAGGAAACGACAATGAGCAAGGTAGTCGTAGGTCTTTCGGGGGGCGTGGACAGTTCAGTGACCGCCGCCCTCCTCCATCGTCAGGGCTATGAGGTGATTGGCCTCACCCTCTGGTTGATGAAAGGTAAAGGACAATGCTGTTCTGAAGGCATGGTCGATGCAGCCAAAATCTGCGAACAACTGGATATCCCCTATCACGTCGTTGATAGTCGGGATTTGTTTGCAGCGGAAATTGTCAACTACCTCGTTTCTGGCTACGAAGCGGGGATCACGCCCTTGCCCTGTTCCCAATGCAATCGCGCCGTTAAATTTGGCCCGATGCTCACCTATGCCCAAACGGAATGGGGGTGCGATCGCATCGCCACCGGCCACTATGCCCGCATTCAATATGATCCGGGGAGCGATCGCTACCAACTCCTCCGCGCCCTCGACCTCAACAAAGATCAATCCTATTTCCTCTACGACCTCACCCAGGAAATGCTCGCCCATACCCTTTTCCCCCTGGGGGAAGTCACCAAAGAGGAAACCCGCCGTCTCGCCAATCAATACCACCTCACCACCGCCGAGAAGCCCGAAAGCCAAGATCTTTGCCTGATCGAAGCCCATGGCTCCATGCAAACCTTTCTCGATCAACACATCACCCCCAAACAGGGGGAAATCGTCACCCCCGACGGTAAAGTACTGGGAACCCATAGCGGCATCCACCATTACACCATCGGCCAACGCAAAGGTTTAGGCGTATCTGCCCCCGACCCCCTCTATGTGATGAAACTCGATCCCGTCATGAATCGCGTCATCGTCGGCAGTCGGGAACAAGCCACCGAGTCAGAATGTACCGTGACCCGCCTCAATTGGGTTTCCATTGCGCCCCCCACCGCCCCCTTCCCATGCTTTGGCCGGGTGCGCTACCGCTCCCCCGCCGTCCCCGTCACCGCCATCCCCCTTGAGGATGACCGGATCAAACTCGTCTTTGATGAACCGCAATTTGGCATTACCCCCGGACAAGCAGCGGTGTTGTATGAGGGCGATCGCCTCCTCGGTGGTGGCATCATCGAGCGATTTCCCCAATAAATCCGCCCCTGATCCCCGAAAATGAGCAAAACGTTACAAAATATTAACGATTAACAACGAACGTCAACGTCATGCCGCACAATGAATCCGGTAAGGTTCCTGTCGATTCCATCGCAGAGCCTCACCCGTTTTATAAACGCCAGTTTAAGCATTAAAGAGGAATCCAGAAGAATGAGTATCGTCACGAAATCCATCGTGAATGCCGATGCCGAAGCTCGCTACCTAAGCCCCGGTGAGCTAGACCGCATCAAAGCCTTCGTTACCAGTGGTGAAACCCGTCTGCGCATTGCCCAGACCCTCACCGAATCCCGCGAGCGCATCGTCAAAGAAGCTGGGGACAAACTGTTCCAACAGCGCCCTGACGTAGTTTCCCCCGGTGGAAACGCTTACGGCGAGGAAATGACCGCTACCTGCCTGCGGGACATGGACTACTACCTGCGCCTGATCACCTACGGTGTGGTTGCTGGTGATGTCACCCCCATCGAAGAAATCGGTCTGGTTGGAGTTCGTGAAATGTACCGCTCCTTGGGAACCCCCATTGAAGCCGTTGCACTGAGCGTTAACAAAATGAAGGAAGTTGCTTCCGGAATGATGTCTGCGGATGATGCTGCTGAAGCTTCGACCTATTTCGACTATGTTGTCGGTGCAATGCAGTAAAAGGCGTGACTCGCTGGTGGTCTCAAACCCCTAGCTCCCGCTCTATTGCTTGTGAAAGACTCTATAACTTAATCGATCCAGACCTAGGAAAAAACGATGCAAGACGCAATTACCGCTGTTATCAATTCTGCTGACGTTCAAGGCAAATACCTTGACAACTCTGCTTTAGAAAAGCTGAAAGGCTATTTCCAAAGCGGTCAACTCCGTGTTCGTGCTGCTAGCGTGATCAGCGCCAACGCAGCCGGAATTGTCAAAGAAGCCGTGGCCAAATCCCTGCTGTACTCTGACATCACCCGTCCCGGCGGCAATATGTACACCACCCGTCGTTATGCTGCTTGCATCCGCGACTTGGATTACTACCTCCGCTATTCCACCTACGCAATGTTGGCTGGCGATCCTTCCATCCTCGATGAGCGCGTGCTCAACGGTTTGAAAGAAACCTACAACTCCTTGGGTGTACCCGTGGCTGCCACCGTGCAAGCCATCCAAGCCATGAAAGAAGTCACCGCTAGCTTGGTCGGTGCTGATGCTGGCAAAGAAATGGGCGTGTACTTCGACTACATCTGCTCTGGCTTAAGCTAACAACAGCATCGGAACTTGTTCCGATTCATGACAACAGTTCGGGCGGTTAGTCAGTGAGTGCTAGGGGAAAAGCTTATCTATCTGGCTCAAGATGAGTTTTGACAATCTAGTATTGACTGACCAACCCTCGAACTTTGCCGTATGAAAAACATTTTTCACAAGCAGGAAATCTGACCTATGCGTATGTTCCGTGTGACGGCTTGCGTACCAAGCCAAACCCGTATCCGGACTCAGCGAGAATTACAAAATACCTACTTTACTAAGTTAGTACCCTACGATAATTGGTTCCGTGAACAACAACGGATCATGAAAATGGGGGGAACTATCCTCAAAGTTGAACTCGCCACGGGCAAACAAGGCACGAACACTGGCTTGAAATAGTCGCTTTGGGCCTACCCTGGACGGTCATCGCCGCGATGACCGTTTTGCTGTGTTTACGGGGTGGGGGCGATCGCGCTTCGTTTCAAGGCTCACGATCCCCCCGGCTACGCCGACCCCCTTTATAAGGGGGTTAAATGCTTAAACCCCCCCTTTATAAGGGGGTTAAATGCTTAAACCCCCCCCCTTTATAAGGGGGGGCAGGGGGGGATCTTCCCTGACCCGAGGCAGAGGTGATACAATGATCAATCTCTATTGCAATCGATTAATCCCCTTGAATTCATGACCATTACCCAAGAGCGCAAACAAGCACTGATTGTTGAGTACCAAGCCCACGACACCGATACCGGTTCCTCTGATATCCAAGTGGCCGTCCTCACGGAACGGATCAACAACCTCACCACTCACCTCAAAGCCAATAAAAAAGACCATTCCTCCCGGCGGGGTCTGCTCAAGCTCATTGGTCAACGGCGGCGGTTGTTGAACTACATCCAAACCCATGATTATGCCCATTATCAAGCCCTGATCGGCCGTCTCGGTATCCGTCGCTAACCTTTACCTGTTGGATCATGCCTGAAGACGCTCCCCGCAACAATCTCCCCTTTGAACCGCGTAAAAAGCGGGATAAAAAAGCGAAACGCCCCGCCCCAAATCCCCCTCAGGTTAGTGCCGCTAGTCGAGAAGCGGCCTCCCTTTCTGCCATTCCCGATGGAGTCAGTCGGCGGATGATTCGCCGCATGGCTTTGTTTTGTGGCGTTCCCTCAGGTTTGGGCATTTTTAGCTTTTTTATCTTTTATTGGGTGGTCAGCCATGGTTGGTTTGATATCCCTCCCTATGCGGTGTTTGCGGCAACCTTGGGGTTATTTGGCTCCGGTGTGGTGGGTTTGAGCTATGGCATTTTGTCTACGTCATGGGATGAAGACCGAGTGGGGGGGTGGTTCGGTTGGCAGGAATTTAGGCTCAATGCCGGGCGTGTATTTGAGGCCCTGCGGGAGGCCCGGCGCACGGCTAAGGCGGCTAAACAAAACCCCGACCCCTCTTAAAATCGTGGCTTGGGGCGATCGCCCCTGGAAATTGTGAAGCAATATCACAGCCCGTTGGCCCCGCAGCAATGCCACAATAGGCTGTAACTGTTCTTTTATCAGCAAAATAATACAGGAAGGATTACGTCATGATTGTTGTGATGCGTGTGGGTTCACCGGAAGCTGAGGTGGATCGTCTTTGTGAAGATTTTGAAGCCTGGGGTTTAACACCGGAGCGGATTGTCGGCAAACATAAGGTGGTGATTGGCCTCGTGGGAGATACGGCGGATCTTGATGAGCAACAACTCCAAGAGCGTAGCGAATGGATTGAAACCGTCCTACGGGTGGAGCGGCCCTACAAGCGGGCGAGCCGGGAGTACCGCCATGGGGAAGCCAGCGAAGTTTTGGTCAGCACCCCTAACGGTAAGGTGGCCTTTGGGGAGCAACATCCCGTTGTCGTCGTAGCAGGCCCCTGTTCTGTGGAAAATGAAGAAATGATCATTGCCACAGCCCAGGCGGTGAAAGCCTCCGGTGCGCAGTTCCTCCGGGGTGGGGCCTATAAGCCCCGCACTTCTCCCTATGCCTTCCAAGGCCATGGCGAAAGTGCTTTAGGTTTGCTGGCGGCGGCGCGGGAAGCATCGGGTTTGGGGATCATTACGGAAGTGATGGATACCGCCGATGTGGAGAAGGTGGCGGAAGTGGCGGATGTGCTCCAGGTGGGAGCGCGAAATATGCAGAATTTTGCCCTCTTGAAGAAGGTGGGGGCGCAGGATAAGCCGGTGCTGATTAAGCGGGGGATGTCCTCCACGATTGATGAATGGCTGATGGCGGCGGAATATATTCTGGCGGCGGGAAATCCCAATGTGATTCTTTGTGAACGGGGTTTGCGGACGTTTGATCGCTCCTACACCCGCAACACGTTAGATATTGCCGTCGTGCCGGTGCTGCGATCGCTCACTCACCTGCCGATTATGCTTGACCCCAGCCATGGTACGGGTCGCTGGGAATATGTGCCAGCAATGGCAAAGGCTTGTATTGCGGCGGGGACGGATTCGTTGATGATTGAAGTCCATCCTAACCCGGCTAAAGCCCTCTCCGATGGCCCTCAATCCCTCACGCCGGAACGGTTTGAGCAGTTGATGGCGGAGTTGGCGGTGATTGGTAAGGCGGTGGAGCGGTGGCCGTTGCCGGAGCCGGTGTTGGTGTAGGATCCCCCCCTGCCCCCCCTTTTCAAGGGGGGGTTCTAAGAACTTAACCCCCTTAAAAAGGGGGTCGGCGTAGCCGGGGGGATCGTCAGCATCAAAACGAAGAGATCCCCCCCTGCCCCCCCTTTTCAAGGTGGGTTTTTTATAGGCCTGCCGGGATCGCCGCGATTAGTTGTTTGGTGTAGTCGGTTTGGGGGTTCGTGTAGATTTGGTCAGCGCGATCGATTTCTTCGATTTTGCCCTTGTTCATCACCATGATGCGATCGCTCATAAACTTGACCACACTCAGATCATGGGAAATGAAAATATAGGTTAAGCCAAATTCCCGCTGCAATTCCTTCAATAAATTCAACACCTGAGCCTGTACCGACACATCCAGAGCCGAAACCGATTCATCGCAGATAATAAAGCGGGGATTGAGGGCCAAAGCGCGGGCAATACAGATCCGTTGCCGCTGACCGCCGGAAAATTCATGGGGAAACCGATTCATCATCCCCGGATCGAGGCCCACCCGTTCCAAGAGATAGGCGGCTCGGTTGCGATCATCCGCCTTTGTTTTCCCCTGGCCATGGATCTGTAGCGGCTCCATAATCGCCTTCCCCACCGCCATACGGGGATTGAGGGAATTGTAGGGGTTTTGAAAGACGATTTGCATTTGGCGGCGTAGGGCCTTGAGGGTAGCTCCCTGGGCATGGGTGATATTTTGGCCATCAAAATAAATCTGACCCGCCAATTCCCGCGTCAGGCGCAACAAGGTGAGGGCAAGGGTAGATTTACCACAACCGGATTCCCCCACTAACCCCAAGGTTTCCCCCGCGTAAACCTCGAAGGAAAGATCATTCACCGCCATAAAATAGCGGCGTTCCCAACCCAATACCCCTTTAATCGGAAAGCCGACGGTGAGGTTTTCGACGCGGAGTAAAGGCGTGCGTGCGTTCGATTTGACGGGTTCCACGGGTTCGACCAAGGGATCGCTGCTGCGATCGACTTTGCCCGCCAAATAATCCGCCACGGTGGGCAGATAACTTTGTTGGATATCCAGACGGGGACGGCAGGCTAGTAAGCCTTGGGTGTAGGGGTGTTGGGGAGATTGGAAAAGAGTATGGACGCGATCGCACTCGACAATTTTGCCCCGATACATCACCGCCACCTGATCCGCCACCTCCGCAATCACGCCTAAATCATGGGTAATAAACACCAAGGACATTTGGCGGGAACGGCATAAATCCGCCAACAGTTTCAAAATACTGGCCTGCACGGTGACATCTAGGGCGGTGGTGGGTTCATCGGCGATGAGTAAAGTGGGATTACAGGCGATCGCCATCGCAATCATCACCCGTTGCTGCTGTCCCCCCGATAACTCATGGGGATATCGCTCTAAAATCCCCCGCTTTTGCTGATTCACCCATTGCTGCTGCTCTCTTGCCGTGGTGGCCATCTCTGTGGCTTGGGCTTGGATCGCGTCATCATTGGGCAAGAGGCGGACTTCCTGAAGGGCGGCGATCGCCCGTCGCCGTGCCTCCCCTTTCCCCACCTGTTGATGCAAACGAATCGCCTCCGTCAGTTGAAAACCGATGGTAAACACGGGATTAAGGGAACTCATCGGATCTTGAAAAATCATCGCCACCGCCTTACCCCGATAAAGGCGGCGCTGCTCCTCCGGCAACCTCACCAAATCCACCGGCTGCCCCTCACTTTCACAAAACCAAATTTCCCCCTGGCTAATCTTTCCCGGCTCAGGAATCAACCCTAAAATTGCCAAAGCTGTCACTGATTTGCCTGACCCCGATTCCCCCACAATTCCCAAGGTTTGGCCCCGAGGCAGTGTAAAGCTAATCTCATCGACGGCGATCGCCGTTGTCGTGCTACTGGGAAATTGAATGCACAGATGGCGTACATCAAGAACAGGCTGCGTCATGGGGTTTGAGGCGATGAAGTTAGCCGATTTTAGCAAATTTTGTGAGGGGCAATGGGCAATGGGCAATGGGCAATGGGCAATGGGCAATGGGCAATGGGCAATGGGCAATGGGCAATGGGCAATGGGCAATGGGCAATGGGCAATGGGCAATGGGCAATGGGCAAGGGGCAATG
>Ga0316611_1000111_pt1 | contig 33957 bp, 32 predicted proteins | sample MIS2016202_MG_FD_207675 | JGI IMG/M metagenome (GOLD analysis project Ga0316611, IMG submission 207675) | Microbial mat bacterial communities from Middle Island sinkhole, Lake Huron, Michigan, United States - MIS.2016.202 | ecosystem: Environmental > Aquatic > Freshwater > Lake > Sediment... | reverse complement strand
CCTCGCCCCTTCCTTCTTCGCCCCCGCCTATCTCTCCTTCCCAAACCATCGTTTGGAAGCACCTTTCTAGTGCCAAGGGTGATTTGAAGGTAGCTGGGCCCAAAGAACAGACCGCTTCTCTCGTTTTCGACCTAGATAAAGATGGAAGTAACGATCTTCTGCTTGGCGGGCGCAGACTTCCACCTGCTTTGACCTGGTATCGGCGAACTAAAACAGGTTGGACATCTTATATCATTGAGAAAGAGACCCTTAGCATTGAAGCAGGTGGAACATTCTACGATATTGATGGCGACGGTGATCTTGACGTGGTAATGGGGGAAGATTATTCGGGAAACAAAGTTTATTGGTGGGAAAATCCCTATCCCAATTATGATCCCCAAACGCCTTGGAAGCGGCATAGCATCAAAACCAGTGGTGCAAATATGCACCACGACCTGCTTTTTGGTGATTTCAATGGCGATGGCCACGCCGAACTCGTTTTTTGGAATCAGAAAGCTCGGCAACTTTTCCTGGCTTCCATTCCGCCTGACCCGCGCAATGCACCTTCTTGGCCCCTGACCGTGATCTTCACGGCCCCGACGGAGAAGTATGAAGGTTTGGCCCAAGCTGACATTGACGGTGATGGGAAGGTCGACCTTCTAGCCGCAGGTTTGTGGTTTAAGCATGTAGAAGGTACAAAGTATATCTCAAATACGATAGCTTCCCAAATTTCCTTTACCCGTGTAGCAGCGGGCCAACTTATTGAGGGTGGAGCGCCCGAAGTTCTCTTTGCCCCTGGCGACCTGGTTGGCCGGCTGCTGCTCTATACTTGGACAAACAACAAATGGGCAAGCCGCGATCTGCTGGGCCAAAATGTTGATCATGGCCATAGTTTGGAAGTTGCTGACCTCAATAATGATGGGCATCTCGACATTTTCTGTGCTGAAATGCGCCTTAGTGGAAGCAATCCCGCTTCTAAAATGTGGATTTTACTTGGTGATGGCCAAGGAAACTTTACTAAAACAGCAGTTGCCGAAGGGTATGACAACCACGAATCGCGGCTGGCTGATCTTGATGGAGATGGCCGAATTGACATCCTTGGTAAACCATACAACTACCAAACTCCGCGTTTAGACATCTGGCTTAACACTAACTCTCCTGTCGCAACACCTGCTAAGTCTGTCGCAACACCTGCTAAACCTGTTGCAACACCTGCTAAACCTGTCGCAACACCTGTGCAGCCTATCACGCATTCTGTCCCGTTATCAACTACAATTCTCTCCCTTGATAGCTGGAAACGAATTGTCCTTGATGAAAAGAAACCTTGGGGAGCGGTCTTCATTACTGCCGCCGATTTGAACGGTGATAAGCACCAAGATGTTATCAGCGGGGGCTGGTGGTATCAGAATCCAGGGAACGCAGAAGGTAGATGGGTAAGGCATTTTATCGGTGATCCCCTTTACAATCTGGCAGCGGTCTCCGATTTTGACCGTGATGGCGCTCTGGATATTTTGGGCACAAAGGGCAAAGGTGCTGATGTAAATGCCAATTTTGTCTGGGCAAAGAATGATGGGAAAGGCCGTTTCACAATCCTTGATAATATTGAGCCTGCCAAAGGTGATTTTCTTCAGGGAGTAGCAATTTCTCAAAGCTCTAGCGGTACAGATATTGCTCTCTCTTGGCACGTGAGCGGTAAAGGAGTACAACTCCTGACTGCGCCGTTTAATCCAACTCAAGGCCAATGGCGCTGGAGTTTATTGCATCCCTTCGCGCAAGATGAAGCCCTCAGCATTGGCGATCTTAACCGTGATGGGAAGAAGGATTTACTCCTTGGCACAACTTGGCTCCAGAATAACGGAATTGGGATTTCTTGGACCTTACGAACCCTTTTTGCGACAAAAGATGCGCCAGATCGCAACCGTTTAGCAGACCTTAACGGAGATGGGCGCTTGGATGCCGTGGTTGGTTATGAGGCGGTTAGTAAGCCAGGGAAGTTAGCTTGGTATGAGCAAGGAGAGGTTGCAACGGCTCCTTGGGTGGAACACCTTATTGCTACCGTTGTAGGGCCAATGAGCCTTGATGTGGCCGACCTTGACCACGATGGAGATTTGGATGTGGTCGTCGGGGAACACAACCTTAGTACACCTGCAAAGGCCGGTTTGTTTCTCTTTGAAAATGCGGATGGGAAGGGGGAAACCTGGATCAAGCATACGGTCTTCGTTGGTGATGAGCATCATGATGGCGCACAATTAGTAGACATTGATAGCGACGGTGATCTGGACATTCTCTCCCTTGGCTGGGGGCATGGGAAAGTTCTCCTCTACGAGAATTTGGCCATTAAGTAGCCAAAGGGAAGGAAAGGGAAGCTATGTTTAACCCACAAAGGTCTCTGCTTAAAGGCCTTGCCCTAGGCTTGTTTTTCTTGCTGACGGGCTGTGGGGGACAAGCTTCCCTCACACCTTCTACTTCCTCGGCGGCCACGGAGCTTACTTCTGCACCCGCTGCTGCTCTGTCTCCAAAACTTGCCCGCTCCCTCTTTCCCGTGGGAGTCTTTGAAGATGGGAACAAAATCGGCGGGAAGCCCGAAAGGTTTGCAACAATGCTTTCAAACCTTCAAGCTTGGGGCTTAGATTCGGTGCTGGTAGCAAATACCTTTCTCCTGCGTGATACGAAAATCCTCACCGTTTCAGACCACCAAAACTTTAATGTCTTTATGATGCCTGCGGGCGACCTCAACGCGCAATGGTGGCCTGCTAAAATTCCCGCTGATCCCCAGCTTGCCCAGCAGCTTGCCCAGCAGCTTGTTGCAACCTTTGGGGCCCATCCCAGTCTAAAGGGCTACCTTGTGAAGGATGAGCCAAGTCGCCAAGATTTGCCAAAGGTCGCTTTGCTGACCAAAGCTTTGCAAGAGCTTGACCCTGCCCGGATCGCTACTTCAATCTTGGTTGGCGTTGATCGGGTGGAAGAGCTTTTTAATGCTTCCAAACCTGAGGTCATGCTTCTTGACATCTACCCCGTCGGCGCGAAGAATGCAATTGGCGACTTTCGGCTGACGGGTTTTGGGTATCGAGACCTTGACTTCGTCGCTTATCTTAGGCAAGTCGGGCGAAGTAGGCCCCCGAACGTTCCCCTTTGGGTGATCTTGCAAACTCACAGCTTTGCAGGCGGCCAGAACGGGCAATTTGCGCTGCGGGAGCCGCTTCCCGCTGAAGTACGGGCCCAACAATGGTTAGCGCTGGGCGAAGGGGCAACGGGGATTTTCTGGTTTGTCTACGGCTCGCAACAAGGCTGGCGCGGCTTGGTTGAGAACCCTGTGCTTGCTACGGAGATCACTACTTTGACCCAAAGGTTAAGACCCTTGCGGAAAATTCTGCTCGGTTTGCAGAAAGAAAAAGTCGATCTTTTTCAGACCCATGAGGAACCTCAAGCCTACCTTAGCACGCTTACAGACGACAAAACAAAGAAGGTCTACCTTATCGTCGTTAATCGGGATTGCATGCAGCCTAAAGCCCTGAAAATCACTTCGACTCGCTTTAGGGGCCAACTCAAGGATCTGGAAACAGGTCAAAGCTCTCCTCTCAACACCCCGCTTGAGTTTCGCCCTGGAGATGGGAAGTTGTTTGAATTTCTTGGTACAAAAGAGTAACCAATTAGTTGGAGGAGGAGAAGGAAGTTTCAAATTCTGGCGGAATTCTATGAAAGGTAAAGCTATGTGCTATTCAACTAAGCGTAAGTCGCGGTGCTTTTTGGCCCCCCTTCTAACTGGCCTCTTGCTCTTCCTGCCCGCTTGCGGGAATCAACCCCCAACCTCGGCGCTCCCTTCGGCCCTCCCCAAAAAGCCCTCTGCTGACCCAGGGGTTGATCCTATCGCAGCCGAGGAAGATCGAATAATGGCCACCCTAGGGCAGGAGTGGAAGATCGCTGCTTCTGGGGACTTCAATGACGATGGTCTTCATGAGGTTGTAGCCTACAAACCCTTTACGACCAAGACTACCTTGAGCGACTCAACCTACCCCTTTATCATCACTGAAGTTCAAGTTATGCAAGAAAAAGAGGCCCAAGTCATCACGCTGGTCAGCGTTTCCCTTGAAGAGATCAAAGTTCCTGGGAAAACCTTAGTCGATTTCGCGCTTGCAACACCGCCCCCTGGGGCCTTTAAGCTGCGGGTGGACGAAAAGCAAGAACCACGCTTAGACTTACTCCCGCTTGATAGCAAAGGGCAACCTTATCCCCAAGCCTTAGGAATCTATTGGAATAGTGAGCAAAAGATCTATCAGTTACTTGACCCTGGGCAGAAGTTACCCTAAGGGCAGTAGACGGTAGGCTAGGCAGTTTGCCCGTCCTTTCAACTACGGTAGGATGGGCAGCTTGCCCGTCCTTTCAAGTTTTTCAGAAAGCCAAAAAGATGGAACACACCCTTGCTGATTTAATAGATGCTCCGCAACTTCAGGAACTTATGGATGATTTCTTCACTGTAACCACCACGCCAACCGCAATTTTGGATGTTGATGGCACAATTTTAACCGCTAGTGGCTGGCAAGATATTTGCACCAGATTTCATCGTGTCTGCCCAAGAAGCGAAGCCCGTTGTCACCAAAGTGATGCTTTTATTACTAAGAACTTAGGAAAAGGTGAAAAGTATGTCGCTTATGAATGTGCGAATGGTTTAGTTGATATCGCCCACCCAATTATCATTGAAGGAAACCATTTAGGAAATGTTTTTACGGGCCAGTTTATCTATAAAAAACCGCAACTAGAGCGTTTTCAACAGCAAGCTCAAGAATTTGGGTTTGATGAAACCGCTTATTTACAAGCTTTAGCCCAAGTTCCAATCATTCCCCGCGAAAAAATTGAACCAACTTTGCACTACTTAGCTCTTTTCACCCAAGTTTTGGCCAATGTAGGGCTTGAACGCCTAAAAATGTTCAGGATGCAAGAAACCTTACGCGAAAATGAGGAGCGGTTTCGGGCCATTGCCGATTACACCTACGATTGGGAAAGCTGGCTGGGCCCCGATAAGAGTGTGCAATGGATCAATCCCGCCGTTGAACGGCTCACGGGCTACTCCGTCGCCGAATGTTTGGCCATGGCCGATTACCCCCTTCCCTTAATCTATCCCGCTGACCAGCAGCAAGTTATTACAAAGCTCTACGAAGCGTTTGAGGGTTTGGCCGGCAGCGAAATAAATTTTCGCATCCAGCATAAAAGGGGGAGGGTTTTGTGGGCCCAGCTGTCTTGGCAACCAATTTATAATGGGCAAGGGGAATCTTTGGGTTGTCGGCTCAGTATTCATGATATTGATGCCCGCAAGCAAGCCGAAGAAGAGCGGGAGATCCTCCAAGTTAAAGTGATCGAGGTTCAGCGCAAGACTTTGCGGGAGATCGGAACTCCCCTTCTTCCTTTAGCTGAAGGAGTGGTTGCAATGCCCCTTATTGGAACGTTTGATGCCGAACGGGCCCAGCAGATGATGGAAGCTTTATTGGAGGGGGTTGCGAATCACCAAGCAAAGCTGGCCATTTTGGATTTTACGGGGGTTCTCGGCTTGGATAGTCAAACCGCCAATAACATCCTTCAGGCGGTGCAAGCGGTGCGCTTACTTGGGGCCCAAGTGATCTTGACGGGTATCCGCGCTGCTTTGGCCCAAACTGTGATTCAGTTGGGGCTTAATCTCGATGGCCTTATCACCTGTAGTACCTTGCAAGCGGGCATTACTTATGCCTTTGCCCAAAGAAACTAGGAGCGCCCAACTGGAGTTCGCGGGCGGTTGAGTTTAACCTAAACCTTGCCAGCGGTCTGAGCAACGGCGGAAGCGGTGGCTTCCCTGCCCTTTCAATCTCATTCTGGATTAGCTTGAGGAAAGAACTTTATGGAAAAGAAGCATGCGATCTTCTCCGTCAGTGTGTGGCTCTTGCCGACAGCGTTTATTCTTATCTTAATCAGCCTTAACATTTTCTTTCCAACTTGGCACTGGGTAAATGAGGCAATTCATTCCACCTTTGAAGCCGTTGGGGGGACGGTGGCCATCTTGTTAGGGCTTTTTCTGCTGCAAAGAGAAGCCGAGGAATTCTTGGGGATTTTTTCCCTCGTCGCCCTCGGCCTGTTGAATATGGGATTCCTTGACATTCTCTGCGGGATGGTTGACCTTGGCAATTCCCTGATCTTTTTCCACAGCAGCATCAGTTTGGTTGGGGGCCTTTGGTTTTGTCTTGTCTGGCTCCCCGAAGCTACGACGGCTCGCTTCTTTGGAAGGAACCGGGGGACGTTCTGGCTGGCGCAAGGGCTTACGGGAGGGTTGGTTGCTCTCACGCTAAGTAGTCGGCAATGGTTGCCGACCATGCTGGTGGGTAACAACTTCACCCCCCTTGCTATAGCCCTCAACATCTTGGCGGGGTTTCTCTTTCTAACAACTATTCCCCGCTTTTTTGCCCTCTTCAATCATTCGGAGGAGCTAGATTTTTTGCTCTTCCTGAGTGCCAGCTTATTATTTGGCTTTGCCGAAATAACCTTCCCTTTTGTAGTACCTTGGAGTAGCGGGTGGTGGTTGTGGCATCTCACCCGGCTGGTGGTCTATAGCCTGATCTTTCTTTTTCTTTGCCACCACTACTTTCAAAAGGTCCGTTTGCAAAAACACGGCCAAGCTGAAACCGCCCAACAGAAGGTTGCTTTAGAAGCTTTAGTTGCTGAACAGACCGAAGCTTTAGCCGTGCAAGGCCAGGCCTTAGAAGATTACCAGCGTTCCTTACAGGAAACGATAAAAGAATTTTCGACCTTCGCGGCCAAGGTTACGCAAGGCAACCTAACCGCCCGCCTGACCCTGAATAACCATTCTGAATTAGGGTTTTTGAGCCGCAGCCTAAATCAGATGGTTGAGGCTTTAGAAGCCTTGACCAGCCAAATGGAAGAAGCGGCGACGGGAACCGTCACGGCGGCAGCGGAGATTCTAGCAGCCTCCAGCGGGCAATCCTCAACCGCGGCGGTGCAGGCCGAAGCGATTACGCAAGTCACAACTACGGTAGAAGAGGTCAAGATTATCGCGGCCCAAACGGCCCAGCAGGCCGAGCAATTGGCCCAGGGGAACCAAATCACGCTCCAGGCGGCCCAACGGGGCACGGAGGCCGTTGAATCAACCATTCAAGGGATGGGCCAGATTCGGCAGCAGGTTGAAGTAATTGCCCAAAACATCTTGGCCCTTTCCGAGCGCACCCAGGCCATTGGCGCAATTACGACTACCGTCAGCGAATTGGCCGACCAAAGTAATCTTTTGGCCCTTAACGCTGCGATTGAAGCGGCCCGCGCTGGGGAACAAGGCCGGAGCTTTGCCGTAGTTTCACAGCATGTCCGCGATTTGGCTGAACGTTCCAAGTCCGCGACGACTCAAGTGCAAGAAATTTTGACGCAGATTCAGAAAGCGACGAACTCCGTCGTAATGGTGACGGAGGAAGGGATGAAGAGTGTTGAGCAAGGGGTGCGTCTTTCAGGTGGCGCAGGCGAGGTTATTCGCCAAATCGCAGTTGAAATTGAGGGTGGCTCGCAGGCCAACACGCAAATTGTGGCCGCTTCCCACCAACAAATGGCCGGCATGGAGCAAATTGGCCACGCGATGCGAACCATTCAGCAAGCGACGACTAAATCCTTAGCGGGCACGCGCCAAACAGAAGTGGCCGTGCGTGATTTGCATACCTTAGCGCGGAACCTTCAGCAGACCATCGCCAACTATCGGCTAAGGTCTGGAGATGAGAAGAAACGGTGATTTCGTATGAACATCCTCAAAATGGCTTTAGCGGCCTTAGTAAAGCGGTAGAGTGACAGTAAAAACCTAATGCCCAAACCACTTACTACAAACACGCTCTTCTACGGTGACAACCTTCCTATTCTACAGGAGTATCTTAACGCTGAAAGTATTGATCTGATCTACCTTGATCCCCCCTTCAATAGCAACCGCGACTATAACGTGCTATTTAGGGGCGAAAGCGGGGGCGAAAGCGGGGCCCAGCTTCAAGCCTTTAAGGATGCTTGGGCTTGGGATGCCGCGACCCAAGTGACCTTTGAAGACCTTTGCTTGAATGCTCCACCACCCGTCCAGAAGCTCCTTCAGACCTTCTACGATCTGCTGGGGCAAAACCAGATGACGGCCTACTTAGTGATGCTGACTCCCCGTTTGTTAGAGCTTCACCGCGTCTTAAAACCCACGGGGAGTCTCTACTTGCACTGTGACCCTACCGCAAGTCATTATCTCAAACTAATTTTAGACACGATCTTTGGGGCTAAGAACTTTCGCAATGAAGTTTGTTGGGAACGGAGTCAGACCCGTTCCTCAATTACGAAGGTCTATCGGCGGGCCCATGATGTTCTCTTCTTCTACACCAAAGCTGAAACTTATACCTTTAATCCGCAATTCAAACCATTGTCAAAAGGTTCGCAGAAACTCTATACTCGTGAGGATGCTAAGGGGAAGTATCAACTTGTTCCCCTTTTGGTTAGCGGACAAAGAGGTGGAGAAACAGGTCAGCCGTGGCGTGGGATCGACCCAAATAAATGCGGGCGAAACGGGATGCATTGGGTAACGGTTCCTCGCAAACTTGCGGAATATGAGCAGCAAGGGTTGGTGGTCTGGCCCAAGAAAGAAGGTGGTCAACCCAGACTAAAGTATTACCTTGAGGAGAGTCCAGGGGTTCCTTTAAGCGATCTGTGGCATGACATCTCTCTGATAACTGCAACCTCAAAAGAAGCCCTTGGCTACCCGACGCAAAAACCTTTAGCCCTTTTAGAGCGGATTATTCAAGCAAGTAGCAATGAGGGAGATTGGATTCTTGACCCCTTCTGTGGCTGCGGGACAGCACTTGTGGCGGCCCAGAAGCTTCAGCGGAAGTGGGTTGGGATTGACCTTAACCCCCTTACAGCCGCGTTGCATCAAAAACGGTTGGAAGCTTATGAAGGATGTTATAATTCTAGCTCTGAAAGGTAAAGCTGATGCCCAAACCACTTACCGAAAACACACTCTTCTACGGTGATAACCTGCCCATTTTGCAGGAACATCTTAACGCCGAAAGTATTGACCTGATCTACCTTGATCCCCCCTTCAATAGCAACCGCGACTATAACGTGCTATTTAGGGAAGAAAGCGGTAGCGAGAGCGTGGCCCAGCTTCAAGCTTTTAAGGATGCTTGGGCTTGGGATGACGCGACTCAAGCGACCTTTGAAGACCTTTGTTTGAATGCTCCACCACCCGTTCAGAAACTGCTTCAGACCTTCTATGACCTTCTGGGGCAAAATCAGATGACGGCCTACTTAGTAATGATGACTCCCCGTTTATTAGAGCTTCACCGCGTCTTAAAACCCACGGGGAGCCTCTACTTGCATTGTGATCCTATGGCAAGCCATTATCTCAAACTAATTTTAGACACGATCTTTGGGACTAAGAACTTTCGCAACGAGTTTATTTGGAAGCGTTCCTCAGCCCATAATGACGCTAAACAAGGAGCAAAACAAGCTGGTCGCATCCATGATACTCTCTTTTTCTATTCAAAGAGTAAGAGTAGCTGGAAGTGGAATATTGTTCATACTCCTTATAGCGAGGAATACCTTAGAAAGACCTATCGGCACATTGATGTTGATGGGCGACTGTTCAAAGCAACGGACTTAACTGCGGCTAAACCAGGCGGAGATACTCTTTACCCATGGCAAGGGAAACAACCAACCAAAGGAAGATATTGGGCTTATTCCAAAGAAAATATGCAACGTTTTGAGGATGAGGGACGCTTATACTATTCAAAGACTGGGGTTCCCTACCTAAAGCAGTACTTAGAGGAGATGCAAGGGATCACGCTTCAAGATATTTGGACAGATATTCCACCTTTATCGGCGAATGCTGCTGAAAGGCTTGGCTACCCGACGCAAAAACCTTTAGCTCTTTTAGAGCGGATTATTCAAGCAAGTAGCAATGAAGGAGATTGGATTCTTGACCCCTTCTGTGGCTGCGGGACAGCACTTGTGGCGGCCCAGAAGCTTCAGCGGAAGTGGGTTGGGATTGACCTTAACCCCCTTACAGCCGCGTTGCATCAAAAACGGTTGGAAGCTTATGAAGGATGTTATAATTCTAGCTCTGAAAGGTAAAGCTGATGCCCAAACCACTTACCGAAAACACACTCTTCTACGGTGATAACCTGCCCATTTTGCAGGAACATCTTAACGCCGAAAGTATTGACCTGATCTACCTTGATCCCCCCTTCAATAGCAACCGCGACTATAACGTGCTATTTAGGGAAGAAAGCGGTAGCGAGAGCGTGGCCCAGCTTCAAGCTTTTAAGGATGCTTGGGCTTGGGATGACGCGACTCAAGCGACCTTTGAAGACCTTTGTTTGAATGCTCCCGACCCCGTTCAGAAACTGATTCAGACCTTCTATGACCTTCTGGGGCAAAGTCAGATGACGGCCTACTTAGTAATGATGACTCCCCGTTTGTTAGAGCTTCACCGCGTCTTAAAACCCACGGGGAGTCTCTACTTGCATTGTGATCCTACCGCAAGTCACTATCTCAAACTAATTTTAGACACGATCTTTGGGGCTAAGAACTTTCGCAATGAATTGATTTGGCAAAGAATCAACGCTAAAGGGAATGTTCAACGTAAATTTGGAGCTATTCACGATATTATTTTAGCCTACGCAAAGCAGATTGGGAAAGAAACCTGGAATCAGATTTATCGCCCCCTTGACCCTTCTTATGTGGCAAAAATGTATAGGTATGTGGAAGAGGTAACAGGCCGACGTTACCGTATAAGTGATCTTACTGCGCCAATTCAACGGGCTTCGACAGGCCAAATTTATAAATGGAAGGGTAAAGCTACTCCTCCCTCGCGTTGCTGGGTTTACGCGAAGGAGAAAATGCAAGAGTTAGAAGATGCGGGGCTAATTATTTACTCAGGGAGCGGTAATCCTCGCTATAAACGCTATTTAGACGAAAACCAAGGCGAGAAGATTCCTGACATTTGGGATGATATTAAGCCTGCTCTTGGAAGGGAAGCCCTTGGCTACCCAACCCAAAAACCTTTAGCTCTTTTAGAGCGGATTATTCAAGCAAGTAGCAATGAGGGAGATTGGATTCTTGACCCCTTCTGTGGCTGCGGGACAACAATTGCGGCGGCGCAGAAGCTCCAGCGGAAGTGGGTTGGGATTGATATTACGCACCTTGCCATTGCGCTGCATAAAAATCGCCTGGCCGATTTGCTTGGTCTGCTCCCTAAGCGGGATTATCTGGTCAAAGGGGAACCTACTGACCTTGCATCTGCTAAAATTTTAGCTAAGGATGACCCTTATCAATTCCAATTCTGGGCCGTCTCGCTGATTCAAGCGCTGCCTTACGGGGCCCAAGTAGGGAGTAAGCAGGGCAAGAAGGGTAGTGATCGGGGAATAGATGGCTACCTTTCCTTCTTTGATGGAAGGCCTTTGAAAACGCAAACCGGGATAGTCCAAGTGAAGAGCGGGAAAGTGGGGCCAAGGGAGATCCGTGATCTGCGGGGCACAATGGAAAGGGAAGGGGCTGCCTTGGGGGTTTTTCTTACGCTTGAAAACCCCACCGAACCAATGCTGAATGAGGCGCGGAGTGCAGGAATCTATCGTTCAGTCACTTATCAAGAGGAATATCCTCGTTTGCAAATCCTCACAATAGCGGAATTATTGCAAGGGGCAAAGGTTCGCTTACCTCCTAAGCATCGACTTCCTTTAGAGCAACATGGGAAGCAGATAGAAGAGTCAACAAAACCACCAGATCAGCATAATATGGGGCTTTGAGAGAAAAACATCATGCCCAAACCACTTACTGATAACACGCTTTTCTACGGTGATAACTTGCCCATTTTGCGGGAGCATCTTAGCGCTGAAAGGATTGACCTGATCTACCTTTATAAGGAGCAATGCGAGAAGGATGCCGCGCCCCAAGCGACCTTTGAAGACCTTTGCTTGAATGCTCCCGCACCCGTTCAAAAGCTCCTTCAGACCTTCTACGACCTGCTGGGGCCAAACCAAATGACCGACTACTTATTGCTGCTGACTCCTCTCTTGTTAGAGCTTCACCGCGTCTTAAAGCCTACAGGTAGTCTTTATTTGCATTGTGATCCTACCACAAGTCATTATCTCAAGCTAATTTTAGACACGATCTTTGGGGCAAAGAACTTTCGCAATGAAATTGTTTTGGAACAGAATCAAACCTACTCTGGGATTAAGAAGGTCTATCGGCCAGCCCATGAGCTACTTTTATTTTACACCAAATCCGAGTCTTATACGTTCAATCTCCAGTACAAGCAATTATCAGAAGGTTCGCAGAAGCTTTACACAAAGGAAGATGCACGCGGGAAGTATCGGCTTGTCCCATTACTTGTTAGCGGGCAAAGGTCTGGGGAAACAGGTCAGCCGTGGCGCGGGATAGACCCGAATAAGTGCGGGCGAAACGGGATGCATTGGGTAACGGTTCCCCGCAAAATAGAGCAGTATGAGCAACAAGGTTTAGTAGTCTGGCCCAAGAAAGAGGGTGGCCAACCGACCTTAAAGTATTACCTTGAGGATAATCCAGGAGTTCCTTTAAGCGATCTTTGGTACGCCGTAAATGCAGATGCACCGCTTTTAGAGCGACTTATTCAAGCCAGCAGCAATGAGGGGGATTGGATTCTTGACCCCTTCTGTGGCTGCGGGACAACGCTTGTAGCCGCCCAGAATCTAAAGCGGCAATGGGTTGGCATTGCGCCACAGAAAGGAACGGTGGAAGATTTGCCTGAGCTTCTCCCGCAATGCAATTTCGTGGTTAAAGAGGAAAGAAAGGCCAAATAAAAGACCTGCCAAGTTGCCTAACTTAGCAGGTCTCGTGCAAAAAGGTTGCTTTACTTTACGATCCCCGTCGCATCCCCCAGCATATTTACTTTGATCTCATGCTTTTCCCCAATCTCATAGGTTTGCCAAGCACTCAGAGAAGGGTTGAGATTATAGGTCTTCTGCTTCGCATCCTTGAAGTAAACGGTATAGGTTTCTGTCCGCCCCCCTTCCCGCTGCTTTTGGGAAGCTAAACTTACCCGTGGCCAATAAGGCTTGTGATCCTTCCCTGTTGCTCGCTCTGTGTGATCTGTTACCCACCTCTCAATCTCATAAGTATACTTTGTCTTATAGATCGGCTCCTCCCGATAAGTATCTCTGGTACACCGCTTCTCTTGAAAATGGCCATTGCCAAGGTCGCGCTGTCCACACGCGTAGGTCTCCGTACCTGTTTTGATCCTCCGTGTGTCATACTTCTCCAGATGCTCACTAATTTTACGCCCTCCCGCAGGGACAGACCAACCACTTTCAGTCACCGTGCGATAGGCTTCAACCGCAATGGTTCTTTCCCACGAAAAACCCGTTATGGTCGCCGTTACTTCCTTCGTAATCAGAAAGAGTGAACAGAAACCAACACAGAGGGAGAAGACAAAAGCGATTGCGCTGATGATGAGGTTGCGGGTTTTTTTGCTCTTGGGGGGAAGGGGAGGAGGCAAAGGGTCATCGCTATTATCACCCGAAGTAGGGGTTGCGCCTAGCGCATAATCCTTCACCTGCTGCTGCGTACTATCAGGTTCCCGTGGCGCATTGCATTGCTTACAAATTGCCCGTCCCGCTTCATTACTTGCCCCACAAAAAGCGCAAATCCAATCGGCTCCCGCCTGCGCTTGCTTCAATTGCTCCGCATCCGTTACTTCTACCGCATCTTCGGGCAAGTAAAACTTAACCCCTTCAGGGCGCGGGCTTTGGCAATTGGGGCAAACCTTTGACCTTCCAAAAATTCCCTTTGTCCCACAACGAATACAATCCCACCGACCTTCACGAATAGCCATCTTTTTATCCTTACTTTAGCATTCAAAAAAAGCGTCCCCCCTAGCAGGAAGAACGCTTTTTGAGCGGCCAAAACCTTCTTTCACCTTAGATAAAGGCTGACCTTAACCACCCAATTCCTTGAGCTTATCTTGCCACTTCTGAAGCAAACGGTTGTAAGTTGGCTGATCAATTTCGCCCATGGAGAAGCGCAAATCGAGATTATCAATGGCTTGCTTGACCTGGTCAAGGTTGATACTTCCCCCACTACTTTGGGCCGGAGGTTGCTGCGCGGGAGGTTGCTGCGCGGGAGGTTGTTGCCCCAGTACTTGTGGTTGCTGCATACTTTGCTGCATGATATTGCCCATTGCCATCCCCCCCGCAATCCCCGTGCCGATGCCCGCCATCCCGCTGGGGTTTTCGGCAGCAGCTTTCATCGCCTGACCTGCTTGAATTTGGTTGTACAAGACCGCCGCTTGCGGAGTCATGCCACGCCCCAAAGCCCGTACATCCCGATTCGCATCCATTGATTGGCGCGTCCGCTCGTCGGGCGTGACGGTTCGCACATAAAAATCCCCGACCCGCAAGCCCAGGGATTCAAAACCATTCGCCACTTTAGCCTTGGTCGCGGCGCTCAATTCGCTAATTTGCCCCGTAAGATAGAAAACTGACGAACGTTGCATGGCCAATTCGCCCAAAAGATCGCTGAAATGTTGAATGACGTTGTTTCGTAGGTAATCGGCCATCTTTTTAGTCGTGACACTTGCCTGCTGGGCAACGATCTTATTGATGAAAAGCGCAGGATCATTCACTTGATAGCTATACACGCCATTTGCGCTAATGAACGAAGTGCCAATTTCGGGGTCTTCATACATGATCGCTGAAGGTGTCCCCCACTTTTGGTCGATGAATTCCTGCATATTGACAAAAACCACTTCGGCTTGAAAAGGGGTTTTGCCGCTCGTGGCCAAACCAATCAGGCCCGCCAGAATTGGAATATTCCCCGTACTGAGCGTGTGGCGGCCTGGCCCCAGAACATCCATAGCCTTCCCATCGCGGAAAAAAACGGCGCGTTGGCTCTCGCGCACGATGACTTGCGAACCCAGCCGAAAATCACCTGGCCCGCTTTGCGGCTCGCGGTGCGCGACTTCCGTCCCCGTCTGGTCGAGAAAATCAATTACATCAATGATCCGTGGCATTTTCGCTCCTTTGCAAAATTAGCCCATTTTGCCCATGGCCAAGAAATTTTGGCGGGCATCAAATTGGCTCTGCAATTCTTGCACAAAATCCAGTAGCGCGTCAAGAGCTTCGGCAAATTTCCCTTCGGGGTTGAGTTCGGTGAGCGCAAACCCCAACCGCTCCCGCAAACCAGCCAGCCCCTCCGCAAGTTTAGCATCAAAATCGTAAAGTTGGTCAAGAGTGGCGAGATCAATTTTCTGGGCGCTGAACCAGGGAGAATAGCCACGCGGCGCGGTTTCGAGGCGTGAAACGAAGCGATCCAATTGTTGTAATACCTCGTCAACCTTCGTAATCACATCAAAGCGCTTGACATCCACGACTTTTTGCGAAAGCTGAACTAGTTTTCGTCGTTCAGCCTTATATTCGCTCGCTAAATGGGTTCGTAACTTGTAATCTGCGTCCCGCCGATCTTCCATTTCTCGATAACCAGTGTAACCTGGAATCTTTTCCATCAAGTCTTTGAGCGTTTCTTGCAAATCCATCTTTGGATAACTCCTAAGCAGGCAAATCCTTCATCATCAAACGCGCCAAAACAACCATGGCTAAGACGCAAAACTAAGCAAAAAAGTTGCGCTAAAAGCAAAGTGCCGCAAGTTTGCAGCAAGTGCCTTAATCCGCTATACTTTCGCATATCCTCAAAATTTAGTCAACGGCAACGCTTTGCAATGTTTAGACAAAGGAGCCTCACAGTGACCGAAGTAACAATTGGCGTTATCGGTGGTAGCGGTTTGTACGGAATGAAGGAATTGACAGATATTGAAGAGGTTGTGCTGGAAACGCCTTATGGTAAGCCCAGCGACGCTTATATTTTGGGCACTTTGGCGGGAAAACGGATCGCTTTTCTGCCGCGCCATGGGCGGGGCCACCGTTTTACGCCCACAGAATTACCTGTTCGCGCAAATATTCACGGTTTTAAGCAGTTGGGTGTTAAATATCTCATCGCCGTAAGTGCTGTTGGAAGTTTACGCGAAGATTTAGCCCCTGGACAGATTGTTATCCCTGACCAAATCTATGATAACACTAAAGGCGTGCGGCCTTTTACCTTCTTTAATGAAGGAATTGTCGTTCATATTGCTTTTGACAAGCCTTTTTGCAGCCTTTTGAGCGAACGGCTTTATCAAGCGGCCCAAAAAGCAGGCGCGACGGTGCATCGAGGCGGAACTTATGTTTGTATGGAAGGCCCGCAGTTTTCGACGCTCGCCGAAAGCGAAGAAAATCGGCGACGAGGGCACGCTCTTATCGGTATGACAGCTATTCCCGAAGCCAAACTTGCGCGAGAAGCTGAAATTGCTTATGGAATGTTGGCAATGGTCACGGATTATGATTGTTGGCATACTGGCCACGATGCTGTTACTATTGATATGGTCATTCAAGTCTTAATGGCCAACTCAGAACTTTCGCAAAGAGTGGTGAGCGAGGTTGTTCCGCTAATTGATGGCTTTGATAGCCCTGCCCATCATGCGCTAAAAAATGCAATTATCACAGACCGCACGCGAATCCCAGAAACGACTCGGCAAAAAGTTGCTTTGTTAGCAGGTAAATATCTCTAAAATAGTGATTCGAGGATTGTCAGGCATTCAATGCCTGACAATCCTTCAAAGGAAATAACTTTGGGCAACGAAATTCGCATTTTCCCTGTATCTGGAATTGGTGAAATTCAACCTGGCGCAGATCTTGCGGCCCTGATTCTTGCTGCGTTGGCAAAGCAACAAGAACGCTTAGAATCTGGCGATATTCTCGTCGTTACGCAGAAAATCGTTTCTAAAGCTGAAGGTAGTCTGATTGATTTGAAGCAAATCACACCTTCGGCCTTTGCCCAAACCCTTGCTGCACAAGGTCATAAAGATGCCCGTTATTATGAAGTCATTTTACAGCAAAGCCAAAGAATTGTAAAGATGGATCGGGGGATTTTAATCACAGAAACAGCGCAGGGCTGGATTTGTGCTAATGCTGGGGTGGATGAGTCAAATGTGAATGGCGCAGAAATGGTTACGCTTTTACCTAAAAACCCTGATCAAAGTGCTTTTGATTTGCGAAAAACGCTAAATGAGAGCTTGAAAATCGAAGTAGCTGTAATTATTTCAGATACTTTTGGGCGGCCATGGCGCGAAGGGCAAGTAAATGTTGCGATTGGCGTTGCAGGGCTTGAGCCTTTAAGCAATTATAAAGGTGTCAAAGATACTTATGGCTTTACGTTGCAAGCCAGCCTCCTTGCGGTGGCCGACGAATTGGCGAGCGCGGCGGAGTTAGTTATGGGCAAAATTGACAACATTCCTGTGGCAATTATCCGTGGTTACGCTTATGCTCCAAGCGAAAGTGGGGCAAAAGCGTTGCTCCGCGACCCCAAATTTGATTTGTTTCGCTAATTTACGCTATCAAATTCATAAAGGTCTCGAATCTATCTATCTATGCCCAACGATCTTGCCAAATTTCTTAAACAACGGCACTCCGTGCGTAAGTTTCAAGCGCGAGATGTAGCTCCTGAGCAACTTTGGCAACTTTTGGAAGCGGCCAGCTTTGCGCCTTCGCCCCACAATCGGCAACCTTGGCGTTTTGCCGTTCTCACGCAGCTTGCAACGCGCCAGAAACTAGCGCAAGCCATGGGTGAACGGTGGAAAGAGCAAATGCTTACCGATAAAATAGATGAGCAAACGATTCAAAAGCGACTAAAAACATCTTCTGAACGAATTGTCAATGCTCCAGCATTGATTTTACCTTGCCTTTATCTCGCTAAAATGGATTCTTACCCCGATGAAGCTCGACAAACCGCTGAAACCACCATGGCCACTCAGAGTTTAGGCGCAGCCATCCAAAATATCCTCTTAATGGCTGAGAGTTTAGGGCTGGCATGTGGCTGGCTTAGTGCGCCGCTCTTTTGCCCTGCGGTTGTTCGCAATGTGTTAAACTTAGATAAATCTTTGATACCACACGCTCTTATCCTTGTCGGCTACGAGGCGGGTAAAGCAGAAAATCGCCCCCGACCTTCTTTTGACGATTTGATAATTCATTTTGAAAACTAATTGAACACTAATTATGATCACAACACTTGCGGGAGGCGTAGGAGCCGCTCGGTTCCTCGAAGGTTTAGTCCAAGTTATTTCCCCAGAAATACTCAAAATCATCGTCAATACGGGCGATGACTTCGTTTTACATGGTTTGCATATCTCGCCTGACCTCGATATTATTACTTGCACCCTAGCGGGAATCATCAATCAAGAGCAAGGCTGGGGCATTGCAGGTGATACTTACGCTTGTCTTGATTCTTTGGAACAATTAGGCGCACCGACTTGGTTCAAAATTGGGGATCAAGACCTTGCTTTGCATTTGCAACGCACCCAATTGCTTAATGCTGGCCATCCTCTGACCTATATTACCGATCTTTTTCGGCGGGCCTTGAATGTGGGAGCGCAGATTCTGCCCATGAGTAATCAGGCTGTACCGACTCATATCGTTACAGCCGAAGGCGAAATGCACTTTGAAGCGTATCTTGTAGAACGCCAAGCGAAAGATGCGGTTTTAAGTGTGCGTTTTGTAGATGTCGAGCAAGCTAAACCTGCGCCTGGAGTGTTGGACGCGATTAAAAATGCTGATATTATCTTGTTGGGGCCAAGTAACCCTGTCGTAAGCATTGGGCCGATTCTCGCTGTGCCAGGGATTCGCAAAGCCTTACAAGACACGCTTGCACCTATCGTGGGAATTAGCCCAATTGTGGGAGGAGCAGCGATTAAGGGGCCTGCTGTGCCTTTGATGCAAGCCGTAGGTTTGGAAACCTCGGCAAAAGGGGTAGCTCAAGCCTATCGAGATTTTTTGAATGTGCTAATCATCGATAATGTGGATGCTCATCTGAAATATGAGATTGAAGCTCTAGGAATTCACGTCGTTATTACAGATACGATCATGCGTAACATGGAAGACAAGATTCGTCTAGCGAAAGCAACGCTTGCAGCCGCAGAATCTTATCAGAAAGAAAGATAAGCGAAACCGATGCCAATCCATGCAATTGTGCCAATGAAAGCGCTTGTGCAGGTAAAAAGTCGGCTTGCCGACCTCTTTTCGCTCGCTGAACGCCAGGAATTGGCTTTAGCCATGCTTCAGAATGTCCTTGCAACTCTGCACAGTTTGGTTGGATTAGAAGCCACTTTGGCGTTTCAAAAGGTCTGGCTTGTAAGCACCGACGCGACTATTTTGGCAAAAGCGCCGCAGCTTGGAGCCCAGCCGCTCCACGACCCCCACGACGACATCAACGCCGCGTTACATTTAGCGCGGGAGCTTGCCCTTCAAGAGGGCGCAAAACGGATTTTAGTTGTTCCTGCCGATTTGCCTTTGCTCACGCCTAAAGATGTGCAAAACCTGCTCAAAAACCTCGCAAAAGTGCAAGTGGTCATTGCCCCAGATAGAAAAAGGCGCGGCACAAATGCGTTAGGGCTTCAGCTTCCTTCGACGCTGCCTTTTCAATTTGGCTATGATAGTTTTCGCTATCATTGCGAAGCTGCCACGGATTTAGGCTTTGCTCCTTATATCTATGATTCGCCAACAATTGCGTTAGATATAGATATGCCTGAAGATTTCGTCGCTTTGGAAAGGTCTTTTGCCGAGGATTTTAACCCACAATCAGCGCTTAAAGATTTTTTGGAACGGAGACAGCGATGACAAAGATTGGTTATGCTGCGGCTTTAGAGCAATTTCACCCGACTGAACTGCTTAATTATTGCCAAATTGCCGAAAAATCTGGGTTTCGAGGGGTTTTGGCGGCGGATCATTTTCAGCCGTGGGTTCCGCAACAAGGGCAAAGCGCATTTGTCTATTCTTGGTTGGGCGCGTTGGGGACAATGACAAAAAGTGATTTTGGCCCTGGCGTGACTTGCCCCAGTTTTCGCTATCATCCTGCCGTAATTGCTCAAGCCGCTGCGACGTTGGCCGCAATGTTTCCAGGGCGGTTTTGGCTTGGTTTGGGTGCGGGCGAAGCTTTGAATGAGCAAGTGGTTGGCGGGGTTTGGCCCGATTCCCTGACGCGGCTGGAAATGTTAATTGAGAGCGTTGAAATTATCCAAAAGCTCTTATCTGGCAAAAAAGCGCGTTATCGGGGAAAGTATTTTACGCTTAATCCCACAAAGTTATACACTTTACCTACTAAACCTATCCCAATTTACATTGCAGCGACGGGCCCCCAAACCCTGGAATTCACGGGGCGCGTTTGCGACGGGTTGATTACGCCAGGCGCAAGTCCTGATAAGCTGCGAGCGATTTTAGCTAGTTTTGCTAAAGGTGCAGAAGCAGTAGGGAAAGACCCACAAAAAATGGCTAAATTACTGCAACTGCATATTTCTTGGGCCGAAACTTACGAAGAAGCTTTACAAAATGCGCTTCTTGAATGGCCTAATGGTGGAATGAATTTTCCTAAGCAAGACATTCGCTCGCCTGATGATTTTGCCGCGATGGCCAAACTTGTTCGGCCTGAAAATTTCAAAGACCGTGTTTTGATTTCAGCAGATTTGGATGAGCATCGGCAGCATTTGCAAAGTTTTCTGGATTTGGGCTTTGATCAGATTTATCTCCATAACGTAGGGCGCAATCAGGAAGCTTTCCTTAAAGTGTTTGGTGCAAAAATTATCCCAAACCTCAAAAGTTGCGAAGGGAAATCAAATTGACAACAGTTCTTACCTCTTCAATGCGCGAATTCTTAGCCGAAACGCATTTTGCGGTTATGACTACCATCAATAAAGATGGAAGTCCTCAGTTGACAGTGATGTGGTATGAGCTTCAAGGCAATGAAATAATGCTGAATACCAAACAAGGGCGACAGAAAATCCATAATCTTCGGCGAGATCCGCGCATTGGCTTTATCATTGAGGCTGGCTATCGTTATTTAGCCCTTTATGGCAAAGCTACTTTGATTGAAGATCAAGCGCTGGCCCAGGAAGATGTGCGCCGATTAGCGATTCGCTATCTTGGCGAAGTTGAAGGCGAAGCGCGAGTCTTAGCTGAATATCAAAAAGAAGCCCGAATTACGGTAAGAATGCAGCTTGAGCGAATTAGTGCCTTGGGGTTTCGCTAGGAATAAACTTTTTAGGAGGTTTTCATGGGCAGTCCAAAAGAAGTAGCCATTGTCGGTAGCTCAAATACGGCGGCTCTTCTCCTCATTCTTTTACCGCTCCTTATGCCTGGCTGCTGTATGCTGACCTTTCATTTATCTCCAACTTCCCCTTTGGGTATTGGGGAGTTTATCGGTTATATGATGGGCCCAGCCCACGGCAATCGGCTAATTAGAGAGGATTATCCCACGATAGAACGCCCTAAAGATGATAAAGAACGTTGTGTTTTAGTCGATGAAGAGCAAGTTATTGAGCAATCAGTTGAACAAATCCTTACTTCCCCGAATCGCACACGTCTTTCCATCGTGAGAGAGTACCGCAAAGTTTATCGTGATATTCCTACGCATCGGCGAATTGTCAAATTCAAAGATGGCGCATCTTTAGAAATCATTATTCGTGATCCACCCCAGCCAAGTGAGCAACCATGTCCCTAAATAAACCCTTTTCTTTCACCAATAAGTCTTTTCGGGCCTTGATTAGTCAACAGATTCAAGCGAGTCCGAGCGCGGAGCCACTTTGTCCCCATAGCGGTTTTTGTGGTGGCTGCTCTTTCCAAGATCGCGCTTACCCCGACCAAGTCGCAGCTAAAACTAAGGCTTTGCAACAACTTTGGGAAACACGAAATGAAGCGATTTTGCTTCCTTTTCCTCTCGAAGCGCTGGAGGTTGTAGCTTCGCCCAATCCTTTTGCCTACCGCACCCGCATGGATTATGTAACTACTAAAGGTCGTTTTGGTTTGCGAATGCGACGAAAGTTCAATTACATTATAGATTTAGAAACTTGTCATCTGATTCCACCAATTGCTTTTGCGGCGGTCCGCAAAGTTTGGGATAAAGCGCAAGAATTGAATATTCCAGACTATAATCTTCGTGATCATACGGGCTTTTTGCGCTATTTGGTCGTGCGACGTAGCCCGCAAGATACTTTTCTGGTGGCTGCAATTACGGCAAAAGGCGATTATGTTGAAGGAATGGCGCAACTGGCTGCGGAAGCTTTGGCGCAGCCTGGCGTAGTGAGTTTTCAGTGGCTTTTGAATGATGGGCTTTCAGACGTTTCTTTTGGCGATTCAGTGCAATATTGGGGCGAGAAAACATTGCCAATGCAAGTCGGGCCACTGATTTTGCAACTTGGGCCAAATACTTTCTTTCAAAATAATGTTCATTTGCTCCTTCCGCTGCTTGACGCGGTCAAAGAAGAAGTGGGGAAAAGTGCAAAAATAGCCGATTTGTATGGAGGATTTGGCACAATTGCCCTTTACCTGGCAGATAAGGTTGAGAAAGTTGTAACGGTTGAATCCTACGAAGAAAGTGCCATTCTCGCGCAGCAGAATATCCTTGCGGCTGGTGTAGAAAACGTTGAAAGTCTTGCGGAAGATGTCCAAATCTTCTTAGAAAAGCAAGCAGAAAAGAGTTTTGAAACGATTATCGCTGACCCACCGCGTACTGGCTTAGGAATAAAAGTCTGTAATGAGCTATTGCGCTTGCAACCCCAGCGGATAATCTATGTTTCTTGTAATCCTCTTACTCAATTGGAAGATATTAACCTTCTTTCAGCGCGTTATCAGCTTCCTACGCTGCGCGGCTATGATATGTTTCCCCAAACTCCCCACGTTGAAATGTTGGCTGTTTTGGAACTTAAAGAGGTCTTTGCATGATTAAAAGTCTTAAAATTGAGCATTTTCGCAACTTAAAGCAAGTAGAAATCAACGATTTAGGTCGAATCAATATCTTGCTTGGCAAGAATAATAGCGGGAAAACCGTAATTCAGGAGGCTTTGTTTCTCCTTGCGCCACCTACTGACCCTTTAGCGGCTTTACGAATTTTGAATTCTCAGAGAGGATATGATATAGATGCAGATAGTCCTGATTTTTGGGACTCTTTCTTCTATAATTGGAATAACACAAGGAATATAGTTCTGAGAATTAAAGTTGCAGAAGGTGCTATTCTTTTCACAAAAGAATTGAAGATAAAAGCTATACAGCAACAAACAGATTTAGAAATTGGTGAAATTAGTGAACTAAATAGACAAACAGTTGGTGTTCTTCTTACTTTTACAAGGTATGAAGGTGATATGTCTTCTGATAAGCTACCAAGGAGATCGTCAGAACAATCAAAGACATTTAATTCCAAACGCTTAGATGTTGCCGAGGAATTCAAAAATTCATATCAGAGTAATCCACAATACGAAGATCATTGTGGAAAATGGAGCGCTGATCTCTTAAACTATAATGTTCCTGTAGCTTTTTTGGCAGCAAAGGTTATTACTACAACAAGTCAGGAAGCGCAAAGATTCAGCCGCCTAGATATTGGAGGAAGATACGATGAGATTCTAACTGCAATGCAGATTATTGAACCTCGTTTGAAACGTTTGACAGTTGCAGCAACGCAACGCGGAAGTGTCATTTATGGTGATCTCGGCACAGACCATCTAATTCCAATTTCATTGATGGGCGAGGGAACAACACGGATTCTTTCAATTGTTCTCGCTATTTTGAATAGTAAAGGTGGCATTGTCATGATTGATGAAGCCGAAAGCGGGCTGCATTATTCAGTTTTAGTTGCTTTATGGAAGATGATTGCAGAGACTGCGCGGCGTTTAGATGTTCAAATCTTTGCGGCAACGCATAGTTATGAGTGCATTCAAGCTATTCATGAAGCAATTGAAGCCTTGGGCTATACTGATGATCTTAAAGCCTATCGTTTTGATAGAATAGGGGAAACAACGCGAGTCGTAGATTATACAGCAGAGATGCTTGCAACAGGGTTTGAGATGGGTTTGGAGATGCGCTAATGACTAAGAAAGAAGCAAAAACTAAGCCTTTCACGATTGAAAAAGCGAAATTGCTCATTGTCGAGGGTAAAACAGATAAAGATTTCTTTGATGCTTTGTTAAATTCCTTAAAAAGAACTGATACGCAAGTTATTCCAATGAATGGGAAAGATAGATTACGTGCTTTACTTGAGGTTATTGTGCGTCAGCCAGATTTACCTGTTCAAAGTCTCATCATTGCCCGCGATGCTGATGGCAATCCCAAAGGTGCTTTTGATTCGGTTTGTAGCGCTTTAAGCAATAAGAATGTCGGTCTTCCTGCGCCCAAAAAGCCTTTGGAATTTGTTGAAGGGCCAACAAGTTTTGGCAAAAGCATCAAAGTTAGCGTGATTGTTATTCCTCTTTTTGAACAAAAAGGAGCTTTAGAAGACTTACTTCTTCAAATGAGTGCCGATGATCCTCTTCTGTCTTTAGCGATTAAATACATTGAAAATGCAATCGAAACTCTTAAAAAAGCAGCCCATCGTCCACCACCACGGATTTTAAGCAAAGCGCAGATTCATGCTTTTTTGGCCACTTTTGAAGAAGCAGACCGCGATCCTGGGATTGCAGCCCTGGAAGGTGTATGGAATTTTCAACATTTTGCTTTTGAACCAATCCTAAAAATAGTGCAAGAGATGTGAAAAACAACCGATTCTTAGTCTTTGAAGGGTTTACTAATTGCTCTGGAGACCATTATGAATGATGAAGAATTAGAGCGCTTGTTGAACGATTTAGAGTCAGATCGAGTGGAGCGTAAAGCCTCTATTTCAAGTAAAGACAAGATTTGTAAGGCTATTTGTGCTTTCGCAAATGATTTTCCAAATCATAAGCAGCCAGGAGTTGTTTTTGTTGGCATCAATGACAATGGAACTTGTGCTAATCTCTCAATAGACGATAAACTTTTAATAACTCTTGCAAGTATCCGTTCAGATGGCAATATCTTACCTTTTCCAGTACTAAAAGTGCAAAAGAAGACCTTGAAAGGTTGTGAAATTGCGGTTATTTTCGTTGAACCTTCAGAAAATACCCCTGTGCGCTATGATGGGCGAGCCTGGATAAGAGTTGGGCCAACAACGCGCCAAGCTACCGCCCAAGAAGAACGCTTATTGAATGAAAAACGGCGTTCAAAAGACCTGCCTTTTGATCTTCAGCCTATTTCGTATGCTACTTTAGATGATCTCGATCTTGATCTTTTTCGTCGAATTTATCTTCCTTCAGCACTTCCAATAGATGTTCTTGAGCAAAATGAGCGTTCCATAGAGCAACAACTTGTTTCAATGCGCTTTGCAACAAAAGAATCGGCTGAAGCACCACTTAGACCGACAGTTTTAGGGCTTCTGGTGGCTGGCAAAGACCCTTGCAGCTTCATTCCTGGAGCGTATATTCAGTTTGTGCGTTTTGATGGGCCAGAACTTAATGATCCAATAAAAGATCAAAAAGAAATAAGCGGTGCATTATCTGAAATGTTGCAAATGTTAGAAAATATCTTTCGAGCGCATATTTCTATAGCTTCAGACATCACTGCTGACCCGATAGAGCTTCAATATCCCGATTATCCGCTGATTGCCCTCCAGCAATTAGCCCGAAATGCAGTTTTACATCGAAATTATGAGGGAACTAATGCCCCAATTAAAATCTATTGGTTTCGTGACCGCATAGAAATGCACAATCCTGGCGGGCCTTTTGGGCAGGTAACGCGGCAAAACTTTGGGCAAGGAATCAATGATTATCGCAATCCAAACCTTGCAGGCGCAATGAAAAACCTCGGTTATGTGCAACGTTTTGGGGTTGGAATTCCTATTGCCCAAAGAGAACTCGCAAAAAACAGGAATCCTCTCTTAGAGTTTGTTGTTGAAGACACTCATATTCTCGTTATAATAGGAAAAAACCATGAATAAGCCTGTTATTGCTTTCTTTAACAACAAAGGAGGAGTAGGCAAAACTTCTTTGGTCTATCATCTATCGTGGATGTATGCAACGTTAGGGCTTCACGTTCTTACGGCTGATCTTGATCCCCAAGCTAATCTCACAGCCGCTTTTCTTAATGAAGAACGATTAGAAGATCTTTGGTCTAATGAAAACTATTCCCAAAAGACAATTTTTGGGTCTGTTCAACCCCTGATAGATGCCACTGGCGATATAGCTAATCCTCACATGGAAGAGCTTGAATATAATCTCAAAATTATCCTTGGGGATTTAGCCCTCTCAAGTTTTGAAGATCAGCTTTCAGAGGTGTGGCCAAAGTGCTTGGAAGGGGATAAAAGAGCCTTTCGCATCATTTCAGCCTTCTGGCGCATTCTTCAAAAAGCAGCTAAAGTAGCAGAATCTGATATAATTCTGGTTGATGTGGGGCCAAATCGTGGCGCAATCAATCGTGCGGCTCTTATTGCTTCAGATTATGTGGTTATTCCCCTTTCGCCAGACCTTTTTTCGCTGCAAGGCTTAAAGAATCTTGGCCCAACCCTACGGGATTGGCGGGAAAAATGGGCAGATCGCTTTAAGAAAAACCCCATGAAAGATATTGACCTACCGCAAGGAAAAATGGAACCTGTTGGTTATATTGTTCTTCAACACTCCGTAGTCTCTGGACAACCTGTGAAAGCGTATGAGAAATGGATGAGTCGCATTCCTGAAGTTTATCAAAAAGCTGTTTTGGGTAAATTTGAAGGTAACATTCCTAAAATAGAAGAAGATCAACACTGTTTAGCTCATTTGAAACATTACCGAAGCCTTATGCCAATGGCTCAAGAGGCTCGAAAGCCAATCTTTTTTCTTAAATCGGCGGATGGAGCCATTGGTTCACAACTTGCTGCCGTTCGGTCCGCCCATCATGATTTTGAGCAACTCGCCCGAAAAATTGCTGAAAGAGTAGGATTAGATGTTCCTATTCTAATACCGCAAAAGGAGATCTAAATGCACGTCCTCTTGCTCGATAATTACGATTCTTTCACTTACAACCTCTACCAATATCTTTGTGAACTAGGCGCAACGGTAGAGGTTCACCGAAACGATAAAATCAGCGTCCAGGAAATAGCTAATTTGAAGCCAGATCGCATTGTAATTAGCCCTGGCCCCTGTACTCCCGCCGAAGCGGGCATTAGCGTGCAACTCATTCAAGAGTTAGGCCCGCAGATCCCGTTACTTGGGGTTTGTCTGGGGCATCAATCTATTGGAGCGGCTTATGGCGGCGCTGTTATTCGCGCTCCTTATCTTATGCACGGGAAACTTTCCCAAATTCATCATCATGGCCAAGGGCTTTATGCTAATTTACCGATGCCGTTCACTGCTACCCGCTATCATTCGCTAATTATTCAGCGTGATAATTTGCCAGATGAGCTAGAAATCACTGCTTGGACCGAAGATAATTTGATTATGGGGGTTCGTCACCGTGAATATCCGATTGAGGGAATTCAATTTCACCCTGAATCAATAATGACTCCCGACGGTAAAATGCTTTTACGCAATTTCCTTGCGAATTAAAAGGAGCATCTTATGGAATTCAATCCTTTTGAAATCGGGCAACCTGAGACCTACAAATTGATGACGGGCTGCATTGTGCCGCGCCCTATCGCTTGGGTAAGTACGCAAAATCGCGCTGGGCAGCATAATCTCGCGCCCTTTAGTTTTTTTACGGGTATATCGTCAAATCCACCATCGCTTTGCTTTGCTGTTACTTTTACGCCCTTTCACCCGACGAAAAAGAAGGATACCCTTCGCAATATCCTCGAATTAGGTGAATTTGTCGTCAATATTGTGACTGAAAAGACCGTTTTGGCGATGAATGAGACCGCGACGGATTTTCCTGAAGCGATTGATGAGTTTAGGGTTGCGGAACTAACGCCAATTCCCAGTAAAGTCGTTAAACCGCCGCGTGTCGCTGAATCGCCTGTTTGTTTTGAATGCAAACTGCATACAACTGTGCCTATCGGTGAGGGGCCAGGCAGTGCAACGTTAATTATTGGGCTTATTCAACATATCTTTGTTCAAGATGACATTCTCAATGAACGAAACTATGTTGATTTGCAGAAGTTACAACCTATTGGGCGTTTGGCGGGAAAGGAATTCTGTCATCTCAATGACTTTTTTGCTTTGGAACGTAAAACCTATCAACCACCCTCGTGAGGTATAAAAATGGATGAGCAAAAGATAGCGAAAGCCCTTCAAATCTTCAGTAATATGCTCCGTAGTGAGCTTCATAGTGAATTAGATGGTCTCTTCTCGTGGGCCATGCTCTTTTTTAATCACGATTTCAAACGTCCCGAACTCAAATTTGAGACTCTGGCGGGCCCCAATCGGGTTTGGTGGAATGGTAAAGTTTGGGTGATTATCCTACCAAAAGGGCCTGATGGGCAAATTGAGGCCAAACCTGGGCAACTGGCCGAAACGCTAGAGCGCGTCAAGCTGCAAGCTCGCAAGCCAGGGATGTGGTAGACGATGTTTGAAAACCTCTTAGATCGTGTTAGTCAGTTACCTTATCTCTGGAGTCTGTTGCGTCGAGTCGTTGAAGCTGATTTTAAGGGCGAGAAAGCGCTTATTTCTACAGAGCTAAAGCCTCTGAATCCTAATGATCAACGCTTATTTTTAGATTTTGGTTGCGGCACGGGTGAATTTGCGAATTGCTTTCCCGCAAAGCGCTATGTAGGGATTGATCTTTCGCGTCAATATCTCTCTTTCGCCCAGCAAACCCAAAAGGGAAATTTTGCAGCAATGAACGGTATAGCTTTAGCGTTCAAGAGCGAATCTTTTGATGCTGCATTGGTTGTTGGGGTTTTACATCATCTTCCCGACCAAATTGCTCAAACCGCTTTAGCCGAAATCCATCGAGTGCTAAAACCTGGGGCAATTATCCTGCTTATGGAAGATATCCCGCCCCAAAATGCTTGGAATGTTGCTGGGCATCTTATGCACTGGCTTGATCGCGGCGGTTATATCCGTACCAATGCTGATTATCGCGCTTTACTGGGCCCACATTTCACGCTTTTGCGCGAATACACGATGCAAAGTGGGATTTGCGATTATGGGGTTTATCTGCTAAGTTGCTTAAAGCCTAATTTTCAGTAAAAACCATTGAACTTTTCTCGCTTCACCCCAGACCTTCGCGCCCTTGTGCTTACCCTTCTTTTAGGGCTATTTCTCTGGTCGCTCGCCTATCAAATCCCACTTTTCGTGCATTTACCAATCGGTGGTGATAGTAGTACTCATCGTCGTGAAGCTGATGCTCCTTTTCTTGAAGGTTTTAATGCTTCTGAACCTTCAAGTCGGGCACAGATTGATTGGTGGAAACTAGCGCCAGGCTATAGTTATCGCTGGACAAAGAGCAAAGCAACGTTAAGATTCCCTGGAATCGGTAGCGAAAAATGGATTTCTTCTCTATTAGTGAGTAGTGGTCGCCCCGATGGTTTGCCGACGAATAGCGTTTGGCAACTTGGCTCTTACCCTTTACCAGTGCCTATTCCTGCGCTCCCCCGCCGCTATCATCTGCTGGGGCAAGTCGATGCGGGCGGAGATTTGACAATAAGAATGCAGACCTCGCCTTATCTTTCGCCCACTGACCCCCGCGATTTAGGCTTTGTCTTGCGTGATCTGCGCCTTGTGCCCACAGTAAGCTTTGTTCACTTCCCTGCTATATCCCAACTTGGTTGGCTAACGCTTACTCTCCTGCTGCTTTATTCGCTCATTCGCTGGCTTAATTTCACTAGACAGCAAACTCTGAGCTTTCTCGGCGGTTTGATTCTTTTCACAACATTGCTTTTAGCCACAGATCGCTTTCCCCTCACGCTTTTCACACCCACTTTAGCCTTGTTAAGCTTGGTTTGTTGGGGATTAGCCCTTCTGCTAAAGCTTCTTATTCCTCCTTTCTTTCAACCTTCAGAGAAGCTTATCGCTCTTTTTCTCTTAGCTTTTGCCTTACGCTTGGGCGGAATGTTGCATCCTACAGCTATTTTTAGCGATCATCGCCTTAATGCAAACAATCTTTTCGAGGTGGGGCTTGGGAAAATCTATTTGACAGAAGGTTTGCCAACTGAAGCTGGTGGTGGCCAAGCACCTTATCCGCCAGGCATCTATCTTTGGCTTTTGCCCACATTACTCTTTGCGCCACCCGAAATGGAGAGCCGTGTCATTATCGTTCAAGCAGGAGTCGCGCTTTTAGATAGTTTTGTTATTCTGCTTTTAGGGCTAATTGTGCTGCGAGCGGGGCTAAATCGGCGGGCATCTCTTCTTACTGCGACGCTTTATCTGTTGCCAGGACCAATCTTAAAGTCGTTTTCGATAGGGGAATATGCGAATGTTGGGGGCCAAGCACTTGCTTTACCTGCTATTTTGCTTTATGGGGGAACTTTGGGCTGGTGGGGATTGCCCTTGCTCTGCATGAGCTTTTTAGGGCACTTGGGCGTGACAATTTCGCTTCTGCTCTTCTTTTTTGCGAAGCTAATGATAAATATAGCAACAACTCTTGGCTCTTTCAAATTGAATTACCGTAAGTCGTTGCTAAATTTGCTTCTAGCTTATCGCTATCCTGCCCTAGCTCTGAGTTTAGTAGGCGTTTTCTACTACTCTGCACCTCAGTTTCTTGCTCTCTTTGCCCAGCGCTTAACAAATAATCCAGGAAACGCTATTTCTCAGCCACCTTCACTCCTTGAATCGATCAATGGAATTGTGCTAAGTGTTGCTTCCACAATTAACATTACTGCTCACGCGCCTTTTTATCCTTTGTTGGCCGCAGGTGGGCTACTTGGCTTTTGTTTTCTTTGGGGCTATGCGAAGGTTCTGGCGCATTTTCGGCTAACCTTAGCTGCCTGGTGGTTGAGTACTATTTTGGCACTTTGTCTTCTCTTGATCTCACCGCAAGGCGTGCGATGGCAGCATTTCCTCTATCCTGCGCTTTGTTTGGGCGCAGGGCCTTTGTACGCTACCCTTCAAAAACGTGGTTATGCAGGCTGGCTAACAACTTTAATAGCGATTTTGCTTCTTCTTAGCTATGGTCTTGAAAACTGGATTTCTCAAATCGCTAATTATCTTCATTGAACAGCCTTGAAAAACGACTTTAATCTTTCTTCCGAGCCATTTCACGCACGAGATCGGTGATTGAAAGAATTCCAATAGGCCGCTGTTTCCCCCCATGTTCCTCTGTTACCACAACGCGATGAATTTTATGATTGATCATCAATTTACTAGCATGTTCAATCGTATCATTCGGCGAAACTGAAACGATATTAGTGACCATTATCTCCTTGACCGTGAATTTAACCATGCCCTCACCCTGATTTTCACGGATTTGAGCGCCCACGAGATCAGTCCGTGAAACTAAACCAAGGAGGCTTTCGTCCGAATCGACCACTACAAGGGCGCTAACATCTCGCGTCGTCATCTGGTGCGCCACATCTTGAATGGAAAGGGTTGGGCGACAAGTGAGGACTCCACGGTGCATAACATCTCCAACGATACGGTCCATTTTGAAAACTCCTTTTTCGGATATTGTTGTCTGGTGATTTCTTAATTCCGCGACCATTTAGCCAGATTCCAAGTGATCGGTGCAAGGGGATCAGGTTCCAAACCGCGCAGATCTGGTTTACTTAGCGTAACTGAAAGGCGCTGAAAGAGCGGTAAAACAGGTAGTTCCTGCGTGAAAAGTAATTGCTGGCGCAGATAAGAAGCTTGGCGCTCGGCGCGGTCAAGCGAAGTGTTGGCTAACCGAATCGCTTTATCGGCTTCCAGGAAACACCAACCAGCGAAATTGCTTCCTCGCCAGTTATTTTTCACACTTGGCACGGCTTTGCAGCCCCAAAGGGCCACCCCACCAGGGTTTGGCGTGGCGACCCACGCAAATTGCGCTACTTGGAAAGTTCGGCGAAAGAGAGGCCCATCTGGCCGATAAAGGACTTCGGTTGAAATGGCTTTCACGTTTATGCCAATTCCCATTGCGCCCATATCTTTTCTGAATTGTTCGGCAATTGCAGCCCGCAAAGGATTTTCGCTTGTGGTAAGTAAGGTTATAGAGATCGGTTTACTGCGAAATTCACGGATTCCATCGCCATCTTTATCTTTCAAACCTGCTTCATCCAACATTACATTCGCTTGAATGCGGTCATAAGGATAGCGCAGCAGCAAATCGGGCGCGGTGGCGGCCCATTGGCCTGGCAGAATCCAGCTATGTAAGACAGGAATCCGCCCTGCGAAAAGTTTTTCGGCCATGGCTTGGCGATTTGTGCCATAGGCAATTGCCCGGCGGACTAAGATATTTTGGAAAAGCGGTTCATCAAGATTGAAATCGAGATGCTCCCAGACAGGATTAGGCACATAACTCACGTTAAGCAACCGTAAATCGTGATCACGATTGAGAAAAGCCAATTGTTCAGGTTCAATTCGTTGGGCAACTGCAAGATCGAGGCCCCCATTTAAGACTGAAACGCGCAGCGCATCCACATTGGGCAAGAAAACAAAAGCTAAATTCTTAACAGGTAGCTCTTTTTCTGCATAATAGGGATTACGCTTCAAACGGATTGTATCTCCCTCGCGTTTATCTAGCATATAAGGGCCATAACCTACAGGTTTTTTAGCGAATTTGCTGCTGGCCCATGTCGCAGTAAGGGTTTTTGTTCCCGTGAGCAAGTGGCTGGGCAAAGGTGTCCAATAGGTAAGAAAGTAGGCGGCATCAGTAAAATCGGGCTTGAGATAGGCGCGAGTTGTGAAATCATCTACCGCTTCATACTTTTCTAAAAGCGCTAAATTGCGCTGGGCATCCTCGCCCAAATTAACTTTTTGGGCCAGCTTATAGGCAAAAACCGAATCTTTCGCCGTAACCGTTACCCCATCCGACCAACGCAACTTGGGATTCCAATGATACGTTACGACGATTTGCTGGCGCTGCGTAATAACCTCGGTTTGCGAAGTTGTGATATTCCCTGTCTGGTCTAAATAGACATTTATCTTCCGTAGCTCAACTCCGCCATTTTCAAGCGATGGAACACTCGTTAAAACCCCTGTTGTGGTGTAACCATAGTTAAGAGCCAGTAAGGGTGCAGGAAAGAGAAGCTCAGTGAGCGGTGCAGCGCTGCTTTGTTCGGTAGACCCTTGCAGATAGGGCAAAAGATTTTCAGGCTGATCCAACAAACCAAAGCGGAATTCCTTGGTTACAGGCGGTTCTGTTGGCACAGGAGTCGCCACGGAGGTCGGGGGGCGGAAGCTGGCTACCGTGGGGGTCGGCACTCCACCCTCAATTTTGCACGCGGCTAAAATGAAGAGCAGAAAGAAAAGAACGTAAAAATGAGGTTTCATTACTTTGGAAAACTGCCGAAAGCAATTCAGCAGTTGCTAATTGACGTTTAAGCAAAGGTAAAACAGGCTTCTAGCCCATTGCCCAACCCTGAGCGGGAAAAAATCAACGTTCATCGCCAATCTTTATCAAATGTTCGGTTTCGCGGCCTTGATTTTGCCGCCGATAGGCATGATGTAACATTGTTGAACCATCATCACCACAAAAAGGACAAATACTCCAAGTCAGGTCAATAACACGATTGCATGCCCCACAACGTCGTCGCAAGGCGGTATAACAATGTGGGCAAAGGATAAAGTCGGCTTCAATTGGGCGTTGACAGGTGGGGCAAACGAACTTTTCCTCAATATCTCGGCGTAAATATTCTTCTTCCAGGGAACGTTCATACTTATCAGCAAGCGTTTGATGCGGTCTAAGGATCATGTGGAGCGGAATCCCAATGAAGGGTAAGAGTAAAACTAAGCCTACCGCTAAGACTTGGACAAAAACGTCTTCGCTGCGGTCACGGATGTCTCGATAGGCCCAGAGAACCGATGCAGCCCAGAGAAGTAAGAAATAGGCCCCAAATAAAGCGCCAATTAAATTTAGAATGGGCCAGACGTTAGCCATAAAACTCTGCATATAGCCTTCCTCCTTGCAAAAAAATCACATTAAAAAAACGTTGGCCGAGGCAAAAAGGGCTTAACTTGCATTTCAATTGCTTGAGCAAGCTCATCGGGCGGCAAACTGGCATCAA
>Ga0316611_1000107_pt1 | contig 34489 bp, 26 predicted proteins | sample MIS2016202_MG_FD_207675 | JGI IMG/M metagenome (GOLD analysis project Ga0316611, IMG submission 207675) | Microbial mat bacterial communities from Middle Island sinkhole, Lake Huron, Michigan, United States - MIS.2016.202 | ecosystem: Environmental > Aquatic > Freshwater > Lake > Sediment... | reverse complement strand
TACCCACCTCCCACCCCCCCCTCCCCACTTCCCACTCCCCACTTCCCACTTCCCACTTCCCACTTCCCACTTCCCACTTCCCACTTCCCACTTCCCACTTCCCACTTCCCACTTCCCACTTCCCACTCCCCACTCCTCACTCCTCACTCCTCACCAATAGGTAAGCAAACTGTAAACGTCGTGCAACCCGGTTCGCTGGTGACGGTGATTTCTCCCTCATGGCGATCGACAATTTTACGGACAATATCTAACCCTAAACCACTCCCTTCCCCTGCAACTTTGGTCGTAAAAAAAGGTTGGAAAATTTGGGGTAGAATTTCCTCAGGGATCCCCGGGCCAGAATCGGTAATTGTCACTTGAATGGCTGTTGGGGTACTGCGGGTAATAATCCGTAATACTCCCCGGTTTTGCATAGCTTGGAGGGCATTGTGGATCAGGTTGCCCCACACCTGATGGAGTTCATCGGGATAGCCCAGCAGGGGGGGAAGATTGGCGGTATAGTCCCGCTCAACGGTCACGCCTTGCTTGATCTGGTTTTGGTAGAGGGTGAGCACCGTTTCGAGGCTGCTTTCTACATCGAGGGGCGATCGCACCCCGCTTTGATCCGAATGGGCATAGCGTTTGAGGGCAAAGACAATTTTCGCCGCTCGATCTGTGGCGATCGCAATATTATGGGTACTAATGCGCATCGTCACCAACTGATAAATCCAATCTAACCAGATTAAATCCGGCATCTGCGCCATCAACGCTAAAGGCGGCTCCCGCAGGCCAATCTCACTACAAATCCGCGCCACTAAAGCCGCCTCCCCAATCCCCAACGCCTCCAAATCTTGGGTCAGTTGACGGCGCAGTTGACGCTGTTCACGGGTAGATAACAGGGGGGTGGGGGGGTGAATCTCCCCAAGCAGCGTCAGGAGTTGCTCCTGCTGATCGGGGGGATAGCTTTGCCAAATGTTCAGGAGTTTAGCAAAAGACTCCTGCCAAAAGGTTTCCAATACCCGCCCCGATGAACTAATAATCCCCAAAGGCGTATTAATTTCATGGGCAATACTCGCCACCAATTGCCCCAAAGCTGACATTTTTTCCGCTTGAATTAGCTCATTCTGCATTAATTGCAGTTCTTTAAGCGTGCGTTCGAGGAGTTGATTTTTTTGTTGCAGTTGAGTTTCGGCTTCCTTGCGATCGCGAATATCCCGCGCCATCCAAATCACCGTTTTTTGATCCAGGGGAGAAATCCGGGACGAAAACCAAATTTCCTCCCCCGAGAGAGTTAAGCAATAGTCAAAATCCGTACCCTGTTGTTGTTTTAAAACCCGCTCAACAATGGCAAACCAATGGCCCGCCGTAGCCGGAGCAAAAAACGCTGCCACCGTTTCATTGATCCAATCCAGTTCCGTATCGTAAAGCGTGCTGAGATGGGTTGGGGCGATCTCAATTTCATCAATTTGCGTACAGTCCACATGGATCACCAACACCACATCCGTCATCGCTTCAAGGATACCCCGCAAGCGACTTTCTGAAGTAGCCAATTGTTGGGCGATCAGTTGGCGTTCTTCCACCTGATCCGTTAATTCTGCCCGGAGTTGAGCCAGTTCCTGCTCCTGTTGGGCAAGGCGTTGTAATAATTCTTGAACTCCTGCTTGATTATGCTCTGCCGCCATTATTGCCTGAAGCCACGGGCTGATCTGAATCCACAATGGCCCATTCTATCCTTCCCGTGAAGGCTGAGGATCAACTCCGTTGCCAGTGGCCCCCAAAAGGCTGATCCATTGAGGAGGAAAGAGGATAGAGAAGAGAGGAAAGAGGCTCACTTCTCACTCATCACAGGCAAAATCTTTAACCCTCTCAAATGTAGGGAGAAATATCTTCCCCCCGTTCATCGGCCAGGTAGGACAAGGCGCGGAACCGCAACCCCACCAACTGCTCATACAGGGGATTGAGTTTACACATCGGCGGAATATGCACCAATTTTTTGCCAAAGAGGACAATATCCCGCTCAAAGGGGCATTGAGGGGGAACCATCTTGCAGACAAATCGGGCAACACGAGGATCTTTCATGTCCATGCCATCGAGCCATTCTCGCACCGGATGCAGGGGATCGGGGGCTGGCCCCTTGACCCGCACTAGATCTTGAACGAGGGCTTCATCCACAAAGGCATCATCGGCTTGCAGGTCGTGTTTATCGGGATCGTAGAGGGTATGCTCTAGGGATTTAAGGGCATCCACCTGAAGACCCAAGGCGGCGAGAAAACTATTGACGACTTTCGATTCTTCTACGGAATAAACGCCATTGGCTAGGGCCATCATCACCGCTGTACGCATGAAGTTTTCGGCGGTGTGGGGGTCATTGCCGAGGGTTGCAGCCAATTCGGTAGGGCTAATCGGGTCTAAATCGCCAAGATCGGTTTGGGGGACGAGATCGTCTTGGGTGAGTTGGGTAATCAGTTCTTTTTCTTCGGGGTCAAAGTGACCATCGGCCCAGGCGATGGTGAGGAGTCCCCGCAACCAAACGGAGATTTGGGCATCACTGTAGGGGTGTTCGAGGGTCTGAGTCATCGGTGTTTTGGGGGGTTTTCCTAGAATTTATTTTAACCTGACCCACGGGATCAAGGTTGGCAGGATTGCAGGGGAGCGATCGCAACATTGTGCCGATAAATGCGAGGGCGGTGATGTAGTCCTTTCGTTCCATTCCCACGACAGACCAACCCCACACCGTTTCCGGGGCTTGCCAAAGTTGTAAATGCTCTACCCCCGGATCGGCATAAAATCCCATTGCTCCAGCCCCCAATAGTCCCGAACTCCAATGGGTAAAGGCATCATGGCTGAGGCGATGGATGGGAAAGTTGCCCCCTAAGGGGACACCCCAACCATCGATCGCCACTAACCCCATGATCATTCCCCCTTGCTTTTGCCATAACCGGGCGGCGGCGATCGCCCCCACCCCCCCCGCACTAAAGCCGATGAAGGTGACGGGGCGGGTCAGATCCGTTAACAGGGTTAAAATCCCGCGCCCATCATAGGGGGTGATCTGGGGAACCGGCACGGTACGAATTTCCGCCCCTTGGGGTTGTAAAAGTTCCCCCAATTGGCGGCAAAAGGCCCTTGTCCCCCCTGGGGGGTTATAGCCGGGACAGATTAGAATAAGCATAATAAATCCCCTACCCCTGGATAACTGTGGTTGCCACTCCTGAAAAACGCCAAGCCCATCACCCCAAGGATCACATCGCCGGAGCCGACCGTGTAGCGGTGTTACTAATGGGGTATGGCGAAGTTGAGAGCTATGAAGACTTTGCCAACTATAACGAACAGGCGTTAAATCTCCTGACGGCTAAGTTTGCGCCGGTTCCCCTCTGGCTCTATCCCCCCTTGGCCAAACTCCTGGCCATCTTTGACCTCCACGAATGGAGCCATCAGCATGGTCAGTTTATTTCCCCCCATAACCATATTTTTGAGCATCAACGGGCGGGGATTGAGCAGGAATTGCAAAAACAATGGGGCGATCGCCTCAAAGTTTTTAAAGCTTTCAACTTCTGCGCCCCCCACTTGCCGGAACAGGTGCTGGCCCAAATCAAAGCCGAAGGGTTCAGCAAGTTATTAATCTATCCCCTCTTGGTTGTCGATTCGATCTTCACCAGTGGGATTGCTGTGGAGCAAGTTAACGCTGCTTTGGTTGAATTAAACGAATCCCCCGCCCAATGGCCGACGGGAACCCGCTACATCCCCTCTTTCTACAACGAACCCGATTACATCGATTTATTAGCGGGCATGGTCTTGGCCAAAATTGATCAAGATTTAGCGGTGGCTCATCTCCCCTCTCAAACCGGCATTGTCCTGATGAACCACGGTTGCCCCCACAAGGCCAAGGGGTTTACCTCCGGGATTATGGAAAGTGAGGCCCTTTACGAAGCCGTCCGCAACCGATTGATCCATCAATATCCCCTCATTTCCGTGGGTTGGCTCAACCACGACACCCCCCTGATTGATTGGACGCAACCCAATGCTCAATTGGCAGCGAAAAATTTAATTGATTTAGGGGCGACGGCGATCGTCATGATGCCCATCGGATTCGCCACAGAAAACCATGAAACGATCCTCGATGTAGATCACATCATCGGCGCCTTAAAACGCAAGGCTCCCCACGTTACCTATGTGCGAATGCCCTGCGTCAATGATCACCCCGAATTTCTCGCCATGGCCGCCCGCTGGGCCAACCCCCAAATCGAGGCCCTCCTTGGCGAAACTGTCACCCCCAATACCTTCATCCCCGAACTCTACGCCGACCACGGCCACCACCATGATCACGGCCATGATCACGGCCACCATCACCACTAAACTCACATTCCGCAGGTTAAGACCAATGATGCGAGTGAGCGGTGCGTCAGGCACAATTCAACCATCAACATCATCATCCGGTCTGACGCACCCTACGATTTGTAGGATGCGTCAGAGCGATTAATCTATGATGCCAAAGAGCAGCGTCACGGCTGACGCACCATTTATTGAGCAACCTGCGAAATGTCGGCTAAAGGCGATCGCCCCTCATTCTAATTTCAGTCCGCTCACCCCATTGGATAGCAAATCTGCGTAGGGGCGAAAAATTTTTCGCCCCTCCATCAAGGGCTTCAATTTTACATAAATTGAGCTGATCACCTTAAACACTGAAGACCCGGCAGAGCCAAATATAGCAGTAGTCAGGATTGTGAGGACGTTAAATCCGAAACCCTCTCCGAGTGGGCAATGCCCACCCGACGCGATGTCTACGCGATGTTCTCACTCCCTTGACTACTGTTATAGTGATTCTTTCTTGATCGACGTAATAATTGGTTTTGAGCATGATTAAGTTCCATCAATTGATCTAAGATGACTTGATAATATTGTTGGGGAATGAGGCTTAACATCCCTCTCAGCATCTTGATTTTTGGAGAACGTTTTATTTCTGGTCTTAATAGCCAAGAGGATAGATCACTAGCCAAAGCATCATACTCTTCTAGAGATAAAATGCCCAATTTCTTAAAAAATTGGGCAGTCTCCAATCCAAAAGCATAGCACCCATGGTTAGCGTATATGCAGAGAGCTTTAAGTGCCTTTTGTCTTGTAATAACATCCCCCCCATTGGCTCCTGGTTTACAATAGTCACGAAGCCAAATTGCTTCACACCACAATATTTGCTCATTGCTAGCATCTTCAGAAAAATTGCTTTTTCTTGATATTCTGTGATTTGGATTCATATCGAATAGCTCAAATCCCATTGAACGCATATAGTTTGCTATTTGATCAAACGTAGTTTCTCCAATATAATTTTCAGAAAATCCCGTTTCTGTCTCCACTAAAATACAATTTTTGAGAATGTTTTCTGAGGCTTTCAAAATTGGCAGTTCCAAGCCTTGTGTATCCAATTTAATCGCGTCTATATCTAGTCTTTTTAACTCATCTACATCATCAAGCGTCAAAGCAGAAATTTCTTCAGTACCCTCAATTTCAAATAGATCTGAAAAGGTAAATCGCCTGAGCCAAGAAAGATTTGGCTTCAGCAAAGACCAACATAATATATTTCGGGTTTTATACAGTGTATAAGCTTTGCTCTCTCCAGCGATGGCGTAAGGTAAAAACTGATGAGAACAAAATCCACTTTCCTGATTATTGAGGCGTGAGCATTCTTCTTGATTAGGATCAAAGCCAATCAAGTTGGTTAGATGAGAAATTGGCCGCCAATACGTTGGCACGCTGTCACTTGCCCCAAGATCAATAAGATTAATTCCACCTTCTATATCTTTCAGTCTTAATGCTGAGAGTTTAAACATTTTTCTCCTTGATCAAAGAAGCTATAGTGATTATCAATCAATCGTAACATACAGCTTGCTCAGTAATACAGCCTTTTCCTGAGTTACTCAGCACAGTGCAAGTTCATCTCGTTGGCTCTACCATGGCATGGGTATTGGGCGGCTCTGCCGCCTGCTGGGGGGAGGCGAAAGCCCTCCAGGAGGGCGTTCCTTGGCAGAGCCAAGTATAGCAGTAGACAAGGAGGTTAGGACATCGCATCGGGTGGGCAATGCCCACCCGGAGAGGGTTTCAAATTTAATGTCCTCACAATACTGACTAATGCTATACCCATTGTCTAAATGGGAGCTACACATCAAGTGATTCAGGGAGGTTCTTCAGAAAATAGGGTAAAATTGGCTCAATTGGATGCCAAATCTGCGTAGGGGCGAAAAATTTTTCGCCCCTACATCAAGGGCTTCAATTTTGCATAAATTGAGCTGATCATCTTAAACTTTGAAGACCCTCTACCATCAATAGCCATTGCAGGCCCATCCGCCATCATCGCGAACCGTCAGCCACAAATTAACATCGCTTCGTGAAGTAATTCAGTGGCTTGGGGAATTCCCAGGGGCCGGGCAAACCAAAAGCCCTGCCCCAAATCACAGCCTAAATTCTGTAACTGTTCCGCCTGTTGAGCGCATTCAATCCCCTCAGCTACTACATCCAAGCCGAGATGGTGGGCGAGGGAGATAATCGTTTGCACAATGACGCTGGAATCTTCACTCATGGCACTCACAAAAGAGCGGTCAATTTTTAACCCCTGCATCGGGAATGTGTGGAGGCGGCTGAGGGAAGAATAGCCTGTGCCAAAATCATCAATGCAGAGTTTAAAGCCTTTGCGGGTCAGTTGTTCGAGGGTGTAGAGGGTGAGGGCAGAAGATTCCAAAAACAGACTTTCAGTAATTTCCAGCTTAATGGCACTGGGGGGGATGTTGATTTGGAGGAGGAGGATTTCTAGTTGTTTGAAAAAGTCCCGTTGTTGAAAGTGAATGGCGGCGAGGTTGACGTTAATCGTGATCTGGTCGAGGTCGATGCCTTGGTGTTGCCAACTGTGCCATTGTCGGGCAACGGCTTTGAGTACCCAAGCGTCTAATTGTTGAATCAGTCCGGTTTCTTCGGCTAGGGGGATAAATTGGGCGGGAGGAATACAGCCTTGGTGGGGATGGTTCCAACGGATCAGGGCTTCAAAACCGACGAGTTGACGGGTTTTGAGGGCCACAATGGGCTGATATTGTAGGAAAAATTCATCCTGTTCAATGCCGCGCCGTAGATCCCCTTCGAGGGTGATGCGCTCTAGGGCCTGCTGCTGCATTTGGGGGGTGAGGGTGACGATGGTATTGCTGCCGATGCGTTTGGCTTGGTAGAGGGCAATGTCGGCATCCCGGAGGATTTCGGTGACGTTGTGGTAGGGGGCGGTGGTGGGGACAATGCCGACACAGGCCCCGATTTGAACGGTGTAGTGATTGAGTTGGAAGGGAAAGCGGAGTTGTTCGATCAGTTGTTTGGCGATCGCCTCTCCCTCTTGCCCTTGGAGGGGGGTAATCACTAAAAATTCATCCCCCCCCAAACGCCCCACTACGCCACTTCTACCGAGGAAGGCTTGCAACCGTTGGGCCACCTGTTGGAGGAGCAGATCGCCGCTGAGATGGCCAAGGCGATCGTTAATGCTTTTGAACCGATCCAAATCCAGGAAAAAGGTGGTTTTTTGTTGGCCGGTGTAGAGGCTCTCGGTGAGGTGCTGAATCAGCCAACTGCGGTTATAAAGGCCGGTGAGGAGGTCGTGATAGGCTTTGTGGCGGAGTTGTTCGTCCTGCTCCTTGAGGCGTTGGAGGGCTTGAAAGAGGGCTTCGGTGCGCTCCTGTACCCGACGCTCTAGGGTGCTGTTGAGTTGTTGTAATTCCCCTTCAATGATGCGGCGGGCGGTGATTTCCTGGCTGAGTTTCTGGTTTTGGGCCTGGAGGGTGAGTTGAAGGGATTGCAGTTTGAGATGGAGTTGCACCCGGCTGAGGACTTCATCGCCTTGATAGGGTTTGGTGATGTAGTCTACGGCTCCGAGGGCGAGGCCCCGCTGTTTGGTGGCGATCGCCGTCGCCCCCGTGAGAAAAATCACCGGCACATTCGCAGTGCGGACATTTTGTTTCAATTCCTGACAAACTTCAAACCCATCTCGCCCCGGCAACATCAGATCGAGCAAAATCAAATCAGGGATAACTTGCTCCAGTTTCTCCAAGGCCGTCACGCCATCGGTGGCCACTAAAACCCGATAACCGGCATCTCGCAAGACATTGAAGAGAATTTTGAGATTGTTGAGGTTCTCCTCAATCACAAAAATTAGGGCCGACGTTTCTATCTCCATTCGTGACACCACGCTGTTGCGAATAACCCGACTCTTAGGATAGAAAATTTAGGCCATTGTTGCTGTGTGCTGGGTCACGATCGCCCCATCAATCTGACTCTTTTAGGGAGAAAATGAGGATAGAGAAGAGAGAATCGATTGAAATTGAGCACTCCCCCCTGCCCCCTGCCCACTTCCGACTTCCCACTTCCCACTTCCCACTCCTCACTCCTGAAGGATCGTTTTGGAGACAATCCGGGTTTTTTTGCGATCGCTTTCGGACAATTCCTCCCCTGCCTGTAACTGGGTGGCACTTTTTTGCAACACCGTCGCGCCGCTGTCATCCCCCAATTGCAGGGCAGTTTTGGCGGCGGTTTGCAGCATCGTTGCTGCACCGAGGCGATCGCCCTGTAGTAGCTTCGTTTCCGCAATTTGCGTCTGGCGGTATTTCGCCAAGGCCAGGATCGATTTTTGCACCGTGGGCTCCGGTTGGGGCTGATAGGCAGCTTGCACCTCGGCATAGACGGGAACCTGTTCGGACAAGAGGCCCGTTTGTCCCGTCGCGGGGTCATCGTAGCGCACCTGAACGGTGGCAATGGCTGCATTGCCCGGCGGCAGTTGGTGAATATAGAGGTTTGCTAACACAATCCGCTCCACGCTCATCAAATCCCCCAACCGCACCCCATAGGTATTGCCCTCCTGCTGTACCGTTAACTCCACGGTTTCGGGAGCCACCTGAGCAATGGGTTTCAGTTCCGCCAGGCGCACCCCCGGACTCAGTTCGAGGCTGAGATAGGCATTGGTTAACCCCACGGATTGAGCGCGGGTAAAGAGGCGATCAAATTCGCTCCCCGCCTGTTCAGGACTTTCGATATAGGCCAACGTACCACTGGCCTGATCGGCGATCGCCTCCAACACATCCTGATTCCAATGAGCCCCAAACCCTAAGGCATTGAGCGTAATATTGTATTCCGAAGCCAGCTTCGCCAACTTCAAACAGCGGTCATTGTCGCCATGCTCATTTTCGCCATCGGTGAGCAGGAAAATTTGCGACGTGCGATCCTGCTTACCTTTGGCGGTTTCCTCAATCCCCAACTTCATCCCCTCATCAATGGCCGTGCCGCCATCGGGGCCGAGGCGATCAATCCGGGCTTTAATCGCCGCCACATCCTCCACCGGCTGATTGGCGACGAGGACTTTGGCCCGATGGTCAAAGGCAATCACACTAATTTGATCCCTGGGCTTAAGGCGGTCGATGAGGCTGAGGGCCGCTTGCTTGACGGTTTTTAACGGTGTACCATTCATCGAACCACTGTGATCCAGCACGAGGCAGAGGTTGAGGGGAAGGTTAGCCTGATCGGAGGTTTGGGCGATCGCCCGAATCGCCATCGACAGTTGCCGTTGGCTACTGGTTTGGCGGGCATCAATATGGGGGTCGTTGAGCAGAGGGTGCAATCCAACTTTCATGATCTTTGGGGAAAAAACAACCATCATCCCCTAAGGATAAGCGAGATGCTTGCCCTTGACATTGGGGTTGATCCAATATAACCCTGCAAAACCCGATAATTTTGCCCCGAAAGAAATTGCTAACTCCGTTCAAACATCCACTTAAAATGGAGAGCAGGAATGCACCCACGGTTATGCCCCCGGTTATGCTCAATACCCTCTTGGAAATTCAACAGCTTTTGTTGAACCAAAGCGATGTAGACCATTGTTTAGCAGCAATTTTACCCATCCTGGCAAAAATCGCCCAAGTTGAGCGAGTCTGCTGGTTTGATCGGTTAACCGCAGAGGACGAAGGAGTGTGGTTTTTACTCCAAGACCAGTGGGTGATTCCCGCTTGTCCCCGTCTCGTGTCACCTCAAGAACCTCTCAGCCATTGGCCCGCCACCTGGCAGGCAAAAATCATCGCCGGAGAAGTAATCACCCTCATTCCTGCCTTCGGGATGGGCATTAATGATCCCTTACCGCCCACGATGGAAGATGCCAGCCTTGAGGGGGTTTTAATCCTGCCGCTGACGATGCAGGGGCAGGCTTTGGGTTATTTACGCTGTGATCATGTGGCGATGGATGCGATGCTCCCTGCCCCGATGTTGGTGCAACAGTTGTGGGATCAAGAGGTGATCAGCGTTTTAAAGTTGGCCAGTCAGGCGATTACGCTGCGGTTGGCCCAATTTTATAGTTATCCTGAGTCATCAACTCTGGGTTTCGGCGATCGCCTCTTTCATCAATCCGCCGATCCCTGCTGCATTACCAATTTTGACGGCTACTTTCAAACCGTTAACCCCGCTTGGCTAGTCGTGACGGGCCACAGTGCCGCCACCTTAACCACATCCCCCTTTCTGGAGTTTGTCCACCCTGAGGATCGGGCCCAAACCCAAGCAGCCCATCGGGTACTGGTGGAGGGTAAAAGCATCATCCATTTTCAAAACCGCTATCGTTGCGCCGATGGTAGTTATCGCTGGTTGGAATGGAATTTTGTCACCGATCTAGAGGCAGAAGTGATCTATGCGATCGCCCGCGATATTACCGCCCAAAAAGAACTGGAACTTCTTCAACAGGAAAGCCAACAACGCCTAGAAGCCGCCCAAGCCCTCGCCAATATGGGAGATTGGGAACTGGATTTAATCACCGGCCGCACCACCTGGTCACGACAACTGTTTAAAATTTTTGACCTTTCCCCCGAAGTCGATGACCCAGAAATTCACATCACCCATTCCGCTGCGGGTATGTTGCAGGGTCAATACTTTCACGCCATCCATCCTGAGGATCGCGCCATTGTGGAAGAAACGATTCAAGGGGCGATTAATCATGGCCAAGGCTATGAACTAGAGCATCGGATTATCTGCCCCGATGGTAGCCTCCGCTATCTGTTAGTGCGGGGGCAGCCGATTCTCAATCATCGGGGTCAGGTGACGCGGTTATTTGGCACAGCCTTGGATATTACCCATCAAAAAGCAGTGGAACATCATCTGAGCGATCGCTTCGCCCTTGAGCAATTAATCACCACCATTTCCACCCAATTTATTAACCTCGACTGGGCTGATATTGACCACGAAATTGAGACCGCCCTCGCCAAAATTGGGGAGTTTACCCAAGTTGATCGCAGCTATATTTGCCAACTCGAAGGGCAGACTTTAATCCATACCCACGCTTGGCTCAACCCCGATCTGGATCATCCTCAATTGCTCTGTGATGCAGTTTTAAGCAGCGATTTACCCTGGTTGATGGCTCAATTACAACAGTTAGAGGTGATTTCCGTTCCCTCCGTAGCTCACCTACCACCAGCCGCCGCCTTAGAACAAGCCCATTGGCAACAACAACGCATTCACGCCTTAATCGCCGTCCCGATTATTTCCCAAGGAGAACTGATCGGGTTTTTGGGGTTAGATGCGATTCAAAAACCCCGCAGTTGGGAAGGGGAAGATGTGGCCTTACTTCAGTTAGTGGGGAAAATTTTCGCCAATGCGATGCAGCGGCAGACCATTGAATCGGCCTTAAGTGAAAGTGAGACGCGGTTTCGTCAATTGGCGGAAAATATCCAAAGTGTGTTTTGGATGATTGACCCGATCTCCGGTCAATTGCTCTATATTTCCCCCGCTTACGAAACAATTTGGGGGCAATCCTGTGAAGACCTCTATCAAAATCCCCAGCTTTATCAAAAATTTGTGCATCCTGATGATCAAGAAGTGATCGCAGCTTTTTTAGACCAACAAAAACAACAAGCTTGTGAAGTTGAATACCGAATCATTCGCCCCAATGGAGAGGTGCGTTGGATTCGCGATCGCGCCTTCCCCATTCGCAATCACGCCGGGGCGGTGTATCGGATTACGGGGATTGCCGAGGACATTAGCACCCGCAAATTCACGGAAGCGGCTTTGCAAGTGTTGCTCAAAAGCACGGCAGCAAAAATTGGTCGGGATTTTTTTCGGGCCTTGGTGAAACAACTGGCGGCGGTATTAAATGTGCGTTGTGCTGTCGTTTCCGCCTGCGTTGATCAACCCCCCACCCGAGCCCGTACCCTGGCTATTTGGGAAGGCTCATGGTTTCAAACCGATTTTGAATATGATCTGTGCCATACCCCCTGTGCGGTGGTTACTCAGGGGCAGGTTTGTGTTTATCCCGAGGGCGTACAATCTCAGTTTCCAGCAGATATTTACTTGATCGATCGCGATATTGTCAGTTATGCCGGAGTGCCGCTGCAAGATGCCAGCGATCGCGTTTTGGGCCACCTCGCGATCATGGATACAAAACCCCTCCATGAGCCGGAATTGCCGCTGTTAATTTTACAAATTTTTGCGGCCCGGGCGGGGGCAGAATTAGAGCGTCTGGTGGCAGAACAGGAGCGCCGCCGCAGTGAGGAACGTCTGCAACTGGCGGTAGATGGGACTAACTTGGGGTTATGGGACTGTCAACCCCAACAGCATACCGCTGTCCACAATCAGCGCTATTGGCAAATGCTGGGCTATGAGATGGGCAATCCCTTTGATACCCCTGAGAGGTGGCGGGAACTGGTGCATCCGGAGGATCAACCGATCATGACTGCCCAATTAGAGCGGCATATTGCCGGGGAAACGCCGGTTTATCAAGCGGAATTTCGGATGCGTCATAGCGATGGCCATTGGGTCTGGATTGCCTCCCATGGCAAGGTGTTTGACTACGATGCTCAGGGGAAACCGCTACGGATTACCGGAACCCACATGGATATTAGCGATCGCAAGGAAATGGAGCGGATTAAGGATGAATTAATCGCCGTGATTAGCCATGAATTGCGCACGCCGATGACCTCTCTTCATGGTTCTTTAAAACTGCTAATGACGGGGAAATTGGGGCAACTCACCCCCCAAGGCCAGCGGATGTTAGAAATTGCGGTGCGCAACACCGATCGCCTCAATCGGTTGGTGAGTGATATTCTTGATCTCCAACGGCTCAAGGCCAAACAATCTCAATTTCGGATGCAGGCTTGGGATGTGGAAAATTTATTGCAGGAGGCGATCGCCGCTCAAAATGTTTTGGCCTCAGAGCAAAATATTACCCTCACCATGGCCCTTTTACCCATGCCCTTAACCCTGTGGGGCGATCGCCCCTATCTCCTCCAAGTGCTGCTCAACCTAATCAACAACGCCATCAAATTTTCCGCCCCCGATTCCGCCATTCACCTCGCTGCCCGCCCCTACAGTGACCAAGATCTCGTCATCACCGTTCAAGACCAAGGCCGGGGCATTCCAGCGGCACAAATCCCGATTATTTTTGACCGCTTTCGTCAAGGGGATGGCTCCGATATCCGGCAAATTGGCGGCACTGGTTTGGGGTTAGCCATTTGTCGTCAAATTGTCGAGCAACATGGGGGTAAAATTTGGGTGGAAACGGTGGTAGGGGAAGGAAGCACCTTTGCCTTTACGATTCCCATGGCCCCATGATGCCAAGGTATTGAGCGATAATCAGAGGATTTGCCATCCTGTCGCCAATGATAACGGTTGCGAAGGTGGCAGGTCTGGGGGACAGTACAGGACAATGGAGCAGAGATGCGATTTCCAAAATGCAAAGCCGATGGATAACAATAACTGGATTCAAGAACTTTTCACCATTGGGGTGGGAACCACGTCGTTTTTAGCGGAAAAATTAACGGAAGTGGGGGATCAATTGGTGCGAGAAGGGAAGATCGAGCCGGAGCAGGCCCGCGCCATCATCGATGAGGTGGTGGAGAAGGTGAAGGGGGAGCAGGGCAATCTTGAGGAGCGGATGCAGGTGCAAATGCGTCATTTGTTCCGGGATTTTGGCGTGGCGCGGCAGTCGGAGGTGGATGAACTGCGGGGCCGCATTGACCGCTTGGAGCATCAAGTGCGAGATTTAGAAAATAAACTGTGGCGTTAATGGAGTCGATGCGGAACGTTATGCGTGAAATTTGGATTAGTTTTGGAATTATGACGGTGTGCGCCCTCGTACTCGTGACTTCTTTAGTTTTCGGTTTAGGGAATGGCCCGGAGGCGATCGCCGCTGAAGTGAGTGCTTCCCCTGATACACTGACGGAAACGGTGGCAGCAGCAGCACCCACCCTAACTTTAGAGGAGGAATCAACCCCTGTGAGTGAGATTGTAACAACGGAGTCGGGTTTGCAATATGAAATCCTCAAGGCTGGCAGCGGGGCAACCCCCGAATCCGGTAAAACCGTGGTGGTGCATTACACGGGAACCTTAGAGGATGGCAAAAAGTTTGATAGTTCCCGCGATCGCGGCCAGCCTTTTTCCTTCAAGATTGGCATTGGCCAGGTGATTAAGGGTTGGGATGAAGGGGTGATGTCGATGCAGTTGGGGGAACGACGCAAGTTGATCATTCCTTCAGGCTTAGGCTATGGCGCTCGCGGGGCGGGGGGCGTAATTCCTCCCAATGCGACGCTGATCTTTGATGTGGAATTGTTGGAGATTAAGTAGGATCCCCCCTGCCCCCCTTTTTAAGGGGGGTTCTGAAAAACCCCCTGGTTAAGGGGGTCGGCGTAGCTGGGGGGATCGTCAGCCTAGGCAAAGTAGGATCCCCCCTGCCCCCCTTTTTAAGGGGGGTTCTGAAATTAACCCCCTCGTTAAGGGGTCTTTTGGGATCAGAATATTTTGGGGAAATGGGCAAAAAATGCGGGTGATTGGCTTGATTAGTGGCACGTCGGTGGATGGCATTGATGTGGCCTGTGTGGAGATTGAAGGGACGGATTTAGCGATTTCGGTGCATTTAATGGCCGGGATGACTGTGCCTTATCCGGCGGCGTTGCGATCGCAAATTCTTGACCTTTGCGGGGGGGCGGCCTTGACGTTGGCGGAGTTTGCGGTTTTAGATGAGGCGATCGCCCGTGCTTTTGCCGAAGCCGTCGCGGTTTTAACCGCCCAAACCGGCCCCGTGGATTTAATCGGCTCCCACGGCCAAACCCTCTACCACCGTCCCCCAGCAGGAGATCTAGGCTATAGCCTCCAATTGGGCCGGGGGGCGACGTTGGCCCACCTCACCCAAACGCCAACGGTGAATAACTTCCGCGTTGCGGATCTGGCCGCTGGTGGCCAAGGTGCGCCCCTTGTCTCCCGCTTAGACTTAGCCTTACTCAGCCATCCCACCGAACCCCGCTGTATCCAAAATTTAGGCGGCATTGGCAACGTCACCTACTTGCCCCCCCGTCAACAACCGGATTGGCAAGCTCAGGTTTTAGGCTGGGATACGGGGCCGGGGAATGTGTTATTGGATTTGGCGATCGCCCAACTCACCGACGGGCAACAAACCTACGATCCCGGCGGCCAATGGGCCGCCCAAGGCCAGCCCTGTCTCCCCCTCATCGATCACTGGCTAGACCATCCCTTTTTCCACGAACCTCCCCCCAAATCCACCGGCCGCGAACTCTTCAGCCCCGACTATCTCGCCCAATGCGCCGCCGATGCCGAACCCTACAGCCTCAGTCCCGCCGATTGGCTGGCCACCTTAACGGAATTTACCGCCCTTTCCGTCGCCCACAGTTACCGCCAATGTTTACCCCAATCCCCAGTACGGGTACTTTTAGCCGGGGGGGGCAGTCGGAATACTTACCTTTGTGAGCGGTTAGCCCACCATTTAGCCCCGGCAATAGTGGCCACCACCGCCGATTATGGCCTAGACCCGGATTTTAAAGAGGCGATCGCCTTTGCCGTCCTCGCCTATTGGCGCTTGCAGGACGCACCGGGCAACGTCCCCGCCGTCACCGGAGCCAAACAAGCCATTCCCCTCGGAGAAATCCATCCGGTGATTGGCCAAAACGGGGGTTATACTAGAGCCTGAAAACCTCATCTGTGCTGTTAAACTGTGTCTCACACCTTTCTACTCGAGGAAGGGCGCTGGACCTTCAAAGGTCATTGGTTAGAACGTCAGGGTTTACCCGTGCCCATTGCAGGCAAAACCTTAATTGCCTGGGGTCAACAAAGCTGGTTTACCTGGGTGACGCGCCTCGAATTTCCCCAGGGAGAGCATCCACAAATTACCTTACAATATCGGGGTCGTCTCGATTTGGGCGATCGCTTCTACAACTTCGTCTTGCAACATAGCACCCTCGGTCGGGTAGAGGGAGAAGGCTGGATCGCGCCGGATTCCATTGTGCAACAGTATCAAGTGATCAGTGAAGACGATCGCCAAAGTCAGCGGCGCAACGGCTTTGAAAGCCTCCATCGTCTGGATGAAAAAACCTACCTGTTTTCCGGTGGAACTTTTGTGGGCCCCGCACTGATCACAACCATGGAGGCTACCCTCCAACGTCAGGGATAAGGTTGCTCCCGCGTCAGCCACGCTAAAATCAGACCATAGCCAATCCGTGAGGATTGAGGCTCCAAGAAGGGGATCGCCATATGAGTACCGACCCAAACATTGGTCGTCGCTTGTCCAATCGCTATCGCTTAGTTGAACTGGCCGGAAAAGGTGCCATGGGACGGGTCTACCGTGCCGAGGATACCCTTTTGGGGGGGGTGAATGTGGCGGTGAAGTTTCTAGCCCAAACCCTATTAAATCAACGGATGCGCGATCGCTTTGAGCGGGAAGCCACGATCTGCGCCCTCTTGGCAGAAAAAACGATGCACATTGTCCGGGTTAAGGACTATGGCGTGGATGATCATGATGTTCCCTACTATGTGATGGAGTTCCTCGAAGGGGAAAACCTCAGCGACATGATCAAAAACAAGGCCCTCCCCTTTGGCCAATGTTTGAGTGTCCTGCGGCAAGTCTGTCGGGGCCTGGAATGCGCCCACCAAGGCATTTTATTTAAAGGAGAACCCAGCCAAATTATTCACCGGGATATTAAGCCCAGTAATATCCTCCTGGTGCAAGATGTCAGTTTTGGGGAATTGGTGAAGCTGCTAGATTTTGGCATTGCCAAACTGGTGGAAGCGAACCGGGATCAAACCCACTCCTTTATGGGAACCCTCGCCTACTGCTCTCCGGAACAGATGGAGGGCAAAGAACTCGATAGCCGCTCTGATATCTACAGTTTGGGCGTAACGCTCTATGAAATGCTCTCGCGGGATATGCCGCTGCTGCCGGAAAATAACTCCTTTGGGGGTTGGTATAAAGCCCACCACGATTTTCAGCCCCTCCCCCTCCGGCCGGAATTAAAAATCCCCTCGGAACTGAGCCAGTTGGTGATGCGCTGTTTAGCCAAAAACCCCGACCATCGCCCCCAATCGGTGCGGGATATTTTGCAGTTGATCGAACCGATGGAAGCGGAATATAACCGCACCCGCAAACTGGCGCAACTGGATGCGATCGCCCCCACCCTCACCCGTGCCGAAAACCGCACCCAATCCAGCCTTGAACAAGTTTGCTGGCAACAGAAATGGCCCGAAGACAAACCCCGCCAGAAAATTGTTTTTCCCCAACTGATCCGAGCCAGTAATGAGCTTTATGCCTCTTTATGGGTGATGTTGGGGTTGGAAGATATCGTCAACCGTCGCTCTAGCAGCCGTTATAACCAATTTCTCTTTTCCACCATTCCCCACCCGATGCTCCTCTGGCTCACGGTGCTTTATAACCGCAAAGAAGGCCCCCGTTGGTTGCCCTGTTACCTGGATCTCAAAACCGGGATGGGGCAAAAAATCACCCATCTATTAGGCACAAACGGCTACTATCGGATCCTCTTCTTTGCCCTCGAAAACCCGAACCAATGCGAAAACCTCACCACCACCACCATTGATCCGGAGCAATGCCGTCGTCTCCAAGATTGGGTACAAATTAGCAAAGGCCTCCCCAATGCTGGGCAGGCCACGATGAGTAAAAGTCTATTGCGTCAGGAATTGGAAAAACTCAAGCCTAAAATTTTAATGAAATTAGAGGCCAATGCCAGCGCCACCCATCACTATTAACGAGATTAACGAGAACTCAGTCCGCTCCCCCTGATCCCGCTTATTCTTTGGGGCTAAAGAATAAAACAGGGAACCAACTGTTGCGTAAAACCTCATTGGCAAAACTGGGGGAAGTCCAATCTAGCAATGCGCCCCGGCTCCGGTAGGCAATGGCGATCGCACTAATATCCATCTCCATGGCCACGGTCATGATTTCCTGCAAAGGATCCCCTGTCCGTACCACTGTTTCCACCGCAACCCCCATCGCCGCCAAATCCGTCTTCACGGCCGCTAACTTTTCCTCAGCCATTTGGTACTGATGACCATCCTGCTCAGTACGACGACCCCCACCCGTCACCACCCACACCAAATGGCATTGGGTCAGGCTGTGGTCAGGATCCTTGGCAATTAATCCTTTAACGCGATCGATTAAATAATCTGCCGATGGGCCGCCGTTGTAGGGAATCAGCAAACTACGCCACAGGTGTTGACAGCGTAAATTAAGTTCTTCCTCACGATAGACTGCAACCAGTTGGGGACGGAGAATCAGCAGAGGGCTTTTGGTATTGCGGGTTAAACTCTGGGTGGTGCTACCAAACACGGTTTCTTGCACCAGGCTGCGGGTGGGTGTACCCATGAGAATTAGATCACTGTGGTACTGTTCGAGCAGTTTGGGGATCATCTCAGCCGCTTTGCCCGATCGCACCTCAACGATCACCTCGACCCCAGGGGGAGCATGATTTACCACCCCCTGAAGACGGGCCTGGGCCGCCTCAATTCTTTCCTGATCCACACGGGGAACATCCCCCTCTTCCCAGAGGGGAACGGTGTGAACAAAGACAATTTGCGTAAATCCCCCAGCAGCCAAAGCCGGGACGAAATGGATCAGGCGTTGGAGGCCGTCGGAAAAGTCTGTACAAATCAAGCAGCGTTGAAACATAGAACACAGGCTGAGGAGTGGGCTTGTCTTCTATTGTCCTACATCTTTTCAACTCTTGTGAGGTTAGTAGAGATGGGGATTTTAATTTGGGTGATAAGGTAAACGGATGGAAGGTGGATGGATTGAGGGTACGCCCCGAAACCCCCAGCATTGTTGCCATGGTAACGATGCGAGAGTTATGAGGTCGGCCTCTCCCCAACGGACGGTTAAACCGTCATGGCTATGCGCCAATTCCCCATTCATGGCGCAGGAAATCTTTATACATATTTTCCCGCACCAGCATCTGGCGGTACATATTCACCAAAAACTCCTGGGCTTGCTCGCGGCTCATCTGCTGCACCTGGGTTTCAAAGGAGCGGATGTTAAACTGTTGTTCCAAGGAAAGATCAACGGGTTGGGACATGGGAACCTCCAAACGACAAACGACGTTTACTGTGGATCACGACAACCGGTAACGAAGGAGTTACTGGCTATATTACAAAATCTAACAAATCCTTGACAAGATTGCCAGTTACCTCTGATACGGTTTTAAAAATTTTCTTGCGCTAGCAGGGTTGGGGGGATCGGGCCGATGGCTGTATCATCGGGGCATCCTTGGGGCATCCTTGGGGCGATCGCCCCCTCTCCTTGTCGTCATTGGCCTTGGAAATGGGGCCAATTCTTCAAAAAATTTGACCCAATGCGTAAACATTCTGTAATAATTAGGCGTAGGGTAAGCAAAAAACAGTAAATTGTATCTGGCCAATTCATCTTTAAATTGATGGGCCTGGAAGAAACCCCAGTCTGGAGCCGGGTTGTGCTATTTAAAACCAGCCCATAATCAGGTGTGGCGCAACAAGAACAAAAGCATCAATATAGAGAGACTGGGGGCAAAATTTTATCGATTGCTTTAAGTTATTGATCCATGTAAAGTGTCGTTTTCCGCCAAACTGGCTAGAGACCGGCCTGATTCAAGCTTCAAGAGGTGGGTTTGGGTCATTTTTTCCATTCACGGTGTTTATTGTTGTTCGGAGTTAACTTTCATGTCTATTCGTCTTTATGTCGGCAATTTGCCCAAAGAATCCGTTGATCGCCAAGCCCTCCATGCTGTCTTTGAGGAATTTGGCGAAGAAGTGTCCACCAAGGTGATCAAAGACCGCAAAACCGGGAAATGTCGGGGTTTCGCCTTTGTCACCGTTCCCACCGATGAGATGGCGGATCAAGTGATTGAAAAGCACAACGGTCAGGCCTTCATGGATACCACGCTCAAAATTGAGAAAGCCCTGCCCCGCGAAAAAGCCAAAGGGGAAAAGGAAAGTAGCGCCCCCACCCCTAGCCCCACCACAAAGCGGACGGCTAGCACCAACAAAAAACGCCAAACCACCACGACAACGGCTTCATCCTCCAGCGGTTCGGTGCAGCCCGATCCCCGTTGGGCCGATGATCTCGCCCGGCTCAAGGAAATGCTCGCCGCCCAGGCCAGCAACACCTAAGGGACGATTCAAGCCCCAATCCGCGCAGGCAGCCCTGGAGTTGTTTGCGCTTTTTGTTGTGGGTTCTGGCCAGTGGAGAACCCGGTTAAGCTGATCACCATCTCAACGACAGGTTTTGACCTCTGAATCCCTTGTGATCAGGGGATCAGCCCGGAAATTCAAACCCTAGCCGCTTATTTTTTGATCAACTTGGCCCATGGCTGGGTGATTAGCTTAAAATAAGTTAAAAGATATGTAAACTTTTTTAACTATTCTTTGCCAGTTGGGGCGTACCAATGATCTCTGTAAAATCCCTATTTTCCCCGGTAGAAGCTGATCTTGAGATTCTCACCGCTAATCTCAAGGCCTTAATAGGGGCCAAGCATCCCATTCTCAGCGCCGCTGCCGAGCATTTATTTGGGGCTGGAGGCAAACGGATGCGGCCCGCCATTGTCTTAATGGTGTCGCGGGGGACAATGATGGGGCAAGAGATCACGCCACGCCATCGCCGTTTGGCAGAAATCACGGAAATGATCCATACGGCGAGCTTGGTTCATGATGATGTGGTGGATGAATCGGAACTGCGGCGCAATGTGGCGACGGTAAATAGTTTTTTTGGCAACCGGATCGCGGTGTTGGCGGGGGATTTTCTTTTTGCTCAGTCTTCTTGGTATTTGGCAAATTTGGATAATTTGCAGGTGGTGAAGCTGCTCTCGGAGGTGATTCGGGATTTTGCCGAGGGGGAAATTCGCCAGGGGTTGAATCGGTTTGATACGGATCTTTCCATTGAGGCCTATCTAGAAAAGAGCTATTACAAAACCGCTTCGCTGATTGCCAATAGTGCCAAGGCTGCTGCTGTCCTCAGCGATGCCCCGGAGGAGTTGACCCAAGAGCTTTATCTTTACGGCCATCATTTTGGCCTGGCGTTTCAAATTATTGATGATATTCTCGATTTCACCGCCACCAGTGAAGTATTAGGAAAACCCGCCGGTTCGGATCTGGCCAGTGGCAATCTCACGGCTCCGGTGCTGTACGCTCTGGAGGAACACCCCTATATTGCGGTGTTGATTGAGCGGGAGTTTAGCCAGGCGGGGGATTTGGAGCAGGCGTTAAAGTTGGTGCGCAATAGTCAAGGGATTGAGCGATCGCGCCAATTGGCTCAATACCATTGCGAAGAGGCGATCGCCCATCTCAAGAGCCTTCCCCCTTCCCCCTGCGCCCAAGCCTTAGAGGATTTGGCGAACTATAGTTTGAATCGGATGACGTGATTGAGGAAGTAGGAAGTGGGAAGTGGGAAGTGGGAAGTAGGGGCGAAAAATTTTTCGCCCTGCCCCTCATCCCCCAGCCCCTTCTCCCACAGAGGGGAGAAGGCGAGTTAGAGTCAAAGTCCCTCGCCCTCCCTGGGAGAGGGATTTAGGGTGAGGGTTGCAAGATTCAGCAAAGCATTAACGATCGCTGCGGCAACGGGTGAACCACCTTTGCGGCCGGTGGTGAGGATGTAGGGTAAATCCATCGTGGCTAAACGGGTTTTAGACTCCTCCACTTGGACAAAACCGACGGGTACACCAATGATTAACGCCGGTTTTTGGCCCGTGGTAGTCATTGCGTTACAGAGGGCGAGTAAGGCTGTGGGAGCATTGCCAATCACATAGATCCCCTGGGGAAATTTGTCAAAACACCGTAAAATTCCCGTTTCGGTGCGGGTTTTCCCTGGCTCGGCGGTGGGGGCAAAATCAAGGGCCGTGAAAATCGGGTTTTGAAACCTGCGCCCCACTTTGCTGAGAATGCCTTGGCGTACCATCGTCACATCGACGATGATCGGTTGATGGTTTTGGAGGGCGGTGATGCCAGCGGCGATCGCCCCTGGACTAAACCGCAACAGGTCTAAAAATTCAAAATCCGCCGTACTGTGAATCACGCGACGGGCGATCGCATATTCTGCCGGGTCGAGGCCATGGGAACCCACTTCCCGGTCAATGATGGCGAAACTCGCGGTGACAATGGGATGATCTAAATCGTTCAAGCCCCTCTCCTTTCCTGATTGCTTGAATGTTGATCCTACTGGACTTAGCTCACCCGTGCTTAAACTCAGTGTTGCCCTTTTAACCCGCAATCGCCCGGAATCCCTAGCCACCTGTTTAGCCTCGGTGCGCTCCCCATCGGTGCAACCGACAGAAATTGTCGTTTCCGATGATTCCGACCCGGAATTTCAGGGGAAAAATCAGGCGATCGCCCAACGGTGGGATTGTCGCTATATCCAAGGGCCGCGCCGGGGTCTCTATGCCAACCGCAACCACGCCGCCCTTGCCTGTACCGGAACCCACATCCGCACCATGGATGATGATCACCGCTTCCCCCCCGATCATTTTGCCCAATGTTGGGCCGCCATCCGGGTTGATCCCGACGCGATTTGGACGACAGGGGAACGCAGTTATGTTAATGGGGTGTTTTATGCCCATGTGGAGCGGGCCAGCCAGCTTTCTACCTCTGGGGTCGGTTTAGGGATTAGCAACCCTGATGATAATTGGGGCATTGCCGATGGCTCCACAATTTACCCCCGCACCGTGTTTGATCGCGGTTTTCGGATGATTGAGAGCTTTAACAGCTATGGGGAAAGTTTTTTAGAATTTGGGGCTTATCTCTATGCCCATGGGTTTAAAAGCCGCTGTATTCCCGGCGCTTATGTGGAGCATTATTGCGATCGCACCGTGATCACCCGTCGCCCTTTAGGGATGTATGTCAGTCGCCTCTATGCCAGCATTGCCTTTAACCGCTACTTTTGCCCCCACCGTCTCCACCTGCTCCGCTACATCCTCACCTACAGTCGTTATCTCGCCCCCCATTACAATCTCTTGACCTATATCCCGGAGATTTGGCGAGATGTAGAAACACGGTGGGAAGGAGTAGGGAGTGGGGAGTAGGGAGTGGGGAGGAAGATAAAATCCGGCAGTAGGATAACGAAGTCCTTACAGCCTCTTTCACTCACTCCTCACTCCTCTTTTCTCTCACCTCTTCAGGGTTGGAGATAAAAATCGGATTGTGACATTGGGCCAGTAAAGCGTTGAACTGTTCCGGGGTATTGGCCGGAGGTAAACAGGTGAGGCCATGGCAGACTAAGGCGATCGCCCCTCCTGGTAAATCCTCCTGCCGATACATCGCCCTGGGCCAAAATTCTCGCCCCAATGCCCGCAATTGCCCCCGATCCGACCGTACCAACGTCGCCGCCAAAAACCAATCTAAGGCTCCGAATAAACTGGGACAGGCCGCCGGAGATTGATCCATCATCCCTGCAAAGGCCAGTAATCCTTGCTCGGCTCGTTCTAGATAAGTCGTCTCTTGGGTGACGAGGGCAAGGCGGACTAAATTGGCGATCGCCACCCCATTGGCGGCCGGCGTGGCATTATCGAGATAACTCCGTTCCCGCACCAACAGATCGCCACTAGCATCCACTGCCCCATTGAAATAGCCACCCCCCTGCTCATTCCAGAGGTATTGATCAAACTCCCCCTGAATGCGGATCGCCGCTGTTAACCATTGCTCCTCCTGCTCTACTTGGTAGAGATCCAACAGGGCTTTAATCACAAAGGCGTAATCTTCCGATTGGGCGGGGATGGATACCGTGCCGCCATAGTTGAGCCGGTGGAAACGTCCCTCAACCCATTGCTGATTTAAAAGGAATTCCATTGCCCCCGTTGCCAACGCCAACGCCTCCGGCAAGTCAAACACCGCCGCCGCCCGCGCCAACCCTGAAATCATCAACCCATTCCAAGCGGCGATCATTTTTGGATCGGTGACGGCGGGAATCCGGCCCGGCCAAGGATAGGTTTTGGCGGTGTGGTTATCAACGGCGGGGGGGAACGTGGGGCATTCCTGGGGTGAGGCTCCATAACGAAGGCTAAAAAGTTTACTTAAGGCCGCTTCTGCCTCATCGCTGAGATCGCCCCCCTCATCCCGTTGCAACACATTCATTCCCTCGAAATTGCCCTCTGGGGTAATCGTGAAAGCTTGAGCAATGGCCCGCAATTCTGCCGGGGTTAACTGTTGGCTTAATTCCTCATAACCCCAGATATAAAACACCCCTTCCTCCGGCTCTACCGCCGTCGGATCGGGGAAACTATCAGCATCTTGGGCAGCGTAAAAATACCCCTCTGGGGCGGTCATTTCCCGTTGGAGCCAGGCGATCGTTCCCACCACCGCCCGCCGATAGGCCGGCTCCCGGTGGCCCGCACTCCACAGATTCGCCAGGTATTCGACAATCTGGCCATTGTCATAAAGCATCTTTTCAAAATGGGGAACCGTCCAGGTGGCATCGACGGTATAGCGATGGAAACCGCCAGCCACATGATCATAAATCCCCCCCAGGGCCAAGTCATAACCCCGCTGTTGGGCGATGGTGGTGGCGGTTTCTCGGCCAGGGAAGCGGCTACCGGCAAGAACGAGATCACTATAGGGAATCATCGGAAAACTGGGATTACCGGGGCGGGGTGTGCCGATGATGCCGGTGCTGGTGTTGATGCCGCTGTGGAGGAGTTCAGCATTGAGGGGGGTATCGCTTACCGGCAGGAGCGTGGAGCGTTTGAGGGCGGTGTAGATTTGGTCTTGGATGCTGGCGAGTTTGGTTTTATCTTCGTGGTAGAAGCGATCGAGGGCTTGGAGGAGATCGAGAAACGCGGGGCGACCGTAGCGGGCTTGGATGGGGAAATAAGTGCCGCCATAGAAGGGGATGCGATCGCCCGGTGTGAGCCAAATATTCAAGGGCCAGCCCCCTTGGCCTGTCAGCATTTGCAACGCCTGCATATAAATGCTATCGAGGTCGGGGCGTTCTTCGCGGTCAACCTTGATGGGGACAAAGTGGGTATTGAGATAATGGGCGATCGCCTCATCGGAAAACGCCTCCCCCTCCATGACCGTACACCAGTGACAACTGGAATAGCCCACAGAAAGAAAAATGGGTTTATCTTCGGTGGCAGCTTTTTCTAATGCCGCATCACACCAAGGCCACCAATCAATGGGATTCTCGGCGTGTTTACGCAGGTAGAGGCTTTGGCTTTGGGCAAGGCGGTTAGACATGGTAGGTGAGAAGTGGGAAGTGGGAAGTGGGAAGTGAGAGGTGAGAGGTGAGAAGTGAGAATGCGGTACGGTGAAGGATGGCGATTTTCTGGCCACTGTACCAAATTTCTCATTACTCCTATGCATCGGATTGCAGCGACACCCGGCGGTTGGACTCCTGATACTGATGGCGTGATTTTGATTGAACAAACCCCCGCCCCGATCCTTTTTCTCACCAGTGCGGATACGGAAATTCAAACTCTTGCCGCTGCGTTGCCAGGGTTGCCTGCTGATTTTCCCCCAATCCGGGCGGTGAATTTGTTGCAACTTCAGCAACCTTTGAGCATTGATGATTATGGCGAGAAGGTGTTAAGTCATGCCAAGGTGATTATTTTGCGGCTGTTGGGGGGACGGAGTTATTGGGCCTATGGGTTGGAGGTGGTGCAGGAGATTGTGACGACAACGGGGGCAATGCTGTTGGTGATGCCGGGGGACGATCGCCCCGATCCCGAACTGATCAGCCATTCGACGGCTCCCTTGGGGGTAGTTCATCAGTTTTGGCAATATTTGCTTGAGGGCGGAATTGCCAATGTTGCCCAAGGGTTGCAATGGTTGAGTAATCAGACTTTAGGAACAAGTTATCGGGTAGAGGATCCGCAACCTGTGCCTCGGTTGGGGGTTTGGGAAGGATCCCCCCTAGCCCCCCTTTTCAAGGGGGGTGAAAGAGTAAACCCCCTTATTAAGGGGGTCGGCGCAGCCGGGGGGATCGTCGGGATTTTGTTTTATCGCGCCCATTATTTGGCGGGAAATTTGGCCCCGATTCAAGCGCTATGTGAGCAATTAACCTCAATGGGATTCGAGGCCAGGCCGGTGTTTATTGCTTCATTGCAAGATACGACGTTGCATGAGGAGTTACTCACAGCGTTAGCGGGTATTGATCTGTTGATTAATACCACCAGTTTTTCCCTCGCTAAATTGGGGGAGACGGAACAGCCGCAACTGTGGCAACGGTTGAATGTGCCGGTGTTGCAGGCGATTTTAAGTGGGGGGACGGTGGAGCAGTGGCGGGATGGGTTACAGGGTTTGAGTCCCCGTGATGTGGCGATGAATGTGGCTTTGCCGGAGGTGGATGGCCGGGTGATTACGCGGGCAATTTCCTTTAAATCGGTGGCAAAAGGTGATCAGGGTTTAGAAACCGATGTCGTCGTTTATGAGCCAAAGGGCGATCGCCTCCATTTCGTCGTCAACCTCGCCGCCCATTGGGTACGCTTACGGCGTAAACCTATCCAGGAGCGCAAAATTGCCCTCATTCTTGCCAACTATCCCAACCGTGATGGCCGGCTGGCTAACGGGGTGGGATTAGATACCCCCGCGAGTTGTGTGGCGATCCTCCAAGCCATGGCCAGAGCAGGCTATACTATCGGCAACATTCCCGCAACGGGGGATGATCTGATTTTTGCCCTCACCCAAGGGGTGACGAATGATCCCGATGGTTGGCAGGGTCGGCCCGTTTATCAAACCCTGAAAGCCGAAGCTTATCGCGACTATTTCGCCAAGCTCCCCCCTCAAGTGCAACAAGAGGTAAATGAACGGTGGGGAATTTTTGATGGGCAAGATATCCCCATTGCCGGGTTGCAACTGGGCAATCTTTTCGTTGCCATTCAACCCTCACGGGGCTACGATCGCGACCCCAGTTTGAACTACCACGCCCCCGATTTAGAACCCACCCATGATTATCTCGGTTACTACGCTTGGGTGCGATCGCACTTCCAAGCCGATGCCCTCGTTCACTTGGGCAAACATGGCAATTTGGAATGGTTGCCGGGGAAAAGTTTAGCCCTTGCGGAAACTTGCTATCCCGAAGTTGCTCTCGGCCCCCTGCCCAATTTTTACCCCTTCATCGTCAATGATCCCGGCGAAGGCTCCCAAGCTAAACGCCGTAGCCATGCGGTGATCCTCGACCACCTCACCCCCCCCCTCACCCGTGCGGAACTCTACGGCCCCCTTCAAAAAATTGAGGCGTTGATTGATGAATATTACGAAGCCCAAAGCCTTGATCCTTCCCGGTTAGCCTTGATTGGCGATCGCCTCACCGCCGCCGTCCAAGCCTGCCACTTTCACGAAGATTTAGGGATTAGCGACATTAACCGCCAAACCCTGACGGAATTTCTCACCCGTGCCGATGGCCATCTTTGCGAACTCAAAGAAGCCCAAATCCGCGACGGCTTACACATTTTCGGCCAAGTCCCCACGGGAACCCAATGGCGGGATTTGGTGATTGCCATTGCCCGCGCTCCGGGGATGGGGCGGTTGGGATTGAGGGGGGCGATCGCCCAAGATCTCGGCTATGACCTCGATTTACTCAATCAGGACTACAGCACAGCGATTCCGAATCATCCCCAAGGGCCGCAAACCGTCGGGGATCTCGTTACTTTGCTTGAATCCCAAGCCATTCACCTCATCGAAACATTGGAACCCCTCGGCCCCGCCACAACCCAAGAACTGCAATGGCTCCAAACCCAATTAATCCCCAACCTCGCCCAAACGGAGCAGGAAATTAGCCAACTGTTGCGGGGGTTAAATGGGGAATATATCGTTGCCGGCCCCAGTGGTGCGCCCACAAGGGGCCGGCCCGAAGTCCTCCCCACGGGGCGCAATTTCTATTCCGTTGATATTCGCGCCATCCCCACGGAAACCGCTTGGGCGGTGGGGCGCAATGCCGCCGAGCGGGTGATTGAACGGTATTGCCAAGAAGAGGGGGACTATCCCCGCCGGTTAGCCCTTTCGGTGTGGGGGACATCGACGATGCGCACGGGGGGCGATGACATTGCCCAAGCCCTCGCTTTATTGGGGGTGCAGCCGGTGTGGGATGGGTTAGCGCGGCGGGTGGTGGATTTTGAAGTGATTCCCCTGCGGGTGTTGGGACGGCCCAGGGTGGATGTGATGCTGCGGATTTCGGGGTTTTTCCGGGATGGGTTCCCGAATTTGATTGATTTGGTGGATCGGGCGGTGGCGATGGTGGCCAATTTGGATGAACCACCGGAGCAGAATCCCCTCGCGGCTCAGGTACAGGCAGATCAGCAATTTTGGCAGCAGGAGGGGTTAGAGCCGGAGGAAGCCCAACGCCGCGCTCAATATCGCATTTTTGGCTCGAAGCCGGGGGCCTATGGGGCAGGGTTGCAGGGGCTAATTGAGGCGCAAAACTGGAGCAGTGATGCCGATTTAGCGCGGGCCTATGTGAATTGGAGTAGTTACGCCTATACGGGTTCGGGCATTGGGGCCAGTGCGCCGGAAGCCTTTGCGCGGCGGTTGGGCGATGGGTATGGGGGCAGCGATCGCCAAATTGTCCTCCAGAACCAAGACAACCGCGAGCATGATCTCCTCGATTCCGATGATTATTACCAGTTCCAAGGCGGGTTAACGGCGGCGGTGCGGCACGTTGCGGGCCAACAGCCGATCGCCTATTTTGGCGATCATTCCCAACCCCAAAACCCGAAAATTCGCACCCTCCAAGAGGAAATTCAGCGGGTTTATCGTTCCCGTGTCATCAATCCGAAATGGATTGCGGGGGTGATGCGCCATGGCTATAAGGGGGCCTTTGAGATGGCGGCCACGGTGGATTATCTCTTTGCCTATGATGCCACGGCCCATTGTGTGGCGGATTTTATGTATACCGGCGTGGCAGAGGCTTATCTTCTTGATCCTGAGGTGCGATCGTTTGTGGAGGCTAAAAACCCTTGGGCGTTGCGGGATATGGCGGAGCGGCTGATTGAAGCAACTCAGCGGGGATTGTGGGAAGATGTGCCGGGGGAATTGTTGGATCAATTGCGGGCGATCGCCCACAGTGCCGAAGGGGTGATCGAAGCGATGGGGGATTAAGCCGCGATTCAAGAATTTCACCCCCATCCATAGCAAAACCCCCGGAAAAAATAGTTCTCCCTAAACATTCTGTTAAACCCCCGTTAACCTTTGGGTCTTAAGATTGCCGCATTTGGAACGTTCATCCGCAGAGCATCCAACCATTTGTAGAGCGGTCAGAGGTCTCTTGAGCCGGGCTAAACTGCATTATACGTTGATTTGTGAATAGCGTCTTCCAAAATCCGTTGCTGCTCATGCCAGCGATCGCCCATCTGTGATCCTGTCGGGGAACTCCCCAAAGTTAGTCAGAGCAGCCATCGGGCCATCCATCCCATTTTGACATTTCCGCAAAAATTTTCCTGAGGCCACCCATGTTATCGTTGAAATTCTTTTCTCGTCGCAAGTTCACCCTGTTAACCGCTACTCTTCTCTCTTTAAGCATCGCTGCCTGTGGCACAGGAACCGTCACTGAAGGTGATGGTGAGGACGATGCTCCCCCAGTTAGCACCGAGACTGCTCCTGAAAGTACTGGCGAAAAGATCGCCATCAGTGGGGCCGGCGCGACCTTCCCCGCTCCCCTCTTCCAACGGTGGTTTGACACCTACAACCGCGAAGTTAATAAAGATGTCCAAGTCAGCTACCAATCCGTCGGCAGTGGCGCAGGCTTAGAGCAATACATCAACGGCACGGTAGACTTCGGAGCCAGTGAAGCCCCGATCACTGAATCCGAAGACCGGATGAAATCCTTCGGTGAAAAATATCCCTACGAACCCCTCCAACTGCCCATCGTCGGCGGTTATGTGATCTTTGCCTACAACCTACCCGGTGTGGATGCGGAAATCAAATTCTCCCGTAAAACCTATTGCGGCATTGTGGGCGGCACGATCACCAACTGGAATGATGCGGCGATCGCCGCTGACAACGCAGGCGTAGAACTCCCCGACCTGCCCATCACCTGGGTACACCGTTCCGACGGTTCCGGTACGACCTTCGTCTTCACCAACCACATCGATACTGTTTGCGAGGGTTGGGAAGCAGGGGCTGGGACTTCCGTCGATTGGCCTGTGGGCATTGGCGGTCAGGGCAATGAAGGCGTTGCCGCTGGCATTCAACAAAACGAAGGGGCGATCGGTTACATTTCCTACGCCTTTGCGGAATTAAACGACATCCCCGTCGCCCGCATTGAAAACGCCGCCGGAAACTACCCCGACACCCTCCCCGCTAACGCATCCTTAGCCTTTGAAGGTGCAGAAATCCCCGAAAACTTTGAACTCCTCGTTCCCGACCCCAAACACCCCGATGCTTACCCCATTTCCGGGTTGGTGTGGGTGATGGTCTATCGGGAATATCCCGATGCTGCCAAGTGGGAAGCACTGAAAGAAACTCTGAAATGGACTCTAGGCCCCGATGGTAAGGCAATTACCGAGGAACTTTATTATGTTCCCATGCCCGATGCCCTGATTGAGCGGATTCAAGAAGCCCTCGATAGCGTCAAAGCTGGCTAAACTTTCGCTGCAACCTTGGGCGGAGGGACGAAACTGTCCCTCCGTTCACCCTCCGCCCTACCTTCAGCAAACACCCCTATAGAAATAAATAGTCAAAATGACCATTGCGAACTCTCCATCCGGATTTAACCGGAGTCCCAGTCTTGAAAAAAAAGCCACCCCTGCTAGGGTGATTGATATTGGCTTTTGGGGATTAACCCTCACCCTCGCCATTGGTGCTGGTTCTGTACTCGTTTGGGTGATTATTCAAACCGGCCTGTCCAGTAGTCAAGCCATTCAAAAGTTTGGCTTGAGTTTCCTCTTTAATGGCACTTGGGATCCCGTCAACAACATTTACGGGGTCATGCCGCAAATTTATGGCACATTAATCACGTCCTTTATTGCGCTACTGTTGGCGATTCCCATTGGCGTTGGTGTGGCGATTTTCCTGACGGAAGATTTTGTCCCCCGCTATATCACCACGCCCATCGCCTTTGCCATTGAATTGATCGTGGCGATTCCCAGTGTGGTGCTGGGGATTTGGGGGATTTTCGTTCTCGTACCCTTTTTACGGCCCTTTTTCCAATTCCTCAATAAAAGTCTGGGTTGGATTCCCTTGTTTGGCGGCGGTTCGCCACGGGGGAATAACCTGATGATTGTTGGGTTGGTGTTAGCGGTGATGATTGTGCCGATTGTCATTTCCATTACCCGCAGTACCTTTGAAGTTTTGCCCCCATCCCTGAGGAGTGGTTCCTTAGCCTTGGGTTTAACCCGCTGGGAAACGATTTTGCGGGTATTGATTCCGGCGGGGTTGTCGGGGATCGTTAGTTCGGTGATGTTGGCCATGGGGCGGGCCATGGGTGAAACGATGGTGGCGGCGATGTTGGTGGGGAATGCCAACCGCATTGATATTTCCATCCTCCAACCGGGGGCAACAATTACCGGCCTGATTGCTTCCCAATTTGGGGAAGCGGGTCGTTTGCAAGTATCTGCTCTCATGTATGCGGGGTTGGTGTTAATGGTGCTTTCCTTAGTGGTGAATATTATTGCTGAGTTGATTGTGCGTCGCTTCCAAAATGTTGAACGCTAAATGATTGAGTCCTGAGTATTGAGATCAAAACCATGGATATTGCAGATAAAGAGCCTGTGCCTGGAAGTGAAGATTTAGATTTATCCAAAAAAGCCATTCCTGGTTATCGCCGTGTTTTGTCGGTGATTTTGACGGGGTTGACGGTGATGTTTACCGCTTCCGTGTTGATTCCTCTCGTGGCAGTGGTCTATGGGGTTTCTAAGAAGGGGATTAATCAATTGAAATTCCCGACTGTGTTTACGGAGTTGCCGCCGCCACCGGGTTTAACGGAAGGGGGTTTTGGCCATGCGATTATTGGCACATTAATTACCTTGGGGGTTGCCAGTGTGATTGCTGTACCCTTTGGGGTTTTAGCGGCGATTTATTTGGCGGAGTTTGGCAAGGGAACGAAGGTGGCTCAGTTTGTCAAGTTTTCCTGTAACGTGCTGACGGGGGTTCCGGCAATTTTGTGTGGCTTGTTTGCCTATTCGATTGTGGTGATTCCCATGGGTAACTTTTCGGCGTTTTCGGGGGGGGTGGCGATCGCCGTCTTGATGTTACCGATTATTGTCCGCGCTACGGAAGAAGCGTTATTGTTGGTTCCCAATGAAATGCGCCAAGCCGCCATGGGGATCGGGGCGACTCGCTTCCAAATGGTGGCCAGTATCGTGATCCCGGCGGCCCTTCCGGCGTTGATTACCGGTATTGTCTTGGCCTTGGGCCGGGCAGCGGGGGAAGCGGCTCCCCTCCTGTTTACCGCCTTTAATAATAATTTCTGGTCTCACGACCTCTTTCAACCCGTGGCAACGCTGCCGGTGTTGATTTATTTCTTCTCGATCATCCCCTATAAGGCTTCTCAGGATTTAGCTTGGGCGGCGGCGATGATGCTGGTGGCGATCGTCCTGGTCTTCAGCATTGCGGCCCGTTTCTTTAGCCGTCAAAAGAGCTACTAACGCCTGATTTTCGCTTACCCTTCATTTCTGCCCTCATTACTCCCCTTTCGTTATGATTAACGCCCCTGTCAAAACCCAACCCATTTTTGAAATTCAAAACGTTGATGTCTACTACGGCAAAATTCGCGCTGTTCGCGATGTCACGTTAAATATTCCTGCCCACCACATCACCGCCTTTATCGGCCCCTCTGGTTGCGGTAAAAGTACGTTGCTGCGCTGTTTAAACCGCACCAATGATTTAGTGCCCGGGGCGGCGGTGAAGGGGCATATCCGCTATCGCGGCATTGATCTCTATGGTGAGGATATTGAGCCGGTGGCGGTGCGGCGCAAGGTGGGGATGGTGTTTCAACAGCCCAATCCGTTTCCCAAAACTATTTATGACAATATTGCTTTTGCGGTGCGGGTGAACTACCCCGGCAGTAATCTGGATGAAATTGTCGAAACTTCCCTACGGCGGGCGGCCCTGTGGGATGAGGTCAAGGATAAGCTCAAGGAAAGCGGGATGTCTCTTTCCGGGGGGCAACAGCAACGGCTTTGTATTGCACGGGCGATCGCCCTGAAACCCGATGTCATCCTCATGGATGAACCCTGCTCTGCCCTTGACCCCATTGCCACACTCCGCATTGAGGAGTTAATGGCGGAACTGAAGCAGGATTACACGATTGTGATCGTCACCCACAATATGCAACAGGCGGCGCGGATTTCTGATTACACCGCCTTCTTCAATGCCGAGGCTCTCCCCAATGGGAAACGGGTGGGGTATTTGGTGGAGGTCGATGAAACGAAAACGATTTTTTCTAGCCCGCAGGATCAATTGACGCTGGATTATGTCAATGGCCGGTTTGGCTAAGGATGGAATCCGGTTGTCCCATTAATTGGCGTAGGGGCGGAGAATTTTCGTATTAATTTGGTGTAGGGGCGAAAAATTTTTCGCCCCTACAGCGTTTGAGGAGAGGATTGATCGGTATTCGGCTATACTAAACGTAATCACAGCGTTGATTGATCGAAACTTTTCAGGTTGGGGTTTGGAAAAATCCCGAATGGCGCTACCCGCTTCGCATTGAATATTGGCTCTCCTGTATACCTAGCCTCGGAGATCTGTGCTGGCAATTACGCTGGAGGAGCCGACTCATGTTGTCCATCGTCTCCGTCAATACCCCCTATGAATATTCAAACCCCCCAAGGTCTTGTTCTCGATCCCACCTTGCCCCAAGAGCCGGATGCCCATGTCAAAGTGGATGAACTGTTGAACCGGATTAGTCGCCGGATTTTGCAATCTTTAAGCCTGGAAAATACGCTAACGGTGACGGCGGCGGAAGTGCGGGACTTTTTGGGGGTGGATCGGATTAAGATTTATAAGTTTGCCCCCAATGGTGATGGCCAGGTGGTGGCGGAGGCCTTGGATGGCGATCGCCTCCCCTCCCTCTTAGGCTTAAACTTCCCCGCCGATGACATCCCCGCCCATGCCCGCGAACTGTTCATGAAGGCGCGAATGCGCTCCATCGTCAATGTCGATACGGGCAAAATCGGCCAAGGTTGTGTCCACAACCCCGGCACGAGTATCGAAATTCCGGTAGTGCGTCAAAATAATGTGGGTTTGATAAAGTAGAGGAATAGTTACAACTGCACTAAAGCTATGGAATGTCGGCTCTGCGGTCATCCCAAAACCCACAAACACGGCAAAATGCCCAATGGTC